>Ga0187894_10002126_pt1 | contig 24153 bp, 25 predicted proteins | sample GBC1701081metaG_FD_136650 | JGI IMG/M metagenome (GOLD analysis project Ga0187894, IMG submission 136650) | White microbial mat communities from a lava cave in the Kipuka Kanohina Cave System on the Island of Hawaii, USA - GBC170108-1 metaG ... | reverse complement strand
GGGGCTACGGCTGCTTGTCGACCGACCCCGCCGCCCGACGGGCCACGGTGATGCGGCGGGCCAGCGGGACGGCGGCCAGGAGGGCGGCGGCCTTGTTGCGGCACTCGAGATCCTCGGCCGCCGGGTCGCTGTCGGCCACGATGCCGGCGCCGGCCTGCACGCTGGCCGACCCGTCGGGGGCGATCACCATCGTGCGTATGGCGATGGCGGTGTCGAGGTTGCCGGCGAAGTCCACATAGCCCACCACGCCGGCGTACGGGCCGCGCTTGGTCGGCTCCAGCTCGTCGATGAGCTGCATGGCCCGGACCTTGGGCGCCCCGGACACCGTGCCGGCCGGCAGGGTGGCCCGCAGCACGTCGATCGGGCCCTTGCCCCCGGCCAGCTCCCCCGACACCTGCGACGTCAGGTGCATCACGTGGCTGTAACGCTCGAGCGTCATCAGCTCGTCGACCCGCTCGGTGCCGAAGCGCACCACCCGGCCCACGTCGTTGCGGGCCAGGTCGACCAGCATGATGTGCTCGGCCACCTCCTTGGGGTGCTCGACCAGCTCGCCGGCCAGACGGCGATCCTCCTCCTCGGTCCGGCCCCGCCGCCTCGTGCCGGCGATGGGCCGGGACACGACCCGGTCCCCGAGGACCTGCACCATGGGCTCGGGCGACGAGCCCACCACGGTGACGGCGGGGTGGCGCAGGAAGTACATGTAGGGCGACGGGTTGACCTGGCGCAGGGCCCGGTAGAGGTCGAAGGGGTCCGCCTCCAGCGCCAGGTCGAAGCGCTGGGCGAGGACGACCTGGAAGATGTCGCCGGCCAGGATGTGGTCCTTGGCCGCCCGCACGGCGTCGGCGTAGGCGGCCGGCGACATGGTGCGGCGCACGTCGGGCCCCGGCTCGTCCTCACCGGGTGGCTCGACCACCGGTTCGTCGAGGGCCCGGCCGCCGTCGGCGGCCAGCCGGTCGAGGCGGGCCACCGCCTGGTCGTACAGGTCGTCGATCTCCGCCGCCGTGGCGCCCAGCGGGACGAGCGCGTTGTCCACCAGGACGACCTGCTGGCGCCAGTGGTCGTAGGCGGCGATCTGGCCGATCACCGACAGCACCGCGTCGGGATGGCCGAGGTCGTCGGGCGGGGCCACGGGCAGGCGCTCGACCTCCCGCACCACGTCGTAGCCGAGGTAGCCGACCACACCGCCGTGCAGCGGCGGCAGGTCGTCGAGCACCGGCGACCGGAAGGCGCCGACGAGGCCCTCCAGTGCGGCGAGCACACCCCGGTCGAGGGGCACGCCCTCGGGCAGCGGGCCGTCGACCTCGACCCGCCCAGACCGGGCCACCAGCGTGGTGGACGGGTTGCGGCCGACGAAGGACCACCGGCTCCACCGCTGCCCGTGTTCCACGGATTCGAAGAGGAAGCCGGGTCCGTCGCCCACCACCCGGGCGAAGCCGGCCACCGGGGTGGTGAGGTCGCCCAGGACCCGCCGCCAGACCGGCACCACGGTGTGGTCGCGGGCCAGGCGGGCGAAGTCGTCCCTACTCGGCTGGTGCACCGGCGCCCAGGCCGAAGGACCGGTGGAAGCAGGTGAACTCGCCGGTGTGGCAGGCCCCCCGGCCGCGCTGGTGGACCCGGAACAGCAGGGCGTCGGCGTCGCAGTCGTAGGAGGCGGCGACCACCAGTTGGACGTCGCCGGACGTGTCGCCCTTGGCCCACCGCTCCTGGCGCGAGCGGCTCCAGTAGACCATCCGCCCCGTGTCCAGCGTCTCCTCCAGCGTGGCCCGGTTCATCCACGCCAGCATGAGGACCCGGCCCGTCGTCTCGTCCTGGGCGATGGCCGGCACCAGGCCGTCGGCACCGAAGCGCACCTCGTCGAGCCCGGTCACAGGCCTACCCGCCTGCGGCGGGCACGCCAGTGAATGCTCCTGGACCGGCCTCCCGGGCCGGTCATAGGTACAGCCCGGTGCGGTCCTCGATGCGGTCGGACGCCACGGCGTGGACGTCCCGTTCCCGCAGGATCAGGTAGTCCTCACCCCGTACCTCCACCTCGAAGCGGTCCTCGGGGTTGAACAGCACCAGGTCGGCGGCCTTGACGGCCCGCACCTGCGGCCCGACGGCCACCACCTCGGCCCAGGCCAGCCGCTTGGCCACCTGGGCCGTGGCCGGGATGACGATGCCCGAGCGGGACCGCCGGTCGCCGTCGGCCGGGGGCAGCTGCACCAGCAGGCGGTCGGCCAGCATGGTGATGGGCTGCTTGTGGTCCCGATCCGGCACTCGGTCGACCGTACAGCCCATCGTGGTCATCGGCCGGCCGGGCGCACCGCGACGCCGGCCGCCGCCAGGTGGGCCTTGGCCTCGGCCACCGTGAACTCGCCGAAGTGGAAGATGGACGCGGCCAGCAGCGCGTCGGCCCCCCCGTCCATCGCCCCCGCCACCAGGTGGTCGAGGGACCCCACGCCGCCGCTGGCGACCACGGGCACGTTGACGGCGTCCACCACCCGTCGCGTCAGCTCGATGTCGAAGCCGTCCCGCGTGCCGTCCCGGTCCATCGAGGTGAGCAGAATCTCGCCGGCACCCAGGCGCTCGCACTCGGCGGCCCACTCGACGGCATCGCGGTCGGTGGGGCGGCGCCCTCCGTGGGTGAAGACCTCGTAGCCGTCGCCGCCGCCGGTGCGGCGGCGGGCGTCGACGGCCACCACCACGCACTGGTTGCCGAACTCGGCGGCGATCTCGCCGATCAGGGCCGGGCACGCCACCGCCGCGGTGTTCACGCCCACCTTGTCGGCCCCCGCCCGCAGCAGGGCCCGGGCGTCGTCGACGCTGCGCACACCGCCGCCCACGGTGAGCGGGATGAACACCTGGTCGGCGGTCCGCCGGACGACGTCGACCATCGTGGCCCGCTGGTCCGACGACGCGGTGATGTCGAGGAACACCACCTCGTCGGCCCCGGCGTCGTCGTAGCGGGCGGCCAGCTCGACCGGATCGCCGGCGTCCCGCAGGCCGACGAAGTTGACGCCCTTTACCACCCGGCCGGCATCCACGTCCAGGCAGGGCACGATCCTCACCGTCCGCATGCGAGCAGGGCCTCCTCGACGCTGAAGGCGCCCTCGTAGAGGGCGGTGCCCACGATGGCCCCGACCAGGCGGCGGCCCGGCCCGGCCGTGACGGCCCGCAGCGCCCGCAAGTCCGCCAGCGAGGCGACGCCGCCCGACGCGATGACGGGCAGCGCGGTGGCCGCCAGCACCTCGGTGAGGCCGGCCACGTCGGGCCCGGTGAGCATCCCGTCGCGGCCGATGTCGGTCACCACGAGGGCGGCCACGTCGGCGTCGGCGAAACGGGCCAGGCCCTCGGCCACCGAGGAGCCGGCCGCCTCGGTCCAGCCCCGCAGGGCCAGCTGGCCGGCGCGGGCGTCGAGGCCGACGGCGATGCGCCCGGGGTGGCGGGCGGCCAGGCGCCGGACCATGCCCGGGCGCTCGAGGGCGGCGGTCCCGATCACCACCCGGCGGACGCCTGCGTCCAGCAGCGACTCGGCCGAGAACTCGTCCCGCACCCCGCCGCCGGTCTGCACCGGCACGGCCACGGCCGCCGCGATGGCCGCCACCGCCGCCCGGTTCTCGGGCCGGCCGGTGCGCGCCGCGTCCAGGTCGACGACGTGGACCCAGGAGGCGCCCGAGGCCGCCAACTCGACCGCCACCGCCACCGGATCGCCCCGGTACACCTTCTCGCGGGCGTAGTCGCCCTGGACCAGCCGGACACAGGCGCCGCCGCGGATGTCGATGGCGGGATAGAGGTCCATCGGTTCCGTCAGTTGGTGCTCTTGGCGAACGCGGCCAGGAGGCGCAGGCCGACGGCGCCGGACTTCTCGGGGTGGAACTGGGTGCCCCAGAGGCGGCCCCGCTCGACGGCGGCCGTCACCGGTCCGCCGTAGTCGCAGGTGGCCACCACGTCGGGCGACGGCGGGGCGGCGTAGGAGTGCAGGAAGTAGGCCCACGGCTCGTCGCCCAGCTCGGCCATCAGGGCGCTGCCGGATCGGGCCGCCTGCAGACGGTTCCATTGCATCTGCGGCCGCTTGACCCCGGCCGGCAAGGGCGCCACCACTCCCGGCAGCACACCCAGGCCGGCCACGCCGGGGTTCTCCTCCGAGCCCTCGTACAGGAGCTGGAAGCCGATGCAGATGCCGAGGAACGGCGTGCCGGCGGCCACCGCGTTCAGCGCCGCGGCGTCGAGGCCCGAGGCCCGCAGGGCGGCCATGCACGACCCGAAGGCGCCCACGCCGGGCAGCACCACGCCGCGCGCCCGGGCCGCGTCGGCGCAATCGGTGACCAGCACGGCGTCGGCCCCGACGTGCTCCAGCGCCTTCTGCGCCGACCGCAGGTTGCCGATCCCGTAGTCGAGCACGGCGATCATGCGGTTCCGGCCGGCAAAACGGTCGCCCTGGCGACCGTTTTGGCGCCAAGAACGAGGGTGGGGAGGCGGCGGCTCACAGGACGCCCTTGGTGGAGGGGAGGGTGGCGCCCTCGATGCGGGTGGCGTCGCGCAGGGCACGGGCCACGCCCTTGAAGACGGCCTCGAGGATGTGGTGGGTGTTGCGGCCGCTGCGCAGGCGGACGTGCAGCGTGACGCCGGCCGCGGTGGCGAAGCTCTGCCAGAAGTGCTCACCCAGCTGGGGGTCGAACGGCGGCGTGCCGAGGGCGAGGGCGTCGACGGGGCACTCGACCTCGTAGACGATGAAGGGGCGGCCCGACAGGTCGAGCGCCACCTCCACCAGCGCCTCGTCCAGGGGCAGCTGCACCGAGCCGAACCGCCGGATGCCGGCCTTGTCGCCCAGCGCCTCCCGGAAGGCGTCGCCCACGGTGATGGCCGTGTCCTCCACGGTGTGGTGGGTGTCCACGTCCAGGTCACCCCGGGCCCGCACCGACAGGGCCATGCCCCCGTGGCGCCCCAGCTGGGCCAGCATGTGGTCGAAGAACGGCAGGCCGGTGTCGACCGCCACCTCGCCGTCGGCGCCGGTGCCGTCGAGGTCGAGGGCCACCTCGACGGCCGTCTCTTTGGTGGTGCGGGAGCGGGTGGCGGCGCGCGTCACCGGTCCAGCACCTCGGCCAGCGCAGCCAGGAAGGCGTCGTCCTCCTCAGGGGTGCCGACGGTGACCCGCAGGCACCCCTCCAGCCGGGGCCAGCCCGACAGGTCCCGGACCAGCACGGAGCGGTCGACCAGGCCCTGCCACACCTTGTGGCCCTCGGTGTCCCGGGGGCGGAACAGCACGAAGTTGGCGTCGCTGGGCCAGGCGTGCACCGCCAGCTCGGCCAGGCCGGCGACCAGGCGGGCCCGCTCGGCCGACACGGCGGCCACCCGGGCCTCCATCTCGGCCCGGAAGCCCAGCGCCAGGCGACCGGCCGCCTGCTTCACCGCGTCGAGGTGGTACGGCAAAGCCCGCCGCTCCAGCTCGGCCACCACCGGCGCCGGCGCCACCGCGTAGCCCAGCCGGGAGGCGGCCATGCCCCATGTCTTGGAGTAGGTGCGGACGACCACGACCCGGCCGCCGTCGTCGACCATCGACAGGGCCGACCAGGGCGCGAACTGGCCGTAGGCCTCGTCCACCACCACCAGCCCGGGCGCCAGGGAGGCCACCGCGGCCACCGTCCCGGCCGGCTCGGCTCCCCCGGTGGGGTTGTTGGGCGAGCACACGAAGGTGACCGCCGGCTCGGCCTCGGCCACCACGCGCCGGACCTCGTCGAGGTCGAGGAGGAAGTCCTCGCCCCGCTCCCCTTCGGCCACCGCCGTCCGCGTGAGGCGGGCGATGTGGGAGTGCAGGGCGTAGGTGGGCTCGAACACCGCCGCCGTGCGACCCGGCCCGCCGTAGGCCAGCAGCAGCGTCTGCAGCACCTCGTTGGAACCGTTGGCGCAGAACACCTGGTCGGCCCGCACCTGGTGCAGCTCGGCCAGCGCGGCCCGGAGCGCGGTGGCACGGCGGTCGGGGTAGCGGTGGAACGACGTGGCGGCCACCGCCTCGGCGAGGGCGGCCACGAAGGCGGGCGGCGGCGGGTAGGGCGACTCGTTGGTGTTGAGGCGAACGGCCACGTCCACCTGCGGCGAGTGGTAGCCCGGGCCCAGCTCGGCGCCGTCGCCGGCCGGCGTCAGGACGCCCATCGGGCCCGCACCGACCGGGCGTGGGCGGCCAGGCCCTCGGCCTCGGCCAGCGCCACCACCGACGGGCCCAGCCGGGCCAGGCCCGCCTCGTCCACCGCGATGACGTGAACGGTCTTGCGGAAGTCCTCGACGCCGAGGGCACCCGAGAAGCGGGCCGACCCGTAGGTGGGCAGCACGTGGCTCGGCCCGGCCACGTAGTCGCCGACGCTGGCCGGCGCCCACGGGCCCACGAAGACGGCACCGGCGTGGCGGACCAGGGCGACGAGGTCCTCGGGGCCCGACGACATCAGCTCCAGGTGCTCCGGCGCGATGGCGTTGGCCAGCTCGATGGCCTGCTCGGCGCCGTCGACCAGCGCCGTCCACGAGTTGGCGGCCAGGTTCGCCTCGATCACCCGGCGGCGCGGCGACTCGGCCGCCAGCCGGGCCACGGCCGCCTCGATGGCGGCGGCGGCGGCCTCGCTCCAGGTGATGAGCCAGGCCACGCTGTCGGGCCCGTGCTCGACCTGCACGATGAGGTCGATGGCGGCCGCCTCGACCGGCGTGGTGCCGTCGGCCACCACCACCACCTCCGACGGCCCGGGGAACGACCCGGGCACGCCGACCCGTCCCTCGGCGGCCACCTCACGTTTGGCCACCGAGGTGAACAGGCCGCCCGGCCCGGCGATCACGTCGACGGCCCGCACAGAGGCCGTGCCGTAGGCCATGGCCGCGACCGCCTGGGCGCCGCCGACGCGGTACACCTCGTCGACCCCCGCCAGCGCGGCGGCGGCCAGGATGCCGGGGTGCACGGTGCCGCCGGCCGGACCGGCCAGGGCCACCGACGGGGGCGAGCACAGGACGATCTCGGCCACACCGGCCACCTTGGCCGGTACCGCCGTCATCAGCACGCTGGAGATGAGGGGCGCCTCGCCGCCGGGGACGCACAGCCCGGCCCGGTCGACCGGCTGGTGGCGGGCGGTCACCTTCAGGCCACCCCGCTCGAAGGGCGCCTCGGCGGCCAGGCCGTGGCGGTGGAAGTCGACGATGGTGCCGTGTGCCGTCTCGAGCGCGTCCCGCAGCGCCCGGTCGAGACCGTGGAGCGCGGCGACCAGCTCGCCGGCCGGCACCCGGAGGTCACCGAGGCGGACGCCGTCGAAGCGCTCCGTGCAGTCACGGACGGCGTCGTCGCCCCGCGCCCGCACGTCGGCCAGGACGGCCCGCACCGCCTGGACGGGCGGATCGGCGGCCGCCTGGGGGCGCGGGATGGCCGCCTGCCACCCGTCGGGGGCGCCGCGCAGGTCGAGTCGTCGGAGCATGGGGAGCGCCGATCCTACCGCCGCGGCCCCTCCCGACCTCCGGGATAACCTCGCCCGCAGTGTCCGCCCCGACCGGTGCATCGGCCGCCGCCGAGCTGTCGTCCATGGCCACCGCGGTGGACGACCTCACCCGGCGGGTCACCGCCTTCGCCGACGGCTACCTGGCCGGCAAACGCCACGAGGTGGCCGGCGAGCTGTACAAGGCCGAGCGGGCCTTGGTGGCGGCCCGGCGCCACCTCGACCGGGTGGTTGCCTGGGGCCGGCGGGACTGAGCCCGGAAAAAGACCGACGGCGCCCGAAGGCGCCGTCGGCCGAGCGGCGGCGGACCGCTCTCGGGGAAAGGTGGCGGGAACCTCGCCCCTCTCCAGGATGGAACGAGCGGGCTGCCGGAGTTGTTCCCGGGACGCTCACACGATCCGTCGCGAGGGGCAGAAGTCGGCCAGCTCGCAGGCGCCGCACCGGGGCGAGCGGGCCACGCACACCCGGCGCCCGTGCAGGATGAGGCGCAGGCTGAACCCGCCCCTGGCCGCGGCCGGCACCACCCGGCCCAGGTCGGCCTCCACCTTGACCGGGTCGACCTCGGTGGTGAGGCCGAGGCGGCGGCTCAGGCGCCCGACGTGGGTGTCCACCGGCAGGCCGGGCAGCCCGAAGCCCACGCTGCGCACGACGTTGGCGGTCTTGCGCCCGACGCCCGGCAGCGTGACCAGGTCGGCCATGGCCGTCGGCACCTCGCCGCCGAAGCGGTGCTCCAGCGCGGCAGCCATGCCGATGATGCTGCGGGTCTTGGCCCGGAAGAACCCGGTCGGGAGGATCAGGGCCTCCACCGCGAGCGGGTCGGCGGCGGCCAGGTCGGCCGGCGCCGGGTAGCGGGCGAACAGGGCGGGCGTGACCTGGTTCACCCGCTGGTCGGTGGTCTGGGCCGACAGGATCGTCGCCGTCAGCAGCTGGTACGGCCCGTCGTGGACCAGGGCGCACAGCTCGGCGGCGGTGCCGGGGTACTCCTCGGCCAGCCGGAGCGCCGTCTCCCGGGCCCGCCCGGCCGCGCTGCGGGGACGGGCCATCCCACTACCTTGACACCGTGCACCACCTGGAGATCAAGCGCCAGATGGGCCGAGGGGACATCGCCGCCGTCTCGGAGCTGCTCGACGTGGCGGCCGAGGTCGACGGGCACCGCCCCCTCGGCGAGCACCAGTGGCTGGACCTGGTGGAAGGTGGCCGGTCCGGGTTCGCCGGGCTGGTGGCCTGGGAGCCGGGGCACGACCACCCCGTCGGGTACGCCCAGGTCACGAGGGGCGAGACCACCTGGGCGCTGGAGTTCGTGGTCGACCCGCACCACCGCGACCAGGGGTGCTTCATCGGCCAGGACCTGGTCACCGCCGCCCTGGCGGTGGTGCGCGACGAGGGCGGCGGCCACGTCCATCTCTGGGTGCCCAAGCCCACCGCGGAGCACGATCGGATCGCCGAGGCCACGGGCCTGCGGCGGGGCCGGGACCTGCTCCAGATGCGCCGGTCCCTCCCCTTCGACGGGCCCCGGACCGGTGTGCTCACCCGGGCCTTCGAGCCCGGGCGGGACGAGGCGGCCTGGCTGGCCGTCAACAACCGGGCGTTCGCGCAGCACCCCGAGCAGGGGGGGTGGGACCTCGTCACGCTGGAGCGGCGGGAGGCGGAGGCGTGGTTCGACCCGTCCGGGTTCCTGCTTCACGAGCGGGAGGACCGGCTGGCCGGCTTCTGCTGGACCAAGATCCACCACGCCACCGCGCCACCGCTGGGCGAGCTGTACGTCGTGGCCGTCGACCCGGACTTCCAGGGCCGCGGCCTCGGTCGCCAGCTCACGGTGGCCGGCCTCGACCACCTGGCCGCCCGCGGTCTCGACGTGGCCATGCTCTACGTCGACGCCGACGCTCCCGCCCGCCACCTCTACGAATCCCTCGGCTTCACCGTCGACCACACCGACCGGGCCTACGTCGGCGACATCCGAACCGCGTAGGGAACGGGGGCGGTTTCCGGGGGTTCGCGGGGCCAGAACCGGCGTCCGCCAGCATCGCGACCGCCTCGGCCCAGGACCGCTGGCACACTGGTGGCCGTGGCCGGGCGATGGTGGGCGGCGGGGATCGGTGGGCTCGGCCTGGGCGCCGTCGTCGCGATCGCGGTCGCCACCCCGGTTGGCGACGTCGGCCCCGCCACCGCGGTACGCGCCGGGTCGCCGGAGGTACCGTGCACGGCGCCGGCCGAGACGATCCGGCTCACCGGCCGGCCCGAGACGCTGCGGGCCGGCTGGCTCCCAGCCGGGTTCGCCCTGGCCAACGGCCGGGAGGAGGGCCCGTCGGGGCCATGGTCGCCCCGCTACGGCGCCGGAGCCGGCCAGGAGATCTGGCTGTCGCGGTCGTTCGCCGTCGGCCGGCTGGCCGCCGAAGCCGACGACGGGCCGGCACCGACCACGATCCACGGGCAGCCGGCCACCGTGTCGGTCACCGGCGCCCGCACAGTGGTGTCGTGGCTGGAGCAGCCCGGCGTCGCCGTGGTGGTCAGCGCAGCCGGGATCGACCGGGACACGACGCTGCGGGTGGCCGAGGCCACCAGCTACCAGCGGGCCGCCCTGGCCGCCGGGATGGCCTGGTCGCCGTGCCGCCCGACCCTGCCGCAGGGCGCCCTGTCCCGCGAACACGTCCTGTCCCGGACCATCGGCACCCGGCCGGAGGCCAAGCTGGTCCGCCTGGCGCAGTTCGAGCAGGCCCATCCCGGACTGCTCCGCTGCGACGACACGCCGTGCGACCCCGGCCTGGTCGGGTGGGCCGTGCTCACCCACGACCTGAACCCGAGGATGGGCAGTCCGATGAGCCCCACGCCGACCGGCCCGGGTTGGATGCTTGGGGTGGTGGACGCGACCACCGGCGAGGGCCGGGGCGGCTCGTCGTCGGGGCTCGGGTTGCAGCCACCCGCCTGGGCGGCACTGGACGACCTGGCACCGTAGCCGGACTCCTGGCAACCCGTCGTTGCCTGGGCGGGCGGCGCCGGGCTACGGTCCGGTCGGGCGCCGGGCGGACGGCATGCACGCAGTGCGGTCGCAGGGGGTCTGCGCCGGCGGTCATGGAGGTGGGAATGCACCGGGTACCGGCTCTCGTTTCGTCGCTCGTCGTGGCGGCGACCAGCCTGGCGGCCGTGCTGTCGGCCCCGGCGGCCGCGCAGGTCCTGGCCCCGCAGGCCGACTACCAGGGCTACAGCACGGGCAGCATCCTCCACGCCGGCGTGCTGCGGCTCGGGTCGACCCAGCTGGTCGACGCCGAGCTCGCCTTCTCCGGCGCGACGATTGCCTCGCAGGGGACCCGGGGCGTCACCTTCGGCCCGGGCGCCGCCCCCGGCACCGTCGTCAACGAGTACGGGCAGGTCGTGCAGCCGAGCCTGCCCGACGCCACCGACCCCGCCCGGCGCGGTGACCGCGCCTTCGGCCGGGGCTCGGGCCTGGAGGTCGGCCTGGCCAACAACCTGCCGACCACGTCCAACCAGATCATCCTCGCCCAGAAGGCCCAGGCATCGGCCCCGCCCCCCGCCGAGGTCCGCCGGGAGATCGGGCCGCTCAAGCTCGACGGCCTGGCCTACGCCTCCCTCGTCAGGGGCGAGGCCCAGGCCCGGTTCCGGGAGGACCGGACCTGCCTGCCCGGCCAGCCGCTCAGCAGCGGCGTCGGCTACGTCGCCGACGCCCAGCTCCTGGGGACGGGCGGCACCTCGGCGCAGCCCTTCGACAACTCCCTCGTCGCCCTCGACTCGTCGTCGCCGGAGCGTCGAGTGGCCCAGTCCCGGTCGACGACCCAGCTGGTCCCCCAGGTCGACATCAACGGCAACCGCCTCGGCGACAACTTCGGCCTCATGACCGAGACGCGCCAGACCATCGCCCCCGTCACGCTGTTCCGGGGCCAGCCCACCCAGATCACCATCGAGTTCCTGGGCGAATGGGTGCTGCGGGCCGTCGCCACCGGCGTGGGCGGGCCGGCCGGCAACTACATCTTCTACGGCCCGGGCCGGGTGACGCCCCAGACGCCCGTGCTGCGGATCCTGTCCGGCCTGGCGCCCCCGGTCGAGAACATCGTGCAGATCACCCTGCAGCAGCTGCTGGGCACGGCCGGCCTGGTGGTCAACCTCCCCGGCCTGGCCGAGATCGCCGTCGGCGAGGACCCCCGAGGCATCGGCGGCAGCGCCACCAGCAGCCCGGCCCTGAACAGCGACGGAACGCTGGCCGCCGCCGCCCTGGACGTCGTGCGGGTCACCCTGCTCGACGGCACCCTGGCCGACGTGCGCATCGGCCACATGGAGGCCCGGGCCCAGGTGCCGGCCGGCGGGATCCGCTGCCAGCTGCCGATCACCAAGGCGGCCGACCGGCTCGTGGTCAACGCCGGCGAGCAGTTCACCTACACCATCGAGGTGACCAACCCGTTCGGCGACTGCAGCCTCACCAACGTGCGGGTCGTCGACACCATCACGGTCCCGGCCGGGCTGCGCTACTCGGTGGTCCGCACCTCGCCCCCGGCGACGGTGGCCGGCGACGTCATCACCTTCAACGACATCGGGCCCATCGGCCCGGGCAGCCGCGGCTCGGCCACCATCACCATCGCCATACCACCGGACTCCGGTGGCGGCCTGATGGTCAACAACGCCACCGCCACCGGCGTGTGCGCCACCGGCACCGGCAACGGCCAGACGCGGATCCAGGTGCCGATCACCGGCGAGGTGACCGTGCAGTTCCCCCAGATCGGCCCCGGCCCGGTTCCCCCCATCACGCCCATCACGCCGATAGCGCCGCCCGTCGCCCCGCCGGCACCGTCGCCCATCTCGCTGCAGGTCGTGCCACCGCCGCTGCCCGCGCCCGTACCACCGACGGTCCTGGCCGCCGTCCCGCCGCCCAGCGAGCTGCCCCGCGGCGAATCGTCGCCGCCCCCGACGCTGCCGCGGACCGGCGGGAGCGGGCCGGCACTGGTGGCCGGCCTGCTGGCCGGCGCGGCGCTCGCCGTGCGCCGGCTGGCGGCCCACAGCCGCGGAGGCGCCGCCGCCGTCAGGTGATGCCGCTGAGCCCGACGGCCGAGCCGATGGCGAAGGTGATGGTGGCCGGCACGACGGTGATCACCAGCTGCCGCAACGTCGGCCGCACCCACGACCGCCCGGTGAACAGCCCGAGGGCCACGCCGACGACCACGGCGGACACCAGCGTGAGCACGACGGAGGCGATGGTGGCCGCGGTGCCCCGGCTGAGGAACCACGGCACCAGGGGCACCAGCGCCCCCGCCACGAAGGAGACGAACGACGACACCGCCGCGCCGACGGGCGACCCCAGTTCGCCGGGGTTGATCCCCAGCTCCTCCCGGGCATGGGTCTCCAGGGCCAGCTCCGGGTCGCGCATCATGTGGCTGGCCAGCTCGTCGGCCACCTCGGGGGGGACACCCCGGCTGCGGTAGAGCCCGGCCAGCTCCAGGCGCTCGCCCTCGGGGCGCCGGCCGATCTCGATCCGCTCCAGTTCCAGCTCCCGCTCCAGCAGCTCGCGCTGCGCCCGCATCGACCCGTACTCGCCGGCCGCCATCGAGAACGCCCCACCCACCAGGCCGGCCAGGCCGGCCAGCCGGACGATCCCCGGCGACGGATCGGCGGCCGCCACGCCGAGGATGATCGACACGTTCGACACCAACCCGTCGCTGACGCCGAAGACGGCGGCCCGGGCCGCGCCGCCCTGGATCCTCCGATGGTGGTGCTCGTGGTCCGCCTCGACCGCCAGCTGGGCGGCGGTTCCCGCCACCGCCGGCGTGGGGGCGTCCGGGGCGGCCGCGGTGTCCATGTCGCCCAATAGCCTACGGCCGGTGGGCCGCTACGACCTCTCCCGCGCCGACGTGGCGGACCTGCTCCCCGGAGAACCCCGGTACCGGGTCGACCAGCTCTGGACGGGCCTGTACCAGCGCGGCGCCGAGCCCGGCTCGCTGGCGACGTTGCCCCGCGCCCTCCGGGCGCGGCTGGCGGTCGAGCCGGCGCTGGCGCCGTCGCTGTCGCCGGACGTCGAGGTGGCGACGCCCGACGGCAGCACCCGCAAGTGGCGCTTCGCCCTGGCCGGCGGGTACCGGATCGAGACGGTGCTCATGGAGTACCCGGACCGGGCGACGGTGTGCGTCTCCACCCAGGCCGGGTGCGCCATGGCCTGCGGGTTCTGCGCCACCGGCCAGGCCGGCTTCGACCGCAACCTGTCGGTCGGCGAGATCGTCGAGCAGGCGGTGCGGGGCGCCGCCGCCGCCCGGGCGCGAGGGCGGCGGCTGTCCAACGTCGTGTTCATGGGGATGGGCGAGCCGCTGGCCAACTACGACCGGGTCTGGCCGGCCGTCGAGCGCCTCCACGCCGAGCTCGGCCTGTCGGCCCGCCACCTCACCGTGTCCACCGTGGGTGTCGTGCCCGGCATCCGACGCCTGGCCGCCGAGACGCTGCCGGTCAACCTGGCCGTCTCGCTCCACGCCGCCGACGACGAGCTGCGCGACCGGCTGGTGCCCCTGAACCACCGCTACCCCCTCGCCGCCCTACTGGACGCGTGCGCGACCTGGCGGGCGGCCCGCAACCGGCGCCTGTCGTTCGAGTGGGCCCTCATCGACGGCGTGAACGACCGCCCGGACGACGCCCGCCGGCTGGCGGCCCTGGCCCGGCCGCTGCGGGCCCACGTCAACCTCATCCCGCTCAACCCGACGCCGGGCTGGCCGACCAGGGGCACGCCGCCGGCCGGCGTGGGCGCCTTTCGGGACCGGCTGGTTGCCGCGGACGTGAACGCCACCGTGCGGCGCAACCGCGGTGTCGGGATCGACGCCGCCTGCGGCCAGTTGGCCGGGCGCGCGATCGCCCCGGCGGCGCCTGCTGGGCCAGACTGACGCCGTGCAGACCCGGAAGTGGATCGACCCCCACCAGCCCCAGACGCTGTACATCGCAGTGTTCCTGCTCTACGCCAACGCCTTCTGGGCCGTCGTGGCCATGGGCACCTACAACATCTTCCCGCTGCTCTCCCTCGGCGTGGTGGCCGGCTCCATCGCCGGCGGCTGGGGCATCGCCAACGAGCTCAAGTGGGGCTACGCGCTTGGCGTGGTCATGGCGTTCGTGCCCTTCCTGCTCCGCCTGGTCTACGGCGGCGGCGAGTCGGTGGCCTCGGGAAGCCTCGTCAACCTGTTGTTCGACATCGCCCTCGTCGCCCTCCTGCTCCACCCCGAGAGCCGCAACTACCAACGCATCTACTTCAAGTAGGACCGGCCTACCCGCGCGTCACCGGTCCTGCGACAAGATGGCGGCGGCGTAGCGGCCGATGCCGATGTCGGCGCTCTGGGCCATGCCGTCCTGGGGCCCGCCGTCGGCGTCGGTGTCGAAGCTGAAGTGGTCGTCGAACAAAGGGCTGTACCCGGTCCAGTCGGTATGGCAGCGGACGCGCCAGCGGCCCGGGCGCGGGAAGCCGATCCGGTAGGAGTCACGCCGCCGATCGGAGACGTTGACCACCACGACCACGTCGTCGCCGGGCCCGCCCCGGTGCCAGCGGTGGAAGGCGACCACGTTGTCGTCGTCGTTGACGTGGTGGACGTTGACGTGGTTGCCGCGCAGCCCGGCGGTGGTGCCGTGCCAATCGCGGCGCAGCCGGATGAGGTCGCGGTAGAGGGCGACGATGCCCGCATGGGTGACGGCCTTGGCCCAGTCGACCGGGTCGGTGTCACGGAACCACTGGTCCTCCAGGATCTCCTGACCCTGGAAGATCATCGGGATGCCCGGCGAGGTCATGACCAGCGCGGCGCCGAGCGTCGACCGCTTCTGGGCGTACACGCCGGCGGCGTTGCCGGGCTCGATCTCCTCGGGCATCCGGGCATGGCCGTTGGCCACCTCGTCGTGCGACTCGGTGTAGACGACCCGGCGCAGGGCGTGGCCGTCGGGACGGTGTCCGATGGCCCCCCGCAGCGCCTCCATGCTGCGGCCGCCGTCGGACCAGCCCTTGAGCAGCGCCCGGACCGGATGGACGAAGGCGGCGTCCCACTGGGCGTCGAAGCCCGCGCCCCCCTCGGCCCCCGGGCGGGTGATCCACGGGTTGGTGCGCAGGTCCTCGGCGATGTGCAGCTTCCAGGGCTGGCGGGCGTCGGTGTCGCCGGTGATCCGCTGCATGAGGCGCCAGCCGTCGCCGATGTCGTTGCCAGGGTCGCCCTCGTTGCCGTAGACGTTGCGGATGTAGGCGGTGGCGTCCCAGCGCAGCCCGTCGAAGCGGAACTCCTCCAGCCAGAACCGGGCGTTGTCGGCCATGAAGTCGGCCACCTCGCGCCGCCCGTAGTCGGGCCGGGTGTCGCCCCACGGCGTCTGACTGCGCCGGTCGTTGTAGAAGTACACGCCGCCCCGGTCGTTCTCGCTCCAGCCGTCGAATCGCCACAGGTCGAGGTCGCCCGGGCCGAAGTGGTTGTAGACCACGTCGAAGATCACGGCGATGCCCAGCCGGTGGGCGTCGCGCACGAGCGCCTTGAGCGCATCGGGCCCGCCGTAGGCCTGCTCGACGGCGAAGATGTGGGCCGGGTTGTAGCCCCAGGAGAAGTCGAGGGCGAACTCGGCGGACGGCATCAGCTCGATGGCGTTGATCCCCAGGTCGGCCAGGTAGCCGAGACGCCGGCCCACGCTGGCGAAGCTGCCGGGACCGCCGCCCTCCGCGTCGTTGAACGTGCCGACGTGCACCTCGTAGATGACCAACTCGTCCCAGGGCGGGGTCCGGTACGAGCCGTCGTCGCCCCACTCGAACACCGGGTCGGCGACCACCGATGAGCCGGCCGAGCTGGTCACCTCGCGGGCGTAAGGATCGTTGCGCCACAACGGTTCGCCGCCATGGACGGCGACGACGAACTTGTACTCGGCGCCCACCCCCACGCCGGCCGCGTCGGCCGACCAGAAGCCGGCCCCCTCGGCCGCGAGCGGGTGCACGGCGGCCGACCACCCGTTGAAGGTGCCGGCCACCGACACCGCCTCGGCATGTGGCGCCCAGACCCGGAAGCTGGTGCCACCGGGGTGCAGGACGGCACCCATGCCGCGATGGGGCGAGGGCGACGGCGGGCCACTCATCCCGCCATTCTCGCTCGCCGCCCGGGCCGGCGCCCGACTGGCCGAGCCGCGTGGGCGTCTCCGGGCACGGGCCTCGGCGCTGTGGCACGATTCGCCCACCGGGGCTCGCCAGGAGAACCGGGTGTCACTTCACGGGGAGGCAACGGTGCCGACGATTCCGAATTTCCCACAGGTGCTGCTGGACCAGCACCACCACTGGCACATGGGAAGCGCCCATCCCGAGATCGGTCCCGGGCGGGTCAACGGCATGGGCAGCGCCGGGGGCGGACTCGAGTTCCTGACCTTCCACCGCAACTACATGGCCCAGTTCTTCGCCTGGTACAACAGCGCCACGTTCACCACCGCGCCCTTCAACGACCCCGCTCAGAAGGCGTCGCTGCCGGCGCCGTGGACGTCGGTGCCGAACGTGCTGAAGCAGGTCTCGCTGGGCTGGACGGCCACGTGGGCAGCCGATGCCACCCGGCTCGAGACCGGCTCACCGGACTTCGCCACGGCGGACGCCTTGGGGACCTTCATCGAGGTGGGGATCCACAACCAGTTCCTGCACGGGGCGTCGGCCACCAACTTCGGCGAGCCCTCGCTCAACGGGTTCCACTCCCCGCAGAGCTCGTACTTCTACAAGATCCACGGCTTGGTCGACTACTGGTGGAGCCAGTGGCAGATGCGCCACAAGCGGCGCATCAAGGAGTTGATGATCGAAGTCAAGCCCCGCTTCCGGGAGGTCTTCAAGGACCCGTCGCCCGAGATCAAGCGCAGGGTCGAGGAGGTCAAGCGCATCGGCCGCGAGGTCTTCGATCCCCTCCGCGAGTTCGAGGAGGTCGTCAACCCGGCCGTCGACGCGACCATGGTCGAGAGCCTGAGCGAGCGCCTCACACGCCTGGAAGGCGAGGTGTTCCCCAAGAGCTCGGCCTTCATCCGGGCCAACGAGCGTCCGGCGGTGGCCCAGCACCTGGACGAGGAGGAGCCGCAGGGCCACGACGGCGGGCACACCTGATCGCCCCGCCCGGGCGTGATCGTCGTCCTGGCCCATGCCGGCGACCATCCCGCCCGGGCGCTGGTCGAGGCGTGGCGGGTGAGCGGCGCTGTCCTCGTCACCCCCGCCGACCTGGTGGTCGACGGCTGGGTGGTTCCGTTCCAGGGCCCAGGTGGAACGTTCGTGGCCGAGGGCCGACGCCGGGAGACCGGTGCCGTCACCGCCGCCATGGTTCGCCTGGGCGCGGTTGACCCCGTCGAACTGCCCACCCTCGTCGAGGCCGACCGGTCCTACGCCGCGTCCGAGATCACCGCTCTCCTGGCCTACTGGCTGCGCGCACTGCGGGGACCGGTGGTGAACCGTCCGTCGCCCGATTGCCTGGCCGGCCCGGGCTGGTCGATCGAGGAGTGGCTAACCCGAGCCGCTCGTGCCGGTGTGCCCACCGGGACCTGGGCCCGCCACCCCGGCGAGACGCCCCCGCCGCCGCCCGAGGTGGACTGGGTGACGGTGGTGGGCGGTGAGGTGTTCGGAACTCTCCCCGCTCCAGCCGTGGCCGGCGCGCTGGCAACCCTGGCCGCCGCCGGCGGCGTGGGCGTGCTGGGCGCCGGGTTCGTCGCCGGCGGCGACGCGGCCGGCACCGCAGGGGAGGGCCGGGCCCACCTGGCCCGGGTCACCCTCTGCCCGGCCCTCGACGGCGAGGACGAGCGCCGGGCCCTGGCCGCCCTCCTGGCCCGGCCCCGGTGATCCTGGTCTGGGGCGCGGAGGGCGACGCGCCCACCGATGCCGTCGTGGATGCCCTGGTCCGGTCCGGCGCACCCCATGTCATGGTCGACCAGCGCCTCCCGCTGCCCGCTCCCGTCCGGTTCGACTTCGGTGGACGGTTCGGGGGCAACCTCGGCGTGGTCGACCTGGACGAGGTGACCGCCGTGTTCATGCGGCCCCAGGGCGCCGACGCCCCGGGGGATTCGTGCACGGCCCCGGCGGAGCGGGCCCGGTTCGACCGGTGGCTGCTGGCCTGGACCGAGCTCACCCCGGCCCTGGTGGTCACCCGGTTGTCGGCCCAGGCGTCCAACACCTCGAAGCTGTTCCAGGCATCGGTCATCGCGTCGTCCGGTTTCGCAGTGCCCGACAGCCTGGCCACCACTGATCCGGTGGCCGCCCGGATGTTCGTGGACCGTCACCCGGCGGTCATCTACAAGTCCCTGAGCGGCGTCCGCAGCATCGTCCGCCGGCTGCGCCCCGACGAGCGGGACCGGTTGGACGACGTGAGCGGCTGCCCGACGCTGTTCCAGGAGTACGTCGCCGGGACCGACTACCGCGTCCACGTGGTGGGCGAGGAGCTGTTCGCCACGATGGTCGCCAGCGAGTCCGACGACTACCGCTACGACCGCAGCACCGAGAGGGTCGCGGTGACGCTGCCCGGGCCGCTGGCCGGGCGCTGCGTGGCCCTGGCCCGGGCCCTGGCCCTGCCGGTGGCCGGCATCGACCTGCGGGCCACCCCGACGGGCGACTGGGTGTGTTTCGAGGTGAACCCAGCGCCGGCCTTCCCCTACTTCGAGGAGGGCACCGAGGTGGCCGACGCCATCGCCCGCCTCCTGGCCGCGGGCCCGTTGAACGGTCGGCGCGGGACCGCTCCAGTGCCTTGACGGCGGACCGGGCCGCCCGCCCTCCGGTATCCCGTGGACGCCGGCCGCGGGACGCGTTCGCCTTCTGCCGCTGGGTTTCCCACGAGCCTCGCACGTGCCTCCGGGCACCCGGGAGGGCCATCTCGTCCCTCGCTCCAGAGGTATCGGGGGCCCGGGCTCGTACAGGACACCGCACCGTCACCCCGCTCCGCGTGGGCGAACGGTGCGCGTCAGGTGCGCGGCGGGAAGAGCGGCGACAGGTCGATCAGCGGCTTGGCGGTGGTGGGCGGGGCCGCCGACGGCGGCGGCTCCGGTGCGGGGGCGGCTCCCGCCGGCGGGCCCGGCGCCGGGACGGGCGAGCCGGCGGTACCGCCGCCCCCGTTCAGGACCGCGTCGTCCCGGAGGTCGACGAACATGCGGGCCGCGTCCTCGCCGAGGTAGACCACCGACGCGCGGCCGGCCATGCCGATGCGACCGGGCGCCACCACGCTGCGGATGTTGCCCGGGTCCAGGCCCCGGGCCAGCGCGGCCAGCCCGAGCAGGCGGTCCGGGGCGACATCGAGGGCGGCGTGGCGGAGCAGCACGTCGACCCACCGCCGGAGGCCGCCGTCGTCGCCGATCTCGGCCCGCATCTTGGCCAGGGCGGCCAGCACGAGGGTGCCCTGGTTGGCGGAACGCCCGAAATCCCCGTTCGGAACGTCGGTGCGGTTGCGGCTGAAGGCCAGGGCCTGGGCGCCGTTGAAACGGTGGATGCCGGCGGCGAAGCGGGCGCCCGAGTTGCGGTCGTTCATCGACCGATCGACCCGCACGTCGATCCCGCCCAGCTCGTCGACCATCGACGCGAAGCCGGCGAAACCGGTCAGCACGTAGTAGTGGACCGGAAGACCGGTGAGGCGGCGAACCGTCTCGGCCATGAGGCTCGGGCCGCCGGCCGACAGCGCGCTGTTGATCTTGCCCCGGCCGCGGCCGGGAATGTCGACGTAGGAATCGCGCGGCAGGCCGAGAACGGTGCCCTGCCCGCGGCGCGGGTCGACGGCCAGGAGGTGGATGGAGTCGCCGTTGGTGCGGCGGACGTCCTGCCCGGGCCGGGCGTCGGACCCGACGACCAACACAAAGGTGAGGTCCGGCGACACCGCCACCGTGCTGTTGAAGGCGATGGCGCCCGCGTAGGCCTGGCCGTCGGGGTTCTTCAGCGTCGACCCGTCCGGCGCCCGGGCGCCGGACGGATCCGCCGCCGGAGGGGGCGGGGCGAGGGTGCTGTCCGGAGCGGTGGGGATGGTGGGGCCGGGGAGCGCCGTCGTCGTGGACCGCCTGGTGCTGCCGATGACCACGTCGGGCTGGCCATCCCCGCCGCCCGAGCAGGCGGCCGCGGCGGCGAGGACGAGCGCGGCAAACCACACCACCACCCCCCGTTTTCCCTCCCGCACCGCACGGATGGTACGGGTCGACGGCCGGGGAAGGCAACGACGGGCCTCCGTTGCCCGTGCCGCCGGTTCGATCGGGAGGTTCGTCGGCGTCGCCACCGGGCGGCCGCCCTGGCCACGATTCGTTGTCCCGGGCTCCGTCGCTGGGTATGGGTGGACCGACCATCCCGCCGACACGACCGGAGCATCCCATGAAGCGATCTTCCCGCCTTCTCCTGCTGGTCCCCCTGCTCGCGATGATGGCCTTGGGCGCCTGCGGAGGCAGTGACGGCGACGATGCCGCGGGCGAGGCCGCAGGCGACGATGGCCGGCGCGGGACGGACTCCGCCTTCGCCGCCCTCATGGTCCCCCACCACGCGCACGCCCTGGAGATGGCAGAGCTGGCGGTGACGAAGGCCACCAGGGCAGAGACCAGGGACCTGGCCCAGCGGATCATCGACACCCAGCAGCGGGAGATCACCACGCTCGAGGGGTTCCTCGACACCTTCGGCGCCGAGCCGGCGATGCCGCCCGCCCCGGCCATGGAGCTCATGGAAGGCCAGATCGAGCAGCTCGCGACGGCCACCGGCGCCGGCTTCGACCGCGCCTTTCTCAAGGCCATGAGCGACCACCACCTGTCCGCCATCCAGATGGCGGAGATGGAGATTGGCGGCGGCACCTTCCCGGCCGCCGTCGAGCTGGCCGAGGAGATAGGGGACACCCAGGAGAAGGAGATCGCCGAGATGCTCGGGATCATGGCCTTCCTGGGCTGACGCCCGCCCCCGGTCAGCCTGACAGAAGGGCACCCGGCCACGATCGAGCCCACTCGCTAGCCTGCGCTCGGTGGGCGCCGACTACGAGTTCTTCACGGTGTGGCGAGTGGCCGGCACCATCGAGGAGGTGCGGGCCGTGCTGGCCGACGCCGAGTCGCTGCCCCGCTGGTGGCCGGCGGTATACCTCAGCGTGCGCCTCGTCGACGAGGGCGCAGCCGACGGCGTGGGACGCACCGTCGACCTGCACACCAAGGGGTGGCTGCCCTACACGTTGCGGTGGACGCTGCGCATCACCGAGCCGATGACCGACGAGGGCTTCGCACTGAGCGCCAGTGGCGACCTCGACGGCACAGGGCGCTGGACGTTCCGCCAGGACGGTCCGGAGGTCGAGATCACCTACGACTGGCGGATCAGCGCCACCAAGCCGTTGCTGCGACGGTTGAGCTGGCTTCTCAAGCCGGGGTTCTCGGCCAACCACCACTGGGCGATGGCCACCGGCCGGACGAGCCTCGCCCTCGAGCTTCGGCGCCGTCGCGCGGCCACCGACGCCCAAGCCGACCGGGTGCCGCCGCCACCGCCGACCACCTTCCGCCGTTTCGTGCGTCCACCCGCCAGCTGACTCGCGCTTTCGAGTACATAGGCGTCGGTTTCCGACGCCTATGTACTCGGGACAGCGTCCAGGGGCCGAAGGAGCCCGAAATACCGGGCGCCCGGTGTGTGGTATCGTGCCGGGAACCGCCCCAGGATCAGCCCGCGGGCACGCCACCCCGTTCGGGTGCGCGTACGGCGGGCAGTTGCTCAGGAGGTCGACATCACAGCCCTCTCGCAGGACGCGGCGCCACCGCCGCTGTCGCTCCGCTTCTCCCGCAACGACGGCCACGTCGTCATCGAGGTGGCCGGCGAGCTGGACATCGCCACCGCTCCCCTCCTGCACGAGCGGCTGGCCGACATCATCGAGGCGCAGGGCAACCTCGCCGTCGTCCTCGACCTGGCCGGGCTGACGTTCATCGACTCGAGCGGGCTCACCGCGCTGGTGACGGCGCACAAGCGCTTGGCGGCCCACGGCGGCCGGCTCAACCTCACCCGACCGTGCCCGGCCACCCGGCGGGCCATCGAGATCACCGGTCTCCACCGGGTCCTCACCGTGACCTGATCCGGCTGTCCGTAGCATCCGCAGGGTGCCCTACGCCGTACCGGGCGACGACATCCTCGCCGCCATCGACGCACCGCCGACACCGGCCAGCTCGCTGAGCCCCGACGCCCGCCACGTCCTGCTGATCCACTACGAGGCCCACCCGCCCGTCGCCCTCCTGGCCCGTCCCTTCCTGCGGCTGGCCGGCGTGCGGGTCGACCCGGCGATCCGCGGCCGCCAGCGCACCTACCGGAGCACCGGGCTCACCCTGGTGTCGGTGGCGGACGGCTCGCACCGCGCCGTCGCCCTCCCGGCGGCCGGCCTGGTCACCCAGGCCTGGTGGTCGCCCGACGGCCGGCGCGTCGCCTTCACCGTCGACGGACCGGACCGGATCGCGGTGTGGGTCGCCGACGTCGCCACCGCGGTGGCCGCTCCCGTGCCCGGCCTGGTGGTCTCCGACGTCCTGGCCACCCCGTTCCGGTGGAGCCGCGACAGCGCAAGCCTCCTGGCGGCCACGGTGCCCGGCGACCGCGTGGGGCGGCCCCCGTCGGCCGTCGAGACGACCGGGCCGGTGGTCCAAGAGACGGCGGGCAAGCTCTCGCAGATGGCGACGTTCCAGAACCTGCTCGCCTCGTCCGCCGACGAGGACCGCTTCGAGGACCTGGCGACCACCCGGCTGGCGCGGGTCGACCCCGTGGCCGGCGGGAGCGAGCCGCTCGCCGCCGACGGCCTGGTGTGGTGGTTCGCCGAGTCGCCGGACGGCTCGGCCGTGCTGGTCCACCGGCTGCGACGGCCGTACTCCTACCGGGTCCCCTACCAGTACTTCTCCAGGACCGTCGAGGTGTGGGCGGGTGGACGGTGCACCGTGCTGGCCGACCTCCCGGTGTCCGACGAGGTGCCCCGCCAGGGCGTCCCGCGCGGCCCGCGCAACGTCTGCTGGGACGAGCGGGCCCCGGCCTCGCTCCTGTGGATCGAGGCCCTCGACGGGGGCGACCCGGTGGCGCCCGCGGAGCACCGCGACCGTGTGATGCGGGCGCAGGGAGCTCTCGCGACGCCCACCGAGGTGCTCCGGACCCGGCACCGGTGCACCGGATGGGTCCACCTGGACCAGGGCCACGCGGTCGTGCTGGCCGAGCACGACCGCGACCGGCGGTGGCACACCTCGTGGCTGGTGCCGCTGGACGCACCCGAGTCCCGGCGCGTGCTCTTCGACCGGTCGATCGACGACGCCTATGGCGACCCGGGCCGGGCGCTGCGCTCCCACCACCCGGACGGCACCGACACCGCTCTCCAGGTCGGCACCTCCATCTTCCTGCACGGTCCCGGCGCCAGCCCCGAGGGCCGACGGCCCTTCCTCGACCGCTACGACCTGGTCGACGGCGCCACCGAGCGCTTGCACCGCAGTCCGGCCGATGCCCTGGAGACACCGGTCGGTTTCGTCGAGGACCGCCGTGCCCTCCTCGTTCGGCGGGAGAGCACGACCGAGCCGCCGAACCTGGTCGTGGTGCCCGTCGGCGGGACCGGGGCCGAGGGGCAGGACGGCGGGCGGCGGCGCCTCACCGACTTCCCCGATCCCCACCCGCAGCTCACCGGGATGGTGAAGCAGCTCCGGGCCCACCGGCGGCCCGACGGCGTCGGCCTGTCGGGCGTCTTGCACCTGCCCCCCGGCCACGACCCGGCCCGGGACGGCCGGCTCCCCCTGGTCCTGTGGGCCTACCCGCGCGAGTACAACGACGCCG
>Ga0187894_10002125_pt1 | contig 24157 bp, 16 predicted proteins | sample GBC1701081metaG_FD_136650 | JGI IMG/M metagenome (GOLD analysis project Ga0187894, IMG submission 136650) | White microbial mat communities from a lava cave in the Kipuka Kanohina Cave System on the Island of Hawaii, USA - GBC170108-1 metaG ... | reverse complement strand
CGCCGAAGTCTCAATCGACGGCTGCCACATGGATGGTCTCATAATCAGATCGCCTCCTGATGCGGATATTGTTGATCCTGATTATGTTACCACCCCTGAATGAATACTTGACCGGTGCTCTAGTCCCAATCTCGCCTGTTTCGATTTAGTGAAATTACTGCCGTCAGCATATCCATTGGGCATTGATTGATCTGACTTCTGGCAATGTCCAATGACAAATATCAAATGACAAATGGAAAACGCTCTTTCTTCCCGGTTTCGTGATCTACGGCCCGTTGATTCAACGCTTCTCTCTGGTGAGTATCTTGTCAACACCCGTGGCTTTCAGCTCGATCAACTCGTTGACCGAAACGTTCTTCAACCCGGCTTCCCGCATTTTTCTGATGTAATCGGGAGTCACTCCCACCGCTTTCATTTCGATCAACTTTTTGATGGGCAAGTTGTCGAAGCCCAGCTCGCGCATCTGCTTGATGAACTCCCCGTTCACGCCGACCGCTTTTATCTCGACCAGTTGGTCCAGCGAGAGATTGTCGAAGCCCAGAGCCTTCATCGAGCGCGCAAACTCCGGGCTTATGCCCATCGCCTTGATCTGAACCAGATCGTCCAACGAAAGCTGGCCGAACCCCCAACTCTGCGCTTCTCTAATGAAGGCTTCGCTGACGCCCATCGCCTTCAGTTCGGTCAATTTATCCGGCGTCAGTTTGTCATAACCGGCCCTGCGCATTGATTCAACAAATTCCGGACTGACGCCAACAGCTTTCATCTCGACAAGCTTTTCGACCGTCAGGTTGTCATATCCGGCTCGCTTCATCTCATTGATGAAATCGGACGACATGCCGATAGATTTCAACTCCACAAGCTCTTCGATTGACGGATTGCCGTTCGTCCAACCACGAGCCTGTTTGATGAACTCTTCGCCGATGCCGAGCGAACGCAATTCGACCGCTTGTTTAACTGTCAGGTCGCTGTAGCCGAGCTTGCGAATTGATTCGATGTACTCAGGCGTCACGCCGACGGCCCTCATCTCAATCAATTGATCAACGGTCAGCTCTCCTGATTTTCCCTGCCCTTGCCCGGAACCTTGCCCCTGACCTGTTCCTTGTCCTTCGCCAACGCCCTCGCCAATCTGCTTCTGTCGCTCTTCGGATTCACGAGCTTTGTCACGCTGCTCCTGAGTCTGACCCTGATCTTTGAGGCTTTGGATCAATAGATTCGCCGGAAACGGCAGGTTTGACAGGTTGATCGAATTGACTATAGCGCCGCCTTTTCGCCCCGAAGCTTCGGCGTTACGCCAAGGTCGCAACATCGCCAGCGGCGCGATCAAAACAGCGGCGATAACGGCCGCCAGAGCCACCTTCAGGCCGTTAACGCCGCGGCGTCGCGCGTTCGGGTCCAGTATCGAACGCACGCGACTCTCAAGATGCGAGCACGCCATTCCGACCGCCATTGGCGAGCCGCAACTCCCGACTCCGAATGAGCTTGCGATTTCCACGAGATAACTCGCGTAATCCGAAGCCTTCGCCCCCGCCTCCAGCACGTGATCGTCACAGGCCAGCTCGCGTTCGACGCGCAACCGCCACGCGGCGATCCAGACCAGTGGGTTGAACCAGTAGAGCGCGCAGGCCAGTTGCGCCAGCGCCTGCATTAGACAATCGCGCCGCTTGACGTGTGTCAGTTCGTGCAGCATCACAATCCAACGGCATTCCATCGTCCAATGGTCGGCCTCTTTCGGCAACAACACGGCTGACCGCGTCAATCCCCAGGTCATCGGCACGGAGATCCGTTCGGTCTTGAAAATCCTGACGCGCCGCCGCAGACGCAGCCTGGTCGCGAGCGTCCGCGCAAGCATAATCCACGAACTTTCTGTCACTCGCTGCGCCCGCCGCGTCAACAACCAGACTCTGGCCGTGCCCATCGTCAGACGCGCCATCACCACAAACACGCCTGCCAGCCAGGCCATCAACAGCGCAACTTTCCAATCGAAATTGTTCCAGGAATGCGCGACAGTGTTTGGCGTCGTATCGAATCGTGACGAGTCAGGGCTTGACGCCGGCAATTCCGACCCGACATCTAATGTCCAGCGCCGGTCGAGCTGTGGCGCCACGGGTTCCGGCTTGCGCTCGAATACCAGCGCCGCTTCCCCTGCCCCGGAACCGGCAGGCTCGGGCGCGCCATTGTCCAATAAGGGAGGGGAGGCAATCGTCGCCAACGACGGCAACGCCGCTATTTGCCAGGACGGCAACGCGACCGACAGGATCGGTAGCGCCAGCAGACTGGCCATCGCCACGCTCCAGACCAGGTGCCTGGACGCCGCCGAAGCCCTCCGCAATGAAGCGGTCAGTAACCCGGCGGCCGACAAAATAACGGCGCTTTTGATGAAGGTGTCGAGCAACAGTTGGATCAAAGCGATTGATTGCGACGAGAGGCGGATCATATTCACCGTCCTTCCTTTCTGGCTTCCTCGATCAACTGCGAGAGCCTGTCCAGTTCTTCCTGGGAGATTTTCGAGCGCGACACGTCAAGCAGAGTCGCGACGGCCTGTTCAATCGAACCGTCGAAGAAAGTCTGCAACATCTGTTTGAGCGCCGATTTTTTCGCCCGGTCGCGGGCGAGCGTAGGTTTGAAGACGTAGCGCGGACCGTCCTGCTCGTGGCGCAGATGGCCTTTCTCTTCGAGCAATCGCAACATGGCTCGGACGGCGGAATAACTGGGCGGATCGGGAAGGTTTTCCGTCACCTCCGCCGCGGAGGCCTGGCCGCGCTGATAGATGATGTCCATGATCTGCCGCTCGCGGCGGCTCAGGTTGATGTGGGCTTGCTTGCTCATCTTCGGCTCCTCGCAATCTGGGTGATGTCTCAGTAAGCGCGGCGTCCATCGGCGCCAGCGTGCTAAAAATTTAGCACCAACTCCTCGAGCAGGTCAAGGTCAAAATGCTATTTTTTTAGCATTAAAGGCGGGAGGGGAGAGTGCGGAAAAGACGGAAATATCGGAACAGACGGAAATTCTTAAGGTCTTTCCGGTCTCTTTTCCGTCTGTTCCGATATTTCCGTCTTTTCCATACTCTCTCTTCGCTTCCTCAATTCACTCACACCTCAACGCTACCATCGGGTCCACCGTCGCCGCCCGCCGCGCTGGAATCCAACACGCCAGCAGCGAAACCAAAGCCAATAGCAATGCGATGCCGGCGAACGTCACCGGATCAGTCGCGCTCACCTCAAACAGGAACTTCTTCATCAACTGCGTCAGCGCCAGCGCCGCCATCAATCCCAGCGCCACGCCCAGCGCGACGAGCCGCAGCCCCTGCCCGACGACGAGCCGCAGCACATCCGCGCGACGCGCCCCCAATGCGACGCGGATGCCGATCTCCCGCGTTCGTTGCGCGACGCTGTAGGCCATCACGCCGTATAGGCCGATGGCGGCCATCAACAGCGCGACCGCCGCGAAGCCCACAAGCAGCAGCAGCGTGAAGCGGCGCGGCGCCACGGAAGCCGAGACCAATTGCCGCATGGTGGTAACTTTGTAAATGGGCGCGTCAGGATCGAGCGCGTGGATGACCTGGCGCACGGGGCCGGTTAGCGCGCCTGGTTCAGCGCTGGCGCGCACAACGAGTTGCATATACGAATCCGTCCACTGCGCGTGCGGAACGTAGGCTTGCAGCTCGGGCGCCGTTTCCAGATCGTAGTGATTCACGTCGCCGACGATACCGACGACGCTGCGGAGCGGATCGTCAATGGCTCCCAGCCGGATGCGCTTGCCGAGCGGGTCTTCATTGGGCCAGATGCGCTGGGCCGCTGTGCGATTGATGAGCGCCACGAGCGGCGCATGGGCGTTGTCCTGCTCGGTGAAGCCGCGCCCGCGCAGCAACGGAATGCCCATTGCGCGCGGGTAATCCGGGCTGATGCCGTAACGTTCCGCGCTGGGCGCATCCGCCGGGTTGGCCAGCGGCTTCTCTTCGACGTGAAAGCCGCTCATATCCATATTGCCACCGAAGGGCAGATTGCTGACAATGCCGGTGGCCTCGACGCCAGGCAACGCTTCGATACGTTTGATGGCCTCGCTGTAAAAGGCGCTCACCTGCGCGGTGTCGCTATATTTCTTCGCGCTCGACGCCGAAATCATCATCGTCAGCAGATTGTGCGACTCGAAGCCCGGCTTCGTGTCCAGCACGCGCGCAAAGCTGCGGATGAGCAAGCCGGCGCCGATGAGCAGCGCCAGCGCAAACACAATCTCGGCGACGACGAACGACTCGCGCAAACGGCGCTGCCTTTTGCCGGGCGAACTCTTGGCGCTCTCTGTCAACGCAAGCTGCGCGTCCTGCCGCGCCGCCTGCCACGCTGGAGCGAGGCCGAAAAGCAATCCGGTCAGCAACGAAACCAGCAGCGTAAAGCCCAGCACGCGCGCGTCGGTCGTGACTGGTTGCAACTGCAACATCTTTGCCGGGCTGAGACTGGTCAGCAATTCCGTTCCCCGCAACGCCAGCAGCAGCCCCGCGAATGCGCCCGCTAACGACAGCAACAAGCTTTCCAGCAACAACTGCCGCACAATGCGCAATCGGTTGGCGCCCAGCGCCACGCGTATCGCCATCTCTTTTGCGCGCCCGCCCGCCCGCGCCAGCAACAGGTTCGCGATGTTCGCGCATGCGATCAACAACACCAACCCGACCGCGACCAGCAAGAGGTACAACGCGGGACGAATCGCGCCGGTGAATTGATCCTGCAAGCGCGCGACGCCGATGGCGGGCGTCGCGTAGATTTTCGGATGCTCGCGCGCCATCACGTTCATGATCGCGCTCATCTCGGTGCGGGCCTGCGCCAGCGTGACGTCCGGCTTGAGGCGGGCAATCGCCCTGAGGTGCTGGCAACTACGGCAGGCGAAAGGCTGCGTGATGTCATAGCCGATCGGCGCCCAAACCTCGGCGGCTTCGTGGAAATTCGCGGCCAGGAGATCGGTGAAGCCCGGCGGCATGACGCCGACGATGGTGAATGGCTGATCGCTCAGGATGAGTTGTTTGCCCACCGCCTGCGGATCGGAGTTGAAGCGCCGCTGCCAGAGCGAGTGGCTGATGACGACGACAAAGCGCGTGGCTGGCCGGTCTTCTTCGACGCGAAAATCACGACCGAGCGCGGGATTAGCGCCGAGCAGTCTGAAGTAGTCCGCCGACACGCGCAATCCTCGAATCACCTCCGGCTCACCCTGCCCGGTCAACGCGCCGCCCCACGACCTGATGACGACCATACGTTCGAATGATCGGCTGCGCTCGCGCCAATCCACAAAGGTCGCGTAGCCGGTGTTGCCCAAGGCGCCATCTTTTTCTTCATTCGTGGACAATATCACCAACCGGTCAGCATCGGGATAAGGCAGCGGGCGCAACAGCACGGCATTCACAACGCTGAAAATGGCCGTGTTCGCGCCGATGCCGAGAGCCAGCGTAATCACGGCGATCAGCGTGAGGCCAGGATTCTTCAGCAACATTCGCGCGCCGTAGCGTAAGTCCTGCCATAAGGTCTGCATGATTGATCCCCTCACTTCCGTCAAGCTTGTCGCCCATCCTGCGATTTGGATAACCAAACCGCGTGCCAGCCGGAGGGGAACACTAACCCGTTAGCCTCAAAGGAGCTTGGTGCGCGCAAGGCGGGCGGTGGTGTGCGTTTCCGGGACTGCGCAATCCCAGTTTCGAGCACTCGATCACTTGAGGACGGGCTGAGGGCGATGGGAGCGCCATATGGCATGGGCGCCGTTTCATTTCTGCTCTTCAGCTAACCATCGTAGACGCGAGCGGCGGGTCGGATCCAGGATTACCAATTCCGGCGCGCCTCTAAGCAAGCCCGTGGCTGAAAATGATTGCAAGGAACGCTCCGCCAGAGGATTAAACCCGGTCTCCAATGTCTGGTTGTCCTTGATAACGCCAAGCCATACCAGGTAAGGGCCGTCCGTCCGGACCGGGAGCTGCGGGAAGTTATTTAGGACATCGAGCGTGACCAAGACTCCGGCTTCGTGCGCGCCCGCGGCCCGATAGCCGGCAAACGTCGCCTCGGCTTGCTGCGCAAAAGCCTCTCATCCATGTAAACCCTATCGGATTCCTGCGCTCGAAGAATTGCCCGAATACGATCGCCCCCATCTGCTCAAAGGCTTCGGGGAAATAGCTTTCAAAATACTGCGCGAAGCGCTCCCTTTCGCCTTCTTTGACCGTATAGCGGCGAAACTCGATAGCCTGAAAATCCTTGGTTGTAGGTTGTCGGTCTTAGGTTTTAGGTCTTCCCCAACGACTTTGCAAAAGCCCTGCATTGAGCAAGCAAAACCTTTGCATGCCTGCCGAGCCTCTCGTATACTCCGCGCTATCCAGCATTCACACGACTCAATAGTACCGGCTCCGCAAACGTTTTGCCTTGCAAGAGGAGATCACGGCCATGCAGATCACTCGCAAAGCGGCGCCCGGCCAATGCGCCCAACAGCGGCGGTTCTTAACTATGGAGGAGTCATGTATCTGACAAAAATTCTCAACTGGCGAGGAGTTCTGATTCTGGCAATCGGCGCCTGGGTCTTGATGACGATTGGCTTCGCAGCCCAGCAATCGCCCGCGCCGATGACCGCGCCGGCCCAGTTGGACTTCGAGTTTTTCAAAACTCGGGTACAACCCATCTTCCTGGCGAAGCGACTGGGGCACGCCCGCTGCGTCGCTTGCCACATAACGAGAGATCCCATGCGCCTGCAGCCCCTCTCGCCCGGAAGCGCCACTTGGGATGAGGAGCAATCCCGCCAGAACTTCGACATCGTCCGGCAGAGGGTGATTCCCGGCAGCCTGCAGAGCAAGTTGCTCATCCACCTGTTGGCGGCCGAGGCGGGCGGCGACGCATTCCACGCCGGCGGCAAACACTGGGACTCCCAAAATGCCCCGGAGTGGCAAACGCTCGCGGCGTGGGTGCGGGGGGCAAAGGCTGACACATCCCTCAAGCTCCGGATCATCCAGACCAACAGCGCCGGGGACAACGTCCACCTCATTGATCCCGTCACGAACAAAGTGGTGGGAGAAATCAAGGACATCGAAGCCAACCACGGAGTCGCCGCGGCGCCGGACGGAAGCCGGATGTACTTCAGTAATGAGGCGCTTGAGACGCTGGACATCGTTGACGCGAGGACGCTGCAGGTGACCAAACGGGTCGCGCTCAGTGGCCGCCCCAACAATATCGCGATCAGTCGCGATGGGCGGCGAGTCTATGTGGCGATCGTCCAGGCGCCGGGCGCGGTGGATGTCATTGACACGGCGTCCCAGGAGCGAGTCAAGACCATCCCGGCAAAAGGTGGCGTCCACAACACCTATGTCACGCCGGACGGCAAGTACGTGGTCGCCGGCTCCATCGTCGGGAAGATTATGACCGTGATTGACGCGCAGACCGAGCAGCCCGTGTGGTCAATAGAGTTCGACCTAGGCGTTCGTCCGATGGCGTTCGAGCAGAACGCCGATGGTTCGACCAAACGAATATTCTTCCAGTTGTCCGACTTTCATGGGTTCGCGGCGCTGGATTTTCAAACCCGCAAGGAGGTCACGCGGATCAAGCTTCCGCCATTGCCGCCCGGCAAGGTGGAGATCCACGAGGGCGGAAACATCTCTCACGGCATGGCCGTCACCGCCGATAACAAGACTCTGGTCGTCACAAGCAGGCAGAATAGCGCGCTCTACGCCTACTCGCTCCCGGATTTAAAGCTGTTGGGCGGCGCCGACGTGGAAGCGGCGCCCGACTGGGTGACGCTCACTCCAGACAGCAAGACGGCTTACGTGGCCAACGCCGGGTCGAACTCCGTGTCTGTGATTGACCTCAAGTCGCTGAAAGAAGTCGCCCGCATCCCTGTCGGGCAGGTTCCAAAGAGGAATGCGACGGCGATGCTGCAGGTTCAGTAGAGCAATATGCTCAAAAACGATGACCAGCTTCAGCCTCTTCGGAGAAATCCGCGGATGATATATCGCCTTCCAGAGTTATTGATGTTGCTCCTCTTGGCGGTCGTTCCGTGCTTTGCCGGTCGGAAGTCGCCTTGGTGGCGAAGCCGTCTGAACCACCGCCAACCTGCGGAGCAACGGGAAACTGTGGATGGCGGATCTATAACTCAGGAACTCATAGGTTCTTGGGCGAATTGGGCGGACAGTATCTATTTGTGCGCACGAGTCGCGATGCATGGCCGATGCTCGTCACTTATACACATATGAGCGCCTGCGACGGTATTCTGTCGCGGTATGAGTTTCGTGGCGGGCGGTACAGGTGGATGAAGGACGACTACGCATTGAGTGATTGCGGTCTCAATGATACTCCGATGCCAAAACAGCTTGCCCGGTCGAAACGGCTTTGCGCCAATTACGACTGGTGATACTCACAAGACCGAGAGGCCGAACCCTCCCCTATTCACACCTCAATGCGACCATCGGATCCACCTTCGACGCGCGGCGAGCCGGGACGTAGCAGGCGGCCAGCGCGACCAGCGCCAGCAGCGCCGCCACGCCGGCGAACGTCACCGGATCGGTCGCGCTCACGCCGAAGAGCAATCCACGGATGAATCGGGTCAGGGCGAAAGCCGACGCCAGCCCTATTCCCACGCCGGCCAACGCGAGAGCCATTCCCTGGGCGACGACCAGCTTCAACACGTCGCGGGTCTGCGCCCCCAGAGCCACGCGAACGCCGATTTCGCTCGTCCGCTGCGCGACGGCGTAAGACATCACGCCGTAAATGCCCGCTACCGCCAGCAGCAGCGCGAGCGCCGAAAAGACGCCGAGCAGCAACAGCGTGAATCGCTCCTGCCCGATTGATTGCGCCGTGATCTCTTCCATCGCGCTGATATTCGAGACGGCCAGGTTTTATCCATTGAAGCGACCGTGGTCCGCAGCGCCGAACTCAGGCTCAATGGGTCAGCCACCGCGCGCGCGACGATGAACATTCCTCGCGACGGCTGCTGGCGGTGGGGAAAGAACATTGACGCGCGCGCGTCCTGGTTCAGGCCGAAATGCTTCACGTCGGCTGTCACGCCGACGATCTCGCGCCAGCCGTCAGGGCGTCCGTTGCCGATGCGCTTGCCGATCGGGTTTTCGTTCGGGAAGTGGCGGCGCGCTGTCGCCTCGCTGATGATGACGACTTTAGGCGAGTTCTCGTTGTCGCGTTCGTTGAATTCGCGCCCCGCGATGAGCCTCATGCCGATCGTGCGGAAATAGTCGTGGCTCACGGAGTTGAGCCATGCCACAGGCATCTGATCAGGCTGCGGCGTGGGACGCCCTTCGATCACGAACCCGGCGTCCGCGTTGGAGCCTGAGAGCGGAAGCGTCGAAACCACGGCGGCCGATTGCGCGCCAGGCAGCGTCCTGACGCGCTCCAAAAGCTGATCGTAAAAAGGAGCGATCTGATTACGTTCGGGATAGACCGCTGGCGGCAGTGTCATGACAGCGGTCAACACATTGCGCGGGTTGAAGCCGGGGTCAACGCGCTGAAGCCGGATGAAGCTTTTGATCAGCAGCCCGGCGCCGACGAGCAGCGTCAACGCCAGCGCGGTCTCGGCCACCACCAGCGCGCCGAGCGCGCGGCGTCCGCTCCGCGCGGCCTGCAAACCTTTGCCGCCATCGCGGAGCGATTGATTGAGGTCGGCCTTGAAAAGCTGCCGGACCGGCGCCGAGCCGAACAACAATCCGGTCAGAATCGTGATCGCCAGCGCGTAACCCAACGCGCGTCCATCAACTCCTATCTCATCCAGACGTGGCGTTCCCTGCGGGCTGAAACTGACCAGCAGATCGACCAGCCAGTACGCCAGCAACAGCCCAGTCGCTCCGCCGATTACGGCCAGCAGCAGGCTCTCCGACAACAACTGCCGCGCGATGCGCCACTGCCCAGCGCCGAGCGAAACCCGAATGGCGATCTCCGGCGCGTGCGCCGCCGACCGCGCCAGTAGCAGGTTTGCCACGTTCGCGCAGGCGATCAGCAACACGAAACCAACGGCGACGAGCAGCGCCAGCATCCGCGTCTTCACCGGGCCGACACGAAATTCGTGCAGCGAGACGAGCGTCGCGCCAATCTTCGAGTTCGTATCGGGAAACTGCTGTTCGATGCGCGCGGCTATGGCGTTCAATTCGGCGCGCGCCTGCGTTTCGGTCGCGCCGGATTTCAGCCGCGCCATCACGCGAATCGTGTAACACCCGCGCTGGCATCCCGGGTTGAGGGCTGTTTGGATCGGACGCAACACTTCGGCGTTAGTGATGATCGGAAATTTGAAGCCCGCGGGCGTGACGCCGATGACCATCAGGTTTTCGCCATTGAGCGAAATCCTTTTGCCAACCAGCGAAGGATCCGCGCCGAACCGCTGGCTCCACAATCTGTGGCTTATGATGACGACGCTCTCGACGCCTCGTTGATCCTCTTCCGGGCGAAACGAGCGGCCCAGCACAGGCGCGACGCCGAGCGCCGCCAACGCGTCGTGCGAAACCAGAGCGCCGACCAACCCCTCAGGCTCGCCTTGCCCGGTCAGAGTCGGCCCCCAGCCCCGAAGCGCCACGACGTGATCGAACGATTTCGCCTGATCGCGCCAGTCTTCAAAGCCCGGAGGCGAAGTCCATTCGTCCACCGGCCCGTTGCGCCCCCGGTGGTCCTCCCAGATGGTCATCAGCCGCTCGGCGTTCGGATAAGGCAGCGGACGCAGCAACACCGAATTGACCACACTGAAAATCGCCGTGTTCGCGCCGATGCCCAACGCCAGCGTGAAGATGGCGATCAAGGTGAAGCCCGGATTCTTCAACAAAACTCGCGCGCCGTAACGCAGGTCTTGCAACAATGTTTGCATATTTCCTCCAGGGAGAGAGGCCATATGCCACATGCCATATTTCATATGAAATATGGCATGTGGCATATTCATTCCACTCGCAGCGCGACCATCGGGTCTACTTTCGCCGCCCGCCGCGCGGGGATGTAGCAGGCGATCAGCGAAACGGCGCCCAGCAAAACAGCGACTCCGGCGAACGTGACCGGGTCGGCGCCGCGCACGCTGAAGAGCAGGCTCGACAACATTCCGGTCATCAAGCGCGTCAGCACGATTGCCACGACCGTCCCGACGCCAGCGCCGATCAGCGCAAGCAGCATTCCCTCTTTCAAAACCATTCCGATCACGTCGCGCGACCCGGCGCCGAGCGCCATTCGGACGCCGATCTCGTTTGTGCGTTGCGCGACCGAATAACTGATGACGCCGTAAACGCCGACCGCCGAGAGCGCCAGCGCAATCGCGGCGAAGAGGCCGAGCAGCAGCGTCGAAAACCGCCGTTGCGCCACAGACTCGCTGACCCGCCTCTCCATTGTGTTGATATTCGCGAGCGCCACGTCGCCGTCAATCGAACGCGCCACGTTGCGGACGGCGGCGATCAATCCTTGCGGATCGGATTTTGCGCGAATGGCGATGACCGGACTGAAAGGCGGGCTGGTCAGAGTGTGGAAGTAGATTTCCGGGCGCGGCTCGATGTCCAGCCCCAAGTGGCGCACATTGCCGACGACGCCGACGATTGTCTGCCAATTAGCCTGATCGGGGTTGACGCCCGTCCTGAGCCGTTTGCCGATCGGGTCTTCATTCGGCCAGAAGCGTCTGGCCATCGCCTCGTTGATCACAATAAGCCCGGCGCCGCTCGTCACATCCTGCTCGGTAACGAATCGGCCTTTGAGCAGCGGGATTCCCATCGTCCGAAAATAATCGTCGCTGGCGCGGCGGAAATCTATTTCGGGCCAGCGTCCGGGTTGAACGGGCTGGCCTTCGATCTGCACGAAGCTCGTCACGTTGCCGCCCAACGGCAGCCGCGTCACCGCGCCTACCGAAGCGACCTCCGGCAATGATTTGAGGCGCGTTTCAAGCTGGCGATAGAACTCGGCGCGCTGTTGCGGCTGAGCGTATTTCGCCTGCGGTAGCATCACACTCGCCGTCAGAACATTTTCGGCGACGAAGCCGGGATTGACGTCGAGCAATCGCTTGAAACTTCTGGCCAGCAGACCCGCGCCGACCAGCAAGACCAGCGTCATCGCGATCTGGGACACTACCAGCAGATTGCTGACGCGCCGGTGGCCGAAGCCGGTTCCGCGCGCTCCGTCCTTCAACGATTCATTCAGGTTGATCCTGGCCGTCTGCAACGCCGGCGCGAGTCCGAAGAGGAGACCGGCGCCCATCGCGACCGACAATGTGAAAAGCAGCACGGTCAGATCAACGCCGATTTTGTTGTAACGTGGGATTTGCGCTGGACTGAGAGAGAGCAACAGGTCGACTCCCCAAATCGCCACAAGCAATCCGGCCAGGCCGCCGGCGAGCGAGAGCGTAACGCTTTCGGTCAACAATTGTCTGACCAACCGCGCGCGTCCCGCGCCCAACGCGGCGCGAATCGCCAGCTCTTTGCGGCGCGAAGCCGACCTCGCGAGCAGCAGGTTGGCGACGTTCACGCATACGATCAGCAGCATCAATCCGACCGCGCCCGACAACAGAAGCAATGCCGGACGGACATTGCCGGTCACCTGTTGATGCAGCGGAACAACGCGCCCGCTAACGCTCGAATTCGTGTCGGGGTATTGCTGTTCCAACCGCCGCGCGATTGTGGCCATCTCGGCGCCGGCTTGATCAATCGTCACATCCCGCTTCAGCCGTCCGACGACGGAGAGCAACCGCACCGAACGCCCGCGATCGACAAACGGGTTTTTCGCCGCCGGAACCCACAACTCGACGCGTTCGAGGAACTGAAAGCCGGCTGGCGCCACTCCCACGATGTTGAATTGATTGCCGTCGAGCTTCAGCATCTTGCCGATGACGGCGGGATCGCCGCCGAAATACCGCCGCCACAGATTGTCGCTGATGATGACGACGGGCGCGCCGTTAGGCTGATCTTCTTCAGGCGAAAAGACGCGGCCTTGCTGCGGCGTCACGCCGAGCATCGGGAAGAGGCTCGCCGAAACATATTGCCCCTGAATCTGCTCCGGCTCGGCGCCGCCCGACAGAACGAAGTTCCAGAGCGGCGAAGCCGCGGCGATTTCGCCGAACGACGCGCTCTGCTGCCTGAGGTCATAGAAATCCAGGAACGAATGCGGCTGCTGCAGATTTCCATCTTTTGAATTCACGCTCCACAACAGCGCCAGGCGGTCTGATTCTCTGAAAGGCAGCGGGCGCATCAACACAGCGTTGACGACGGTGAAGATGGCCGTATTCGCGCCGATGCCCAGAGCGAGTGTGAGCGCGGCGGCTGCCGTGAACCCGGGCGCTTTCAGCAGCATTCGCGCGCCATAGCGCAAATCTTGAATCAGTCTTCTCATAAGTTTCTCAAAGAGAGGTTTCAGGTTTCAGGTTTCAGGTTTCAGGTTTCAGATGTTAGGAAAGAGGCACCTCGCGTCACTTTCATCTGAAACCTGAAACCTGAAACCTGAAACCTGAAACCTGAAACCTATTCGCATCTGAGAGCGATCATCGGGTCTACCTTGGCGGCGCGGCGCGCGGGTATGTAACAGGCCAGCAGCGCGATCAACGTGATCAGCGCCGCGATGGAAGCGAAGGTCAGCGGATCGCCCGGGCCGACACCGAAGAGCAGGCTCGCCATCAACCGCGTCGCGGCGAACGCGCCGCCCAATCCCAACGCCACGCCGACGAGCGCCAGCGTCATCCCCTGCCCGACGATCAGCCTGAGCACGTCTCCCGACTGCGCGCCCAGCGCCATTCGGATTCCGATCTCCTGCGTGCGCTGCGTGATTGAGTAGGCGATTACGCCATACAGTCCGATGGCCGTGAGCAGTAACGCGACGCCAGCGAAAACGCCAAGCAGCACGCTGTTGAAGCGCGGTTGCGCGACGGAGTCCGACACGTATTCGCCGAACGGCTTGATGTCATAGATCGGAACATTTCGATCCACCTTTGTAATTTCCTGTCGCGCCGCAGAGGCCAGACTCATCGGATCGGATTGGGCGCGCAGCATCAGCGTCAGCGACCCGATTGCCGGAACCTGCGGGATGTACAGGTAGACTTCCGGCTCAGGCTCCGCGCCGAGCCGTCTCGTCCTGCTGTCGGCGACGACGCCGATGATTTCGCGCATCGGCGGGTCGCCATCACTAACACCGATGCTCGGATCAATTCGTTTGCCGATGGGGTTTTCACTTTGGAAATGGCGTTTGGCGAAAGTCTCGTTGATGATCACCACTTGCGCCGATTGCAGGCTATCGCGCGTGGTGTAATCGCGCCCATCTTTGAACGGAATACCGAGCGTGCGGAAATAATCGGAACCGATCAGCACTAGGCGGGTGTTGTACGGGTATCGTCTGCCTGAGGCGTTTGGTCTTCCCTGGACACTGAACCCAACTCTGTAATTGCTCCCGCTCATCGGAGTCGGCGCGACTGTGCTGTAGGCGGAAACGCCGGGCAGCGATTGTAACCCTGTCATCAACCGGTCGTGAAAACCGGCGAGTTGCTCCGGCGTCGTGTAGAGGCCGTCGGGAAAGCCGATGCGCATCGTGAGCAGATTGTCGGGATTGAAACCTGGCTTGACGCGCATCAGCCGCGCGAAGCTCTGGATCAGCAACCCGGCGCCGATCAGCAACATTACGGCGATCGCCACCTCCGCGACCACCAGCGCGCCGCGCGCGGAAAACCGCAATGAACCGCCCAATGAGCCGCGCCCGCCGTCCTTCAACACCGAGTTCAAATCGAGCTTCGACAATTGCCACGCGGGGACGAGTCCCATCACGACGCCAGTGAGCGTCGAGGTCATAATCGTGAACAGCAACACACGGCCATCGAGACCCGATTCGGCGATGCGCGGGATGTCCGCCGGGTTGAGCGCGATCAGCGCATCCATCGCAAAGCTGGCCAGCAAAACTCCCGCCGCGCCGCCGACCAAAGCCAGCAGAACGCTTTCGGTCAGCATCTGCCGGATGACGCGCCACCGATTGGCGCCGAGCGCGGCGCGCAACGCAATCTCCCTGCGCCGGTTCGCCGCCCGCGCCAGCAGGATGTTGGCGACGTTGGCGCACGCGATCAATAGCACACAACCGACCGCCGCGAAGATCACCAGCAGCGAATCCCTGATGTCGCCGGTCAGATTTTCCATCGCCGGCCTGACTCTGACGCTGTGATTGGCGTTGTCATTCGGATATTGTTTTTCAAGGCTGGCGGCGATGGCGACAAGCTGCGCTTCGGCCTGCTCGGCAGTGACGCCGGGTTTGAGACGGCCGATGGCGCTCAGGTAATGATTGCCGCGCTGGGCCGCCTGTGACTCCCCTGACGGCGATTCCGTTTCCAGCGCGAAATTGATCCACAACTCGACCGGCTCTGATTGGATCGGGAATTGAAAGCCCGCGGGCATCACGCCGGCGACGGTGAAGCTCTCGCCGTTGAGCGCCAGCGATTTGCCAACGATGTTCGGGTCGGCGTCAAAACGGTTTCGCCACAAATTGTGGCTGAGCAGAACGACACGGCCTCCGCCTGCCCTGTCCTCTTCGGGACGAAACGCGCGGCCCATCAGCGGGTTGATTCCGAGGACCGGCAATAGATCGGATGTAATGACTGCGCCTTCAAGCCTCACTGTCCCGCTGGCCGATTGGAGCGCCAAGCCTCGCGTGTGATACGTGGCCATCCGCTCGAACGTTGACTGTTGCGCCTGAAAGTCGGCGAAGTCGGGATATGAAAGCGAGCTGAACCGCGACCGGTCGTTGGTCTGCGTTGCTCCGACCGCCACCAACCGGTCAGGCGACGCGAATGGTAATGGCCTGATCAGCACCGCGTTGATCACGCTGAAGATCGCTGTGTTCGCCCCGATGCCCAGCGCCAGCGTGATGACGGCGATTGCCGTTATTGCGCGATGCCTGACGAGCGTTCGCCAACCGTAGCGCAAATCCTGAAGCAATTTTCCCATCTGATCCTCCCCAAGGACGCGAAGTCCGATGTCGCGCGTTTAACTCTGTTTTGAGACAGAACTGCCCGGTCAGGCAATTACCAATCCGCGTGCCACGCAAATCGCCGATTAAACACCTGATTTTATTGAGTAAAACTATCGCGTCTCACGTGAGACTGGATGCCAGGCGTTCGATTCTGGGAAAGCTGAATCCCATAATCGAGAGAGTCGTTTGAGGGTTTATATTTTCCTCTCCCACATTTTCCTCTTCGACTTTTTGCGAAGAGGAAAATGTGGGAGAGGAAAATAAAACTTGTCGCTTCGATTTAGCGCGTGGAGATTCTTTTCGATGGCGGGCCGATATGGATGTGCGCGCCTGTGGCCGATCCGGGAATGGTTCCGCGAATAGCGATGAACGATATGCCTTGCGAAGCGAGATAATCGGTCAACGCCTGTCCTTCCTCGCTGTCAGGATGGACGGCGACGTCAATTGCCTCACGGTGATCGAAGCCCAGCCGATTGTGCGTTTCGGTCTGGCCGACCGCGCTTGCGGGAAGCGGCCTGCTGAATTTCAGCCGGAAGAAAGCGTCCACTTTACCGAAATCGCTCAATGCCCAGCGCGACGCGCCTACGTATCGAACCAGCAACCCGGCGGAGCGGTAAATTCCCGGCGATGTGGCGGGCATTTTGGCCAACTCTTCCGCCGCGTTGACCTCGGCCACCAGATGATCAACCTCGGCGATCTGCTTCCCTGTTCCAGCGACCGTGTCCTGAGCCTCAGTCAACGCGCGCTCAGCCTCTTCAAGCTCGCGTCTGGCGATCACGCCGAGATCGAGCAGATCCTTGCGCTTTCCGACCAGTTCCGCCGCGCGCTCCTGGTCCTGCCGCTGCAACTCAAGCAGCTTTTCCAGACTCTCCCGATAGGCTTTCGACGCGCTGAGCAAATTCGCGCGCGATTGGCTCGCGGCTTCGGCCAATTGCTTGGTCTCTTCTTCGGAAACCTGCGGAACTATCTTTGGAGATTTGGTCTTGGGCGCGGGCGCCCGTTTGCGCCCCTGGCCGAGCGCCGGGGCGTATGGCGCGACTATGATTAAAATGATAGCCAGGGCGAACAGCGCGACAGCGCGACGAGTTATTACTTTTGAAAGATTGCGAAGCTTTTTCATTCTGTTTTCCCAACGCCTGATACGCAGCTTAGGCCGAAATGGTTTCAGCATCAAGCTCTTACCCCATTTGTCAAATCGAATTCGGCAAAGCATTATAGGCGACCGAATTCTCGTTAAGGTAAAAGTAGTGAGAGATAAACACGCATCATGAACGAACAATTGCCGCGCTTGCGCAGAGGGCTTGATATTTTTCCATCGCCGGTCTCGGGCCGGCCCGGACTTTTATTCCGCGATCCGTTCCGCTACACCAATGAGATCTTGATCATTCCGCCATTGCTGACCGCCGCGCTGACCTTCTTCGACGGCGAGAGCACCATGCTCGACGCGCAAGCATACGTCTCAAAGCTCGTCGGCCAGTTGGTCCCGCGCGAAATCATCGAGGCGATGGCCGGCGTTCTGCGCGAAAACGGTTTTCTGGAGACCGAAGAGTTCGAGAAGTTGCGCGCCGAGCGCCATGCCGAATTCGCCACAACCGCCGCGCGGCTGCCCGCGCATTCAGGCTCCGGCTATCCCGACAAGGCGAAAGAGCTGCGCGAACAACTGGATGAGTATCTGCGCGGGCGCTGCAATCCCGCGCCCGATCCGATCATCGGGATCGCCGCGCCGCACGTCAGCCCCTGCGGCGGCTGGGAATGCTACGCCGCGGCTTACGGCCGTTTGAGCGGAGCGGCGGGCGAGCAGTTGAAGAACAAGACCGTCGTATTGCTCGGCACTTCGCATTACGGCGAGCCTGAAAAATTCGGACTGACGCGCAAACCCTTCGTCACGCCTCTGGGCGCGTTGCAGCCAGACACCGGGATGATCGACTGGCTGGCTTCGCGTACGGACGGAGCGGTGGCGATGGAAGATTATTGCCATTCGATCGAGCATTCGATCGAGTTCCAGCTCGTGTTCTTGCAGCGGATGCTCGGCAGCGATTTCAAGATCGCGCCTATCCTGTGCGGCCCGTTCGCAAAGGCGTTGCGCACTGGCGAACCGCCGGAACGTGACGACAACGTGTTGCGCTTTTTCGACGCGCTCGGCGAAATGGCCGCTCTCCACGGTTCACGCCTTCTCTGGGTGATGGGCGTTGACCTGGCGCACGTCGGCGTCCGATACGGCGACGACCTGGTCGCCCGCGCGGATCAGGACGGAATGCTGGAAGTGAAGGAGGAAGATCAGGAGCGGTTGAAACACGTCTGCGCCGGCGACGGCGATGGGTTCTTCGAGTCGGTCAAACCGGAGCAGGATCGGTTGAAGTGGTGCGGATTCTCGCCGCTCTATACGTTCCTGAATTCAATGCAAAACTTTCGCGGCGACGTGTTGCGCTATGATCAATGGAATATTGACGAGCAATCGGTGGTGAGCTTTGCCGCCGTCGAGTTCACTTCGAAGCCTTGAATCAGTACCCCGAGCGGTAGCGGCGTCGCCTCCCGAGTCAGACGGTTGATTGAGTCGCGCTCGTTACCGCTCGCGGTACTGACAAAGCCGGTCAAACGGGTCTGAGGCGGTATCTGTCACGCCCTTCTTTTGCGCCACGCCGCCGATCTTCAAGCTCTGCGGCTTTGCGCTTCTTCGCTGAGGCCGCGGGCGTGAACGCCAGGCGAAGCGCCAATGGCAGCAACGCCAGCATTCCCGACACAGGCAGCGCAACAGACCAGAGAGGCAGTCTCAAATATTGAAAATAGTTAAATGGCCGCTCGAATCCGAACGATGCGGCGATCACCGCGAAAAACCAAAACGCCCAGCTACCCAGAGCGCCGAGAAGACACAAAAGCGCCACCGGCAGCAATATGTCTGATAACCTCCTCATATGTCGCTCCTTTCGACAAGATAATCTTGCCTTGATCTCATCATCAGGTAGAGCAACCATCATTCCACTAAGAGGCCACTAAGAGGCCACTAAGAGGCCACTGAGACGCTCTGGTAAAACTCATTCATCGAGGGGGATGGATTGAGGCTTGAAATTGACGTTTCGATAAACCTCGCCCAACGAAAATTCGCAATCCATCGAGACTAGCTTCACAACGTCATTCAGATCGTTGTATTCGCGGTGAACCCATTCACCGTCGTCCCGTTTGACGAACTGAGTGATGTGCGGGCGATGCTGCGCTACCAGCAAATACTCATGAAAGCTGGGAATTGATTTGTAGTTAGTGAATTTGTCGACCCGGTCGTAAGTCTCGGTCGATTTTGAAAGGACTTCGATGATCAACGCCGGATTGGTCAGCACATCAACACCCCCGATCTTTTCAAACACCGGCCTACCGCATAAGGCTGACAGATCGCCGTAACGATATGGCGGCAGAGTCGGTACCTTTATCCGCATGTTGGCCAGAAAGGCCCGGCAGTTTCGTCCATCCAATCGCAATCTCAACAGGAAATGCAGATTGCTCTCGATCTGATCGTGTTCATCGTTTACTCCGCTCATCGAGAATATCTCGCCGTCCCAATATTCGAGCCTCTCGTCGGAGTTCTTATCCAATTCCAGGTATTCTTCCAACGTGTAACGTCTCTTCGGTTGCGCTGACATTTTTCCACCGCCTTTCGTGATTGCGTTATCGGCGCTTCAATGCGATGGCCGATCTTACCGCCTGCTCGATTTTAAATTCAATCGGAAGACTGGTAAATTGACGGTCGGATAAATTTCAAGCAAAGGAGTGAGGAACGATTATGTGCGGACGATACACGCTGCGTCACAAACCCGAAGAGCTGGAAGAGCGGTTCGACGTGGAGCCAGTGGAAGAGCTTCTCGCGCCGCGTTACAACATCGCGCCTTCGCAAATCATCCCGGTGATTCGTCACGCCCAATCGGGCGATGACTTGCGCGAGATGGCAGGCTGCAAATGGGGCCTGATTCCCTTCTGGGCGAAAGACCCAAAGATCGGAAACAACCTGATCAACGCCAAGGCCGAGACGATCGCCGAAAAACCATCCTTCAAACGAGCCTTCGCCAAGCGACGCTGTCTGATTCCAGCCGACGGTTTTTACGAATGGCAGAAACGCGGCAAGGCGCCGAGCCAGCCGATGTACATTCGCAGGCGCGACGGCGGGTTGTTCGCTTTTGCGGGGCTGTGGGAGGAGTGGAAGACGCCCGAAGGCGAGGCGCTCGAAACCTGCACGATCATTACGGTCGAGCCGAATGAATTGATTTCGAAGATCCATCACCGGATGGCCGCGATCCTCAAGCCCGATGACGAAGCGGCCTGGATTGATCCGAAGAGCAAAGTGGACGATCTGCTGCAATTGCTGCGGCCTTACGCCTCCGACGAATTGGAGGCGATTCCGGTGTCGCGCGCGGTCAACAGCCCGTCGCACGACGGCCCGGCGCTCATTGCCCCGGCTGAAGCGGGATAGCGCGTCAATGAAGCCGCTGATGATCCCGCAATTCATGCATTCCGCGAAAGATCGCCAGGGCGTCAATCGGCGCGTCGAACGGCTCGCCTCGAAATTCGCGGTACGCGCGTTCGACACTGAAGAGAACTCTCTCCGGCTCAGTCCAACTCGCATACGGGCCTAGGTCAATCCTCTTCGCCGCTTCGAGCGCTGTCAGCCCGGCGTCGAAATGGCGGCGCGATTCTTCGCGGACGTAAACGAGATAAGCTTTCATCTCGCGCGGCCCTTCGACGCCGCATAACGGCCCGTGTCCGGGCACAATCACCTCAGGACCGAGCGCCACGATTCTGTCCAATGTGTCAACGACAAGCCCGCCGCCACTGTTGATAAAACCTGAATTGCTCCAACCCAGTCCTCGGTCCGGTTGCAAACAGGCGTAAACGTCCTTTGCTATCTCTTGCAGTCGCATATTTGATGGGGGACGGGAAAATATCTCAAACTGCTACTTGCTCGCTTTTGCTAGTCCAGAGCTTGTTGATCACCCTGAGCAGAAGAATCCCGCTGATCACGAAGATTACGCCGAGCATCAGCGCATAATCATATCTGCCGTAAAGCAGATTGCCGACGATGAAGAGCGATGACCAGATCACGGCGCAGCCTGCTACCCACCCGATCAAAGCCAGGGGAATGCTGTCGCCGGTCTGCGCGGCTTCGGCCCTTGAAATTCCCGTCTCCTGCCGGATCGCTTCCCAACCAGGTCCTGCCGGGCGGACTTTGCGATAAAACTCAATCAGCGTTTGACGATCTGTCTGCGGCGCGAAATAAGCCGCCAACAACCAACAGACCGTGGTCGCGACAATGGTGATGATCAGTCTCATCGCCGAAGTGGTGGAGTAGATGTTCTGTTTTTTGAGGATCAAGAAAATCACTGAAACCAGGAACGAGCTGATCATCGCGACAACTTCGCACCACGCGTTGACGCGCCACCAGAACCAACGAACAAGGTAAAGCAGCCCCGTCCCCGCGCCAACTTGCAGAATAACGTCGAAAGCGTCCTTGGCCGTATCCAGAACAAAGACCAGGCTGGATGACAAGAAGAACAAGGCAATGGTCGCCACGCGCCCCGCAAAGACGTAATGCCTCTCGTCGCCGTCTTTGTTGATAAAGCGCCGGTAAAAATCGTGGATGAGATACGAAGCCCCCCAGTTGAGGTGGGTCAGAATTGTAGAGGAGTTCGCCGCCACAAGGCCGCCAACCATCAGGCCGACAAATCCGACCGGCAGGAATTTGAGCATTGCGGGATAGGCGATATCGTGGCCAAGCAGCTTCGGATCGAGATTGGGAAACGCCGCCTGAATGTCCGATAACTGCGGATAGACGATGATCGAGCTGAGCGCGACCAATATCCACGGCCACGGACGCAGCACGTAGTGCGCGACATTGAAGAACAGTACGGCGCCCAGAGAATCTTTCTCGGATTTTGAAGCCAGCATGCGCTGCGCGATATAGCTGCCGCCGCCCGGCTCGGCCCCCGGATACCAAACAGCCCACCATTGAACCGCTATCGGCATGATGAAAACGGCCAGCGCAATGTCCCAGTTGTTCGCGAAGTCAGGAAGGACGTTCAGGTAGTTGATCCCTTCAGGACCTTTCATCGTGGAGAGTTTGTCTATCAGCCCACCGAGACCGCCAACCTGCGGGAGCCTGACCGTGAAATAAGCCGCCGCGATCACCGCGGTCATCTTGATGAAGAACTGGATCATATCGATCACCAGCACTCCCCACAGACCCGAATGCGCGGCGAAGACCACATTGAGCAGGCCGACGAACAACAACGTCTGCCATCGCTCCAACCCGAATAAAATCCCGGCGATCTTGCAAGCCGCCAGGTTGACCGTCGCCATAATCAGGCAGTTGAAGAGCAGCCCCAGATAGACCGCGCGGAACCCGCGAACGGCGCTGGCGGCCTTGCCCGAATAGCGAATCTCGTAAAATTCCAGATCGGTCAACACGCCCGAGCGCCGCCACAGCCGGGCGTAAAAAAAGACAGTCGCCACACCGGTCAGCACAAACGCCCACCACACCCAGTTGCCCGCCACGCCGTTGCGCCTGACGATGTCGGTCACCAGGTTCGGCGTGTCGCTGCTGAATGTCGTAGCCACCATCGAAAGCCCGGCCAGCCACCAGGGGACAGCGCGGCCCGAAGCGAAAAATTCAGAAGTGTTCTTCGATGACCTCTTTCCGAAGAAGAGCGCCGGAGCGAAACAGATGGCGACGGCGATGAATGCGATGATCCAATCGAGCGCGGTAAGTCGCATCAAATGATCCTTTCAGTTCAGTTTGTGGAATATGACAGGTGTGAACGCAGGCGGATACTAACCGGAGAGCGCGACCGCTGTCGAGCCGCAGCTGGCAAAAACGACATATCGGGAGGCGCTTGTCATCTCTACCAGATTGTCGTGATGTTTGTAAGTTTGCGAATCTCTGTGTCGGCGGTCACGAGCGGCAAACCGAGCGACAGCGCAGTCGCGGCGATGATGCGGTCGGGCATGTCAGCGACAACACCGCGTGGGATTTGCTTGACAGCCTGCGCGACCGCCGGACTCAAATCAACGGATACAAGACCGTTCGCAGGATTGGCTAACGTTTGCGACAGGGCCGTCAACAGTTGTGGAGAGAATCTTCCCTTCTCGATCAAATAAATAATTTCAACCAGACAAATCGTTGGCAGATAAACGAGCGCGCCCTGTTGCGCCGCTTGATTTACATCACACCTCCTTCTGATTTCAAGTGTGATAATTACACAGAGAGGGGACTACAAGCGAGTCCCCTCTTTAGTGCGCAGCCTTCGCCAAAAATCGTTTAGAAGTGATACTTCAAAGCGAATTCGACGATGCGCGGGGGGCTAACCACGCCGGTAACCTGCCCAAAAGTGAGCGAGGTCTGGTTAAACCCGGCAGCCGGCGGACTGAAGCTCGGATGGTTGGTGAAGTTGAAGAACTCGGCGCGGAAGTCGAAGAAATGGCTTTCCGTTACCTTGAACTTCTTGCCTAATCCGAAGTCCCAGTTGAAGAACCCCGGCGCTCTCACTATCCCCACACCGGCGCTGCCGAACCTCCCCAGCGGTTGGTCTCTGAAAGCGTCCGTGCCGCTGAGCCCGGCGCAGAACGGATTACGCGGGTTGTAGATATAACAGTCGGGAACGTCGCTGTTGATTGTCGGCTTGCCCACCAGATCCGGACGAACCGCCCCTCGCGGGTCTTGCAGCGTCCGTCCTCCGATCCCTGTGATGGTGACCGGGAATCCGGTGCGGATGCTGACAATGCTGCTCACGCCCCATCCGCCCAGGATCGCGTTCGCTACCGAATGCCAATCGTTGCCGAATGCGCGGCCTTTGCCGACCGGCAGTTCATAGGTGCCCGCCCACACGAAGTTGTGCGTCACATCGAAGAACGCCGGGCCGTAGTTGTATCCCCGGCGATCGTAGTGGTTGGCCGAGTACGCGCCCTGCGCCGCCACTCCGCCGGAGCCGTAATAACCGAGGTTGTCGGTCATCGTCTTGCTCCAGGTGTACGAAAGCAGGAACTCGAAGCCTTTGCTCAGGCGTTGGCGCCCATGGACTTGCAGCGCGTTGTAGCGGCTGACCGCCCACGACCCGGTGCCGCTGATCTGCGTCACCGATGGCAGCGGACCTGACAGCGGACGGCGCAGATTGAAATTGACCCACGTCGAAGGATCTCCCGTGCCGGGCAGCGGCTGATTCCAATCGGTCGGCGCTACCAGGTGAGTCGCGTTGTGACCGACATACGCCGCTGAT
>Ga0187894_10002124_pt1 | contig 24159 bp, 18 predicted proteins | sample GBC1701081metaG_FD_136650 | JGI IMG/M metagenome (GOLD analysis project Ga0187894, IMG submission 136650) | White microbial mat communities from a lava cave in the Kipuka Kanohina Cave System on the Island of Hawaii, USA - GBC170108-1 metaG ... | reverse complement strand
CGCGCCAAAGCCGAACCCGCGCCCGACCTCTTTGTGCGCGGCGGATTCGGTTACAACCGCGAATTGTTGGAGACTGAACTTGCCTCGCGCCGCCGGACGGGGCCGGAGGCGCAGGTCGAGATCGGAATACGCATTCCGCTCTTCAACCGCAATCAGGGCGGCATCGCCAGCGCCGGCGCCGAACTGGACATGGCTGAACGCGAAGTGCGGCGCGTCGAGTTGCTGCTGCGCGCCCGGTTCGCGTCGTCTTTCAGAACCTATCTGAACGCGCTGCGTGTGGCGACACGGTATGAACAACAGATCGTGCCGGAGGCGCGGAGCGCTTACGACACCTATCTCAGGAATTTTCGCGGGATGGCCGCGGCCTATCCACAGGTGCTGATCGCTCAGCGCACGTTCTTTCAGGTGCGCGCCGAATACGTCGAGGCGCTCGTGAATACCTGGCAGAACGCCGTGCTGCTGCAAGGCTACATGCTGAGCGGCGCGCTCGACGCTCCGGGCACGATGACGATGGAAGGCGGCGCCCCGGCCAATTCGGACGACCGTGATTAACATCAGCGATTTATTTGAGGAGTTATTGCAATGGAAAAGAAGAATTGGATGCGAAGAAAGTTTTTGCAGGCTTCGAGCCTGATCGGCGCCGGTCTTTTATTGAATCACAAGGCGTCGGCGCAGCACGAAGGCCACCGAACGCCAAAGCCGGAGCAGAAACCAAAATCCGGCAAACCGCAACCGGAAAAACCGACGGCGCCGGAACACGATCACGCAAAGATGATGGCGGAACAGGCGAAAGCCGCATCCGGCCAGTATACGCCGGTGCAGACGCCCGATCTGCCGAAAATGGAATATACGATGGACAACGGCGTGAAGGTCTTCAACCTGCGCGCCGAGGTCGTCCATTGCGAGGTGATGCCGAAGTCACATATGGGACCGGCGCGCAAGATGTGGGCGTGGGGTTACAACGGCAGCGTGCCGGGGCCGATGATCGAAGTCGTCGAAGGCGACCGCGTGCGCGTCATCTTTGAAAACAAACTGCCCGAACCGACCACCGTTCACTGGCATGGGTTGGAAATCCCGATTGAGATGGACGGCACGCCGTACATCAGCCAGCCGATGGTCGAGCCGGGCGGCGTCTTCATCTACGAGTTCACGGTCAATCAGAACGGCACGTTCTTTTATCACTCGCACGGGGTGATGCAGGAGATGCTGGGGATGATCGGACTGTTCGTAATCCATCCCAAGACGCCGCACACGCCGCGCGTGGACAAAGACTACGGGATCATCCTGCAAGAGTGGGCGCTGCTGCCGAACAACGACGTGCCCAATACGCTCTCGATGGAGTTCAACTGGCTGACGATGAACGGCAAGTCCGCGCCGGCGACGACACCCTTGATTGTCAAGAAAGGCGAGCGCGTTCGTTTACGCCTGGTCAATCTCGGTATGGATCATCATCCGATACACCTGCACGGTATGCAGTTCTATGTGACCGGCACCGAAGGCGGGCGCGTTCCCGAATCGGCCTGGTTTCCGGGCAATACCGTCATCGTCGGCGTGGCGCAGGCGCGCGATGTCGAATTCGTCGCGCAGTACGAAGGCGACTGGATGCTGCATTGCCATATGCCACACCACATGATGAACCAGATGGTCTCGATGGTCGGCCCGATGGCGATGTCGCACGGCAGCGGTTCACAGACGGGGCTGGGAATGGAAGAAGGCATGGGCATGCTGCGGCAAGGAAACGCGCTCAGCGAAGACTTCGGCCCGGGAATGGGGCGTGGTATGGCGATGACGACATCAGAGCAGAAAGTTTCGCACGCCGTGGGACAAAATGCGCTGATACCTGTCCCTGCGCCGATCCAAACTCAATCGGGCTTCTATTCGTGTCCGATGCATCCCGAAGTGAAGTCGGATAAAGAGGGCAAATGTCCAAAGTGCGGCATGGCGCTTGTCAAGCAACAGCCCGTGGAGGTTTACGCCTGCCCGATGCACCCGGAAGTGGTCTCCAACAAAGCCGGATCGTGTCCGAAATGCAAGATGACACTGGTCAAGAAGCAACAAATCGCTGTCGCCCTGACCGAAGAGGAGAAGAAGAAGGTACCCGGCTACCCGCAAGACATGATGATGATCATGGATGACGACGTGGCGAAGCCGGAGACCTGGGGCTTAGCGCCAGGATGGACGGCGTCGATGATGGGCATGATGAACCTTGTGCGCGTGCTGCCTGAGGACAAATACAATGACATCATGGCGCGCATCAAAGCGGGCAAGACCGAGAAGCCGAAGTCAGCGCCCGAACATAAACATGGCGAGTAAAGCGAATGCGGGGAGCCGTCGCGCTGTCGGCGGCTCCACTGATCGAAGGCATACCCACGCCGAACAGATCGGTGAAGGTGGCGAAACGGGCTTTCCGTTTTCGCGCGCGGCGCCTCTGAGCCGAAACACGTAACATCTCTACGCAAGAAAGGATTCACCCCGATGAGAACACGATTGCTCCTGATCTGCGCTCTTTGCGCGGCGCTGGCCGCTATGGTAATCGCGCACGATCTGTTTCTGAAATTCGACAGTTACTTCCTGCAACCCAATAGTAAAGCGTCAGTGCGCCTGCTCAACGGCTCATTCCGCGCAAGTGAGAACTCTGTCGCGCGCGACCGGATGGTTGACGTGAGTGTCGTTGACGGGACCGGCGGTTGGGCGAACCCGCCGGCTGCGGGCTGGCGGAACGAGGGCAGGATGGCTCTGCTCGATCTGCAAACCGGCGAGGCCGGAACGTACGTCGCGGGCGTTTCCACCAAACCGCGTGATCTCGCGCTCAAGGCCGCGCAATTCAACAACTACCTCTCACACGACGGCGTGCCGGACATCCTGGCGGAGCGGAAGAAGAACAACGAGCTGACGAAGGATGTCCACGAGCGTTACTCGAAACACGTTAAAGCCATCTTTCAGGTCGGCGACGCGCGCACCAGCGCTTTCAAAACCGCGCTCGGCTATCCGGTCGAAATCATCCCGCAGCAGAATCCGTATGAGTTGAAGATCGGACAAACGCTCGAAGCTCTGTGTGTAAAGGACGGGCAGCCGCTCCTGGGGCAGTTCGTGATGGCAGGGCGCGAATTGAAAGGACGGGAGATTCCCGCGCCCAGCGCGCGCACGGATGCGAAAGGCATCGCGCGCATTCCGCTCAAGGGCGCGGGCAAGTGGTATGTCAAATTCATCCTGATGACACCGCTCAGCGAGCCGCAGGTCAACTACGAATCGAAGTGGGCGACGCTCACCTTTGAAGTGAAATGAGCGCTGATTGGGTATGCAATCAGCCCGCGTGAGTCCTTCTGTAAAGATGAACCGGCGCGGGCTGATTGGTTACAGGAATTACTTATCAGCCGCAGTTAGAACTGCAACTTCAAGGCCAACTGAAGGGAACGCGGCCCGCCGATCTGGTAGAGCGGGCTAAGCCCGCCGAGCGCCGTGCCCAGCATCTGCGTTGATCTGCCGAAGGTCGCGCTGGTCAGGATCCCGGTTGGATTGGCGAAGTTCGGATGATTGAAAAGGTTGAAGGCGTCTGCGCGGAACTGGATGTTCATCCGCTCCGTCAATTTGAATTGCCGGCGCAGTGACAAGTCCAATTGTTTTGCCGGGAAGCCGCGCAGTACGTTGCGTCCGAGCGTCCCCTGCCTTCCGGCGGCCAGCGGCGTTGCGCCGTCAAAGGCGGCGGGGTTGAAGCGTCTGCCACCGGGAATCGCAGAGTCATTGATGTACAGCGGCGCTCCCGGAACGAGGTCAGGCCGCGCGACGGTGGTGAATCCCAGGCCGAAGGGATCACGCCCCGTCAGCACGTTGACCGGCGTGGCCGACCGCGCTCTGATGATCGTATCCACGCCGAAGCCTCCGAACACCGCGCGCCCGAAGCCGCTAGTAAATGGCGAAGGGATGTCATAACTGACGGCGGCGTTGAAGGCGTGGCGCACGTCGAAACTCGACGGCCCTCGATCCTGATTCGGGTTGAGCCTGGCCTGCGGCGCTTGGAAGTTCTGGAACGACTCTTCGGAGACGACGTCCAGCGACTTCGCAAAGGTGTACGAAACGAGCGCCTGCAAGCCGCGTGTCAGGCGGCGCTGGTATTGCAACTGGAGCGAGTTGTAATCGGAGGTGGCGTCATTGCCGACCGCGTCAATGCGTGTGAAGTTCGGATTCGGATTCCGCAGGCTGGTGACACGGCCAAGTCGGCGACCGACTGAGCCGACGTAAGTGACTGAGACGGTGTTGCTCGCGCCGAAAGCCTGCTCGATGGCGACGTTGTATTGCAACGAGTAGGGCAGCTTGTAGCCCTTATCGTAAGCAAACAGTCTGGGGAAGGGCGGGTCAGCGCTGTTCGGCGGCGGCTGCGATGAGGCCGCGGGTGATGTGAACGTGGCGTTGGTCAGCCTTAGAGTTCTGGTGAAGGGATACAAACCAGTGCTGAAGGCCGTGCCGGTGAAGCTGTATCCCAGATCGTAGAAGACGCCGAACCCGCCGCGTACCACTGTCCCGCGATTGGGGAATAGTTGATATGAGACGCCGGCGCGCGGCGCGAAGTTATTCCAAGTGGTCTCATAAAATTTCGCGCCCTTCGGCGCAAGCGCAATGGAGGCGAAGTTGTCGAGGCCGGTCACTGTCACCGGCAGGTTGCCGTTCTTTTCCGACGGCGCGGGGTTCACGTCGTAACGCAGCCCGTAAGTCAGCGTCAACCGCTTCGCCGCGCGCCATGTGTCCTGCGCGAAGGCCGAGAAGTTATCATAGATCGGGCGCAGCACGACGTCCGGGGCGAAGACCACGACGGAAGGCGCTGTGCCGCCGACTAGCGACGGGATGCTGGGGAAGATGAACTGTCGTTTGTAGCTGCCGCCGTCTGAAACCGGCGCGAGCCTGCGGTAATCCACGCCGAACTTGAGCGCGTGCGAGCCTTTGGTCAGCGAGAGCGTGTTCACGATGTTGTACTGCCGTTGCAACTGGTCGGAAAACAAACCGTCACTGATCGTGTTGTTTCCCGACGGATCTACTTCGATGTAGATGTAACCTTTCGGTCCCGACGTGAACGAAGGGTAGAGGCTCGAAGCAGGCGGCGCGACAGCGCCGCCGAAGTTGTCCACAAAGTAGGATTGATTCGTCCGCGCCCGGCTGTAATTGAAGCGCAGATCGTTGCTCAGACGCGGAGAGAAGACCATGGTCGCCCCGACAGTGGTCGTCTGCGTCAGGTTGGTGAGCAGCGCGACGCAACTGGCCGCGCAGAATCTGGCGCGCTCCTGATTCTCCGACGGCGCGTGGTTGTAGCGCCCGAACAGGCTCAGTTTGTCGCCAAAAGAATGGTCAACGCGGAAGCTGGTCGCGTTGAGCGCCGAGGGATTGGAGAAACTGCTCTGGTAAGGCGCGGCGGCAGGCGCGTTGGCGAACGCCGGGCCGGTCGGCAACGGGAAGGCGTTCAGGATGTCTTTCAAAACACCGGTGGCGTTCTGTCGCGCGCTCAGTGAAGGAACCTGGAGCGGATCGGTCACGAACGGCGTCCGCAACCGCACGCCCTCATACGAGACGAAGAAGAAGGTACGGTTACGACCTTCGTATCCGAGAGGGCCGAAAACTTTCTTCGGCGCCAAGACCGGCCCGCCCGCCACAAAACCGAAGTCGTTCTGCCTGATCGGCGGTCGCTTCAACCCGTTCGCATTGGCAAAGAAGTTGTTCGCGTCAAACACGTCGTTGCGAACATATTCGAAGAGGTTACCGTGAAAATCGTTCGTCCCGGAGCGTGTCACGAGCGACACCTGCGCGCCGGGCTGCCGTCCGAACTCCGGCGCATAAGTCGAAGTCTGAATGCTGAACTCCTGCACCGCATCCACCGAGGCCAGACTGGCGGTGCTGCCCTGTGACGAGTACGAAGGCACGCCGCCTCCGGCTGTTTCGTAGAGAGTAACCGAAGCCGTGGAGCCGAAATTGGCGCTTACGCCATCAACCGTGAAGTAGTTGGAACTGGGGCGCTGCCCGTTGACGCTGAATTGCCCCGGGTTCACCAGATTTGACGGGGTCACCACCACGCCTGGCGAGAGTTCAACCAGCGTCTGAAAACTTCTACCGTTGAGCGGCTGATTCTCGACGAATTGCCGGTTCACCACCGTCGCGACGTTGGGCGTCTCACGAACCAGCGCGGCTTCGGAAGTGACGGTGACTGCTTCGCCCACCGCGGCGACCTTCATCTGAATTTTGAGCGTGCTGTTGTCATTGACGTTCAGCACGACATCCTTGAATTCCAGCGTGGTGAAGCCGTCGCGCTGCGCCTTGATGATGTACCTGCTCGGCGGAAGCTGCGGCAGAGTGAAGTAGCCGTCGCTGTTAGTGGTCACCTGACGCTGCACGGCTTTTGCCGCGTCGGTCACAATGATATTGACGCCGGGAATGACCGCGCCCTGTTCGTCCACCACTGTGCCGCTTAGCGTGGCGGTCGCGGACTGCGTGAATGCGACGCCGGTGAAAGCGGCGGCCGTGATAAACAGGCTGGCGGCGAGCAAAGACAAAAGACTGCGAAGTTTCGGCAGAGAGCTTTTCATGAAGGATCTCCTAACTTGGTCGTTGGTTGAAAACGAAAATACGTTCGCTCGATCGGGGCGGACGCAAGCGCGCTCGTCAGTGTTTCGTATTTTCATTGTGGCGCGTGCAAGTATGGACTCTCTTGAATAAAAGCGGCAGAATCATAAAGGCCAGGTGAAACATAGGCAAGCCCAATTACGGTATGGGGGTACGGGTAGGCGATGTTTCGGCGCCATTGAAACGATAGTCCGTAAGCTCAAAGAAAATTCAACGCGAACGCGAAAGGTGAAACTGATATGAACAAACTCTTGATCAGCGTCTTTGCCGTAACAACGCTTTTTCCAATTATGGCTTTCGCCCAGGCGCGCGAATTGCCTTCGCCAGCCGGGCCAGGCAGCGGCCAGCCTAATTTGGCCGTTTCGCCCGATGGCCGTGTTTACCTGAGTTGGGTTGAGCGCGCGGGCGAGAATCGTTTTTCACTGCGTTTTTCAACCAAAGAGGGCGAGGGCTGGTCATCGCCGCGCGTCATCGCCGAAGGCTCGAACTGGTTCGTCAACTGGGCGGACTTCCCTTCGATGATCGCGCTGCCTGACGGCTCGCTGGCGGCGCACTGGCTGGTCAAGAGCGGGTCGGGGACTTTCGAATACGATGTCACGATTTCGCGGTCGTTCGACGGCGGCAAGACGTGGGACAAGCCCTTCATTCCGCATCGCGACGGCGTCAAGGCCGAACACGGGTTTGTTTCGTTGTTCGCGGCGAAGGATGGCTCTTTGGCGGCCGTGTGGCTTGACGGGCGCGAGATGAAACCCGCCGAAGGCAGCCACGGTCATGGTCACGGCAATATGACGTTGCGCTACGTGAAGATAAAACGTGACGGCGCGCTGGTTGATGACGCGGCGCTGGACGCGCGCGTCTGCGAATGTTGCCAGACTTCGGCGGTGATGACCGCCGACGGGCCGGTCGTTGTCTATCGTGACCGCTCGGAAGCGGAGACGGAGATTCGTGACATCTCCATCGTTCGGTTGAAAGGGGATAAGTGGAGCGCGCCGCGCCCGGTCTTTCAGGACGGCTGGCAACTCAATGGCTGCCCGGTGAACGGGCCTGCGGTGGCTGCTGCTGGCCGGCGCGTCGCGGTCGCGTGGTTCACGGGAGCCGATAAAACTTCGCGCGTAAAACTGGCCTTTTCCGACGATGCGGGCGAGACCTTCGGTCAGCCGATTGCGGTAGACGACGGTAATCCGGCGGGCCGTGTGGACGTGTTGTTGCTCGATGAGGGCAGCGCGCTGGTCTGCTGGCTCGAAAAGCTGCCCGACGGCGGCGCGGTTCGTGTGCGCCGGGTGAGGCCGGACGGCCAGCGCGACGAAGCGATCACCGTCGCGCCTTCCGGCGCGGCGCGTTCCAACGGCTTCCCGCAAATGGCGCGCGCCGGCGACACACTGGTCTTTGCCTGGACCGGTTCGCGTGTGCTAACCGCCACGATGCCTTTGCCCAACCAGACTGCTTCGCAGAAGCTGGGCATAGAAACCGCGCTTGCCAAATACGATCAGGCCTTTCGCGGCAAAGACGTCGCCACAATCAAGAATCTGCTGGCTGATGACGTATTGCTCTATGAACACAGTGTGCGCAACGCAGGCCTGGCTGATGCCTTCGAGAATCACCTGAAGCCTGAGATCATCGGGTTTGAAGACATGAAGGCTGAGTTCACCGATGTGCGGATCACTCCGGGCGCGGATGTGGCGCTCGTCACGAGGCAGTACAAAATCGAAGGCAAGATGCGAGGCCGGGACATTACAGCGGCGGGAAACGAAACAATGGTGTGGAAGAAGGTGGGCGATGATTGGAAGGTCGCGCACATCCATTATTCGCATCCCTGCCCCAGACCAGCGGCGCAATCAAAGTAGTCTGCCTGCGCGGTACTGCATGGCAAGCCGTTTGGCGCTCGTGTGTTCACCGCCACTATGCCAATTGTTGTAATGTGAAAACTGGGCGCCTGCTCGGTGAGCAGGCGCCCAGTCAAATGCATGATGAACGCGCGGGGCTAGTCAGCTTCGGTGATCTTCTGGACGAGGATCTTGCCTTCGTGCTTCATCCCCTCGACGGTCATTTTGATGTGATCCTTCTTGCCGGTCTTCTCGAAGACGGCTTTCGCCAGTTCGTTTCCTTTAGCGTCGAAAGGATACCATTTGCCGTCGGTGTAAATGCCGTAACCGCCCTTGACGCAATCCTCCATCAATGCGCACTCTTTGGTATGTTCCGCGGCGGCTTTGGCGCCGGCTTCAGGGCTGTCTTTGACGTGATCGGCGAAGCAGACCACGTCCACAACGTAGCCGGTGAGCTTCACTTTCTCGTGCGCCCAAACGACGGCGCCGGCAGTAACCAGCAACGCGGCGGCCAAACTTAAAAAGATCGTTTTCTTCATGCTCGATTAGCTCCTTGAATAGTGGTGATTGTGTTTAATAGCGGCGGCGAGGCGAACCAGAACGCCCATAATCGTCATAGTAACCATCAGTGCGGGAATAGCGGCCATCACCATTGTAGCCGCTGCGATCGGAGCGCTGATGATGCTTTAGGTCGTCCCGCTCCTCGCGTTTGTGTTGTTTCAAACCTTCTTGCTCGTGGCGTTGATGATGGCGCAACCCATCGGAATAGCCGTAACGGTAGCGTTCCTCACGCTGATGTTGTTTGAGGTCTTCTTTCTCTCCGCGCTCGTGGCGTTTCTGAGCATTACGTTCCCGCCGCTGGTGGTTGTGGTCATCATAGTAACGATCGTCATCATAACCTAGATCGCGGTTATAGTCGGCGCTGCGATAACGAATGTCTTGCGCGACGGCGATGGAGCCACCGGAGATCGCCTGCAACGCCATCAGCGCCAAAGCGAAAGAGGCGATGGCCAGATACTCGGAAAACCTTTGAAGCAACATAAACCCTCCTTGCTGCCAACTTGTTGTTTGATCCACTCCGGCAGCTTGATGACCTTTTGATCGCAGTCGCCGGTAAATTTCAAGAACCGGGCGGATCATAAGCATTCGGCGTACCGCATTGTTTCGGCAAATGTTAAACCGTTGCGAGCCTGAAGGTTGTTTGTTCTCAGCGCGAGGGCAATATCAGTTGTTGCATACGATGTCGAATGCGAGTGTAGCAAATGGCGCGACGCATTCCAATCATCGGCGGGCTGAGGCAATGGCAAGCTAGATACTTATACGCGGGATGGGTATGCCCCACTTCCTAGGGATTCCTTGCGCAACACCACCACGATCACAGTCATTCAATCGCCGAAGTCCCATTGCCGGTTGTCGAAGTAGACAGAAGAAGCGCCTATACTGGAGTTGCAGCAGCCGATGGCAATTGCGTTCATTGGCGGGCAGCGACTATTGGCAGTTTGGGTTGTGCGCCCGCGCCTGCTAGGCGTCTCCGGAGTTTCACAGGTCACGGTGATCGGCGGCGAGCGCAAACAGTATCAAGTCTTGGTCGCCCCGGCTCGCCTGGTCGATCATGACCTTACACTTGCGCAGGTGAAGCGTGCGGTGAGTAAAGCCGACGTCAACGCCTCCGGCGGATTCCTCGAACGGCCGAACGAGGAGTATCTGATCCGCGCCCGCGGTCGCATTTATTCGATCGAAGATTTAGAGAACGCCGTCGTCACAGTGCGTGACGGCGCGCCGATTCTGGTCAAGAACATAGCGTCGGCGCTTGCGGCGCCAACGCTCAAACGCGGCGATGGGAGTTTCAATATGCAACCGGCGGTCATCGCCACGATCCAGAAACAACCGAACGCCAATACGCTCGAAGTCACTACTCGAATCGAGGAGTCGCTCGCAGATCTCAAGTCTTCGCTGCCGCCCGGCGCGTCGCTCAAGGAATCCAACCGCGCCGGCAATCTGATCGAAGTTGCGCTGCGCGAAGTCCCCGAGGTCGTCTCGACCACTCGCCGGACGGGACGCGCCGAACTCGACGAACATGCCGCCGGCGTCAACACCAGTGAACCGGAAGTCGTTACCAAAGAGAACGGACGCCCACACGCCGAGGTGATGGAGGACGTTCGGCAAAAACTGTCAGTCATTCCGGGAGTGGCATTCGAAGTCGGCCAACCGATCTCGCACCGCATTGATCACTTGCTATCAGGCGCGCGCGCGCAAATTGCGATCAAGCTCTTCGGCCCTGACCTTGCGACGCTTCGTACGAAAGCGAGGGAAATACGCGACGCGATGGCGAATGTGCCCGGAATCGTTGATTTGCTTGTCGAACCGCAGGTCGGCGCGCCGCAGGCGCAGATCAATTTGAAACGTCAGGCGGCTGCCGCGGTCGGGCTGTCAGCGGGCGACCTGGCGGCGGCGGTAGATACGGCCTTCAACGGCGAGGTCGTTTCACAGGCGCTGGAAGAACAGCGCGCCTACGATGTGCTGGTGCGATTGGACAATACGGCGCGCGAATCGGTCGAAACGATCACCCGCACGCTGATTGACACGCCCACCGGCGCGAAGGTCCCGATCGGGCAAGTCGCCGACGTGCGCGTGGATCAGGGGCCGAACACAATTAATCGCGAAAACGCGCAGCGGCGAATCATCATACAGGCCAACATCGCCGACCGAGACTTGGGCAGCGTCATCAACAACGCGCGTTCGGCGATCAGCCGGAAAGTGGCTTTACCGCAAGGCTACTTCATCCGGTACGGCGGGCAGTTTGAAGCGCAGGAGAAGGCCTCGCGCCAGATCACGCTGCTTTCGATTGTGGCGATTGCGGGAATCTTCCTGCTGCTCTATATCGCGTTGCGTTCAACGCGCGCGGCGTTGCTGGTGATGGCGAACTTGCCGTTGGCGCTGATTGGTGGCGTCGCGATGGTCTTTTTGTCGGGCGGCGCATTGTCGGTGGCTTCGCTGATCGGCTTCATCACGCTCTTCGGCATCGCCGCGCGCAACGGGATCATGCTCATCACACATTACCGACACCTGATGGAAGAAGAAGGCGTGAGCTTCCGCGACGCGATCGCGCAAGGATCAATGGAACGGCTGAGCCCGATTTTGATGACTGCTCTGGTAACCAGCGTGGGGTTGATTCCACTTGCGCTCGGCACAGGCGAACCTGGCCGCGAGATTCAACAGCCGATGGCGGTTGTTATTCTTGGCGGCATCTTCACCTCAACGTTTCTCAATATGATCGTCATTCCAGCGCTCTACTTGAAATTTGGCAAAGCCGAATCCCTCATCAGGAAAGAAGATTATCCGCACGAACCGGAGCTCGTCACACAGGCGGACTGAGATGTTCACGCGCCGGAACTTCACGCGCCATGGCCAGTCCAGAATGTCTGTGTTGTCGCGCCATTTCCTCTCCGCTCAGACTAACTCGGCTCCCTCCCTGCGGTGGTAAGCGGCTGACTTCGACTGGGGGCGTAACGGGCGAGGTTGACGGCGATGAGTTGGTTGTTTCTTTGCAACCGGGCGCCCGCCCGTCGGTCGCTTCGACGGGCGCCTACGCCGGTTAAGCAGATAATCCCTGCCGCCTTACACTTTCATCCTGAACCTTCGGACTGGCTGAAAACAGACTTTCGGCTGTTTGCTGGCGGACACCTCTAGCGCCGGAGCCAAGCTTTCGTTAAGGATTCCTGTTCAGCTTTATACCCATACCGTGTATACGCATTCGAGATCGTGTAAGGAGGCGCGCGCCAGAATGCGCTTTAGAGCGTAAAGTGAGGCGGATTGGCATGATAACCTCAGGCAATAAGCCGGCATAGTTATTGCGCTTCCGATGCGCGGGTTGAAGCAATGCGAAGCAGCCATAACCTTCAATGACGCCTGTTAGGGTTTCATTATCGGGCTTGGCTGTGACGATTATTGCTTTAGCATCTCAAGCAGGAATTTACTGAAGGAGGCAAGCATGAAATTCAAAGATTACTCACTGAAACGCGCCCTGGGCGCGCTCGCAATTGGAGCGGCGCTCCTGCTCGGCGCAAGCGAAATGACTTACGCGCAGGGGTGGCGCCAACGCGATCTTAGGGAACATCAGCGTCAGGAGCGTTACTACTACGGCGACAGCCACGCGTTACGCGACCATCAACGGAGAGAGCGCCGTGGCTATTACAACGACCGTTACTACTACAATAGCCCTTACAATCGCGGCTACTACAATTACGGTCCTTACAGTCGCGGTTACTACGGCAATGGATTTGGCTTTGGCTTCGGCTTTGGCCGGGGCTGGGGTCATCGCCACCGCCACGGTTGGTGATTCTTTCAGTGACTTCTATTTTCCCCTAGTGGAATCATGGCGAGCCGGCGGGATTATCCGACCTGGCTCGCCATATTTTTATATAGCGTTGAAAGGATCAGTGATTCTTGCCGGGAGCGCCGGAACATCTCAAAAAGTGCGCATCCGGAACAGCAACCCATTCGGCTTATTGCCCACGGCGACGGTCTTCTTCACCGTGCGGCTACCGACGTCGATCACCGAGACTGTATTCGCCATCTGATTCGTAATGTACGCCGTACTCCCGTCGGCCGAGAAGTCGATCGCATGCGCGCCGGCGCCGACTGGAATCTCCTTCAGCGTCGCCAGGGTCGTCGCGCTTAGGACGAGGACCGAACCAGGTATGTCCATCATCATCTGCGACGTCCAGACCTCCTTCTGGTTCGGCGAAAAGACCGCATTGTGGTTCATCGCGGGGAGCATCCGCGACTTGATTGTGGCCCCCGTCTTCGCGTCGAGGAGCATCACGGCGCCCATCATATCGGGCGGCATCGGCTGGTCGTGGCCCATGCTCAGGTCCATACCAGGAACGGCGACAAGCAGTTTGGTTCGATCCGCGCTCATGTAGATGTGGTGCGGCCACATCGCGCCTGTCAACACGATCGTCCGCGCGACCGTGTTCGTGCTGGCGTTGATGACAGAGATCGAGCCGTTCATGCCGTCCCCACCGTTCACGACGTAGACTGCGTCGAAGGAGATCGGGCTGACAGGAATGCTCGACGGAGGCTCCATATCCTGTGGCAGGCTTGTACGGCTGTTACTTACTTCCTCTCTACTTCCAACAGTGGCGCTTGCTCGGGGCGCTACTCCGAAATTGGCCAGAATCAAGGCTCCGACCAACAGGATGCCCGAGAGCATTCTGGATAGCTTGAACAAATTGTTCTCTCGCATGTTTACAGGAGACAATCGTACGAAGTCGAATGCGACTGTAGTAAATCGTGCGGGATATATCGGGCAGTGATGGACCAGCGCAGTGGTGATCCGGATACGCATACACGACGGGCGTATGCCGCCGTCAAAAGGGTCGGCGCTCGCTTCCGGGTTCAACTTGATTTATCTTAGAAGGCGATCTCTCAAAGAAGGGAGAGCTTGAGATGGTCTGTCCGAATTGTGGGAATGTCAGTGACGGCAAACGCTTCTGCACTCAATGCGGCCTGGAACTGCTGCCGCCTCTCGCTCCGACTGCGCCTGCCTCCAGCATCATCACATCGCCTGCCACGGTTTCGCCGCCCTCGGCGTCAGGCGCTTTAACCGGGAAAACGTTGGATCAGAAGTACTGCCTCGAATCCAAACTCGGCGTTGGTGGAATGGGGACTGTTACCGAGACTGACGCCGCCGAGATTATCCGCCAGGTCTGCGCGGCGTTGGACGAAGCGCACAGGCAGGGTGTGGCACATCGCGACATCAAGCCGGAGAATATTCTCGTGCAGGCGATCCCGGGCGGCTTGCAAGTCAAAGCGCTCGATTTCGGCATCGCTGCGCTGCGCGACGTTACCGCCGGCAGGCTGACGCGAACCGGCGCCATCATGGGGGCACCACATTACATGTCGCCTGAGCATTGTCTGGGTGAAGAGTTGGATGGACGCTCGGACATCTACAGCCTGGGCATCGTCCTGTTTGAAATGCTGACCGGCGTCGTGCCGTTCGATTCGCCTACCCCGACGGCCATTGTTGTGAAACAGGTCAATGAGCCGCCGCCGCCGCTGCGTACGTTGAATCCGAACGTTGCGCCTGCTGTTGAAGCAGTCGCGCTGCGCGCGCTGGAGAAGCAGCGCAATGCGCGGCCACAAACGGCGGGCGAAATGGCGAGAGAGTTGATTGCGGCCGTCAATAGCGCGGGCCTGGTTTCGCCACGCCCCGCAATGATGGCGCCAATCTGAGAATAGACGCGGTCTCGGTCGTCTACAAAGATGAGATCCACGGCGAGAGCGCCACGCGCCATCGCCACTGAAACCCATCACAAAAAATGCCTCACGACACTCATTCACAAAAGAGCTTCCTACACGACCTCAGACCACTGTGGTTGTTGACCGCTCTAATCGCTATCACCGTGCTGCACTACGAAAACGTCAGTGGCAGCGCATTGCTGCACGAAATCTCGCAGCGGCTTTATTACCTGCCGATCATCTATGCGGCTTATCGTTACGGCCTGCGCGGCGGATTGGCCGCGTCATTGGTGAGCGCGGCGCTCTACTTCCCGCACATCGTTCAACATTGGGCCAGCAGGCATTCGGCGATTAATCTATACGCGGAAACGACCCTCTTTCTGGTCATCGGGGTCGTTACCGGATTGCTGGCGGGCAAGGAGCGGCGAGAGCGTGAGCGATATGAAAATACTGCGGCTGAATTGCGGCGCGCTTACGACGAATTGCGCGCGACGGTGGAGCAACTGGTGATCGCCGACCGTCACTCGTCGCTGGGGCGGATGTCGGCGGCCATCGTCCACGAAATCCGCAACCCGCTCGGCGCGATCAAAGGCGCGGCCGAAGCGCTGGAATCGTCCGTGCCAGGAGGGCGGAAGGAATTCCTCGACATCATCAAGCTCGAAAGCGATCGGCTCAATGGGCTGGTCACCGATTTTTTGCGGTATGCTCGCCCGCGCTCGCCGGAGATGCTGCCCACTCCCGCGCGCGAAGTGATTGACTCGGTTGTCAATCTGGCCCGCAAGCAGGCCGAGCGGGCCCGCGTGCGGATCGAAATACTCGCCGCGGACGGTCTGCCGCCGGCGCCTCTGGACGCCGAGCAGATGAAACAAGTCCTGCTCAACCTGACCCTCAATGCGATTGACGCGATGCCCAGAGGCGGACGCCTGACGATCAATGTTGAACAGCGCGGCGATGGCCTGGTAATTGCTGTTCAAGACACGGGAGAAGGAATTGACCCGGCGGTGCGCGCCAAACTCTTCAGCCCTTTCGTCACGACCAAGGCTCGAGGCACGGGGCTTGGCTTGGCGATCGCGCATCGTTTGGTGAGCCAGCATGGTGGTAGCATCACGGCTGATGACGCCGCTGGCGGCGGCGCGGTTTTTCAAATCTGGCTCCCTCTCAATCGTCCAGGCGAAGCGAGGCGCCAGGCGCCGCAGGGCGCCCGCGTTACTTGAGAGATAAAAACCCTGAAAGGCAGGAACCGACCCATGGCCGAAAAAACGATTCTGCTTGTGGATGACGACGCGAGTTTGCGCCGCGTGCTCGCGCACCATCTGACCGAAGCCGGCTATCGCGTGCTGACCGCCGTGGACGGCAAGGCGGGACTCGACCTGTTCACCGAAGAGCAGGTGGAGATGGTGATCACCGACATCCAGATGCCGGAGATGAGCGGGCTCGATCTGCTGCGCCGGATCAGAGTGATGAATCCCGACACGGTCGTTCTGGTCATCACGGCCTACGGTTCGATTGAGACGGCGGTCGAAGCGATGAAACTCGGCGCGCACGATTACATTACCAAGCCGTTCAACCGCGAAGAACTGTTGCTGACCGTCGCCAAAGGACTCGAATACACCGCGCTGGTGCGCGAAAACCGCTCGCTCAAACAGTTCATCGAGAGCCGTTTCTCGCTCGACAACATGATCGGAACGTCGGCGGCGATGCGTCGCGTTTACGCCCTGGTCGAGAAAGTCGCGAGGGCTGATCTGGCGGTCCTGATTACGGGCGAAAGCGGCACGGGCAAAGAGTTGATTGCGAAGGCCATACATCAGTGCAGCGAGCGGCGCGAAGGGCCTTTCGTCGTCATCAACTGCGGCGCGATCCCCGAAGGTCTGCTCGAATCGGAATTGTTCGGCCATCGCAAAGGCGCGTTCACCGGCGCTTACGCCAATACGCGCGGTAAGGTCGAGGCGGCTGACAAAGGAACTGTGCTGCTCGACGAGATCGGCGAATTGCCGCCGGCTTTACAGGTCAAACTGCTGCGTGTGATCGAAGGCGGCGAATTCACGCGCGTCGGCGAGACCGAGACCAGGCGCGCGGACGTGCGCTTTCTCGCCGCGACGAACCGTGATCTTTCAAAGATGGTCGAAGACGGACGCTTCCGGGAAGATTTGTATTTCCGGCTCAAGGTCGTGCCGATTCACCTTCCGCCGCTGCGTGAGAGGCGCGAGGACATCCCGCTGCTGGCCGATCATTTTTTGAGGGACGCCTCACAGCGATTCAATCGCCCGGCGTTGCGATTCGAGAAGGACGTCTTCCGCTACTTCCAGGCTTACGCATGGCCGGGCAACGTGCGCGAGCTCAAACACACCGTTGAGCGGTTGGCCGTGATCGCGGAGGACGACAACGTGAGTTTCAAAGACCTGCCGGAGAACCTGACCGCGACGACAGGCGCCGCCGCCAACGTCCTCATTCAACTGCCGGATGATGGGATCGATCTGGAAGAGGTGGAGCGTGAGATTCTGCGTCAGGCGCTTGAAAAACATGGCGGGAATCAAACGCGTACTGCGCAGTACCTCAATATCACACGCAGCGCCCTGATCTATCGAATGCAGAAGTACGGTTTGCAACCAGCGGAAGCCAGTGACGAAAATACTCAGCCCAGGAATAGCTGACGTGACATCAATCCAGCCAAACGCCCCTTCAGTCCGATGACGCCGCTTTTTGAGTCCCACCGTATCGCCAGCAGTTGTCCGAAAACAAACAACCCGGTGTCTGTTTTGACGACTCCTGGAACCCGCGAAACCGCGCAATCAAAAAGGATCTGGCGGCGCTCAAGATAGACTGCGGCTTATCTCTCTTAGCGCAGTCGCCTGGCGCCGACGACTTTACGCAAACCGGCCAACGCTGGGAATAAACCGCCCGATCGGCGGCATGTAATGAAGTAGCTCGTAACTGATCGAAGCGCTTATCCAGCATACCCCTACCTGGTATGCCATTTGCCTAAAGACTTCACGTGAATATGAATGAGGAGGCTTATGAGAACTGAAAGATTATCGGCTGTTTTATTGATTCTCCTGCTACTGGTGTTTCCGCCCGTGAGCCTCGCTCATGGCGACGAGGATCACGGAGAAAAAAAGACAGCAGTCGCCGCCGGGCCAGGGATGATTGCGCGGACGGCGCGCGTGGGAGATTACGAAGTGATGGTCAAGCATCCGGCGCTTGAGTCTCTACACGAACATCCGGCGCGCGTCTTCGTCACCCGCTATGCGACCAACGAACCTGTCAAAGACGCATCGGTCAGTTTAGCGCTCGCGGCCAAAGGAAAGGAGACGGTCAAAGTGGAGGCGAAAGCTTCGGCGCGTCCGGGCGAGTATGAAGTAAAACTGCCGCCGCTCGATGCCGGAACTTATAACCTCTCGGCGGCGATCGCCGTTGGCGGAGCGAATGGGACGGCCACTTATGGCGCGCTTGCGGTTGAGACGCCCAAACCGCCGGCGGAGAACAGCGGCTGGGCGGAGGCGAGGAGCGCCTGGTTGTTGGCGCTGGTACTGGGGCTGCTGGCATTGGTAAGCGCAACCGGGTTTCTTGCCTGGCGTCGTCGGGTAATGCCACAGACGCAGGCTTAACTCGCCAGGACGCGTCTCCCACCGAGGCGGCGTCATTGAACGGAAAGTGGCGATCATCGTTATGAGTAAAAGCCTGTTTCGTCATCTGCGCGCGCTGATCGGCGCAACATTGTTCGTGGCGCTGAGCGCGGGAGGAATCATCTCGCGCGCGCAGAATCCGCCTCAAACGCCTGCGACGCCGGCGCAACAACCGACGGTCCCGCGCGTCCCGGCGATCGTTGAAACGGCTCAGAACGCGCAACTAACTTCGCGTCAATTCGTCGGCTCGGCGGGTTCGACTGTTGAGCGCCTGTCCGAAGCGGCCTTTGCGCGAAGCCGCGACCTGCTCGCCGCGCGCCAGAACCTGGCGATTGCGCGGGGGCGGTTGATTCAAGCGGGCTTGCGGCCCAACCCCACCGTGGATTTTGAGCAGACCACTGATTACCTCGCCGGCAGGACAGGCGAAGGCGGCGCCGGTGTAGGAATCACGCAGGTTTTTGAACTCGGTGGCAAGCGCGGCAAGCGGGTCGCCGTCGCGCGGATCGAGTACGGACGCGCGGAGGCCGAAGTGAGCGCGTTGGAGCGTCAACTCGCCGCGGAGATTCGCACGGCATATGCGCAGGCATTGGCCGCCGCCCGTCAGCTCGACACGGCCGAGCAGTTGATCGGTCTCGACCAGGAGTTGTACCGCATGACCGAGGCGCGGTTGAAGGAGGGGGACGTTGCGCCGCTCGATCTCAACCTCGTGCGCGTCGAGCTTGACCGGCTGCGCGCACAGGCCATCCAGTCTCGCGCTGATCTCGAAGCGCAGTTGATCACCATCCGGGCGCTCACAGGCTCCGAAATGTCCGAATCGCTGACCTTGGCGACGACGCCCGACCGGCCGCCATCGCTCAGTCTGACGTTCGAGGCCGCTGTCGAACGCGCATTGAACGAACGCGCCGACTTGCAGGTCGCTCGCATCGCCGAAGAACTCGCTGATGCTCGCGTCAGCTTGGCCGAGTCGCAGCGCACGCCCAATCTCGCGGCGTTCGTACGCTACTCGCGGTCACGGTCCATCTTTGAAAACACTCCGGTCGGGACTTTACGCGATGTTGATCATCTGCTCACCGCCGGAGTCTCGGTTGAGATCCCGGCGCGCAACCGCTATCAGGGCGAGATCGCCGCCGCCGTGGGCGAGAAAGCGCAAGCGCGCTATCGCCGCGAGTTCGTTGAGGCGATGGTCAAGCGCGACGTGGCGCTGGCCTTCAACCGCTACCGCGCGGCGGAGCAATCGCTCGCCATCTACGGCAATCAGGTCTTGCCGCGCTCGGAACGGAACCTGCGCGCGATTCGCGCCGCTTACAACCTTGGCGACCTGCAAGCGCTCGACGTGGTCGCCGAGCAGCGGCGGTTGATTGAGAACCAGACGCAGTACAACACCACGCTCCGTGACTATTACATGAGTCTGGCTGAGCTTGAGCGCGCCATTGGAGCGCCGCTCCCAGCTTCGGCCTTTTCGTCCGTCCCGGCTTCGGCCTTGACTGAAGGCGCCGAGCCGGTCGAACCGGACAGATTCGCCCGGAGTTTGAGGGAACTGAAAAAGCCATCCGGCTCCGGCGCCCCCAACGATCCGTCAGCGGGCGCGCAACCGGCGGGCGCGCTGACCAAACCTTAACTGTTTATTCAGACCGGGCCGAGGTCGCGCCTGGCTGAGGAGGAGGATATTTATGACAAAGTTGATGATGGCCGCATTGGTAATCGGGTTGGCGACGCTCGGCGCCGCATGCTCGACGAATAGAGAAGCGGGGAGCGAGATCACTGCCTCAGCCGCCTCACCCACCGGCGCCGTGGCTGCCGGCCAGAGCAAGGGGGAGGAGATTCCCGCCGCGGTGCGCGCCGTGTTTCCCAAGGCGCAGTCAGTTACCAAACAGCACAAAGACCTGACGAACGCGCAGGCCGCCAGCATTGAGAAGCAGGCCGGGATGAAACTTGAAGATAAAGACCATCACTCGTACCTCGCGTTTGCGAACGAAGGCGCCGCGCGCAGGCAGGTCGGCGCAGCGAGTCTGGTGAATGCCGGTGGGCGCGAGATTGTCATTGTCTACGCGAGCGAGAAGGGATCCCCGGTGATCAAAGAAGCGCATGGCGAAAGCGGCGGATTGCCGCACGCCTTCCTCGATCAGTTCAAGGGGAAAGGGCACGACAGCAAGCTGCGCCTGGGGCAGGACATCAAAGCGCAGGGGGTGGATGAGGCGGTGGCGCGCGCCGTGACCGATGCGATCCGCCTCGACGTGGTGACGATGCAGACGCTCTACGGCGCGGCGCATTCGCACTGACGAAAAAAATAGCGTTGCAGGGTGGAGAAGGAGGAGGAGCGCAACGGTGAGATCCCACATCTCGCCGTTGCGCATTGAGTGGCTATGAAATATTCGGCGAACAATTATTGGGCCAGGCCGCTCGCGCTCGCGCTGGGGCTGGTTTCCGCGATCTGGTTTTCGCAAGCGGCGGCGGCGCACGGAGACGAAGATCACGACAAAAAGCCGGCGCAACCCGCCAATTCGCGAGCCGCGAAGCCGCGCACGGCCGAGCGCAATGTGCAAACGTCGCAGGGGCAATTCCGCGTGCGATTGCGCCAACTGCCGGCCGATCCGCGCGACGGCGAGGAGACGCGGTTCGAAGCCGCGATCGTCGAGCGTATCGAAGGCGGCTTCGGCAGCGGCGATCAGCCCGTGACCGGCGCCAAAGTGACAGCGCGCATCACGAATGCGGATGGCAAGACGGTAGTCGCAAATAACCTCAGCGCATCGGGCGAACAGGGCGTCTACGGTGTCCATTACATTTTTCGTGAGCGCGGCGATTACAAAGTGGTCTTCGTCGCGCGGACTTCCGACGACCGGCAATTCGAGGCTGATTTCCCGGTTGCTGTCGTCGCCGCGCCGGTGAATCGGGTCTTCTGGGGCGGACTGGCGCTGTTGGCCGCGCTCATCGTCTTAATCATCACAGGCTCTTGCCTGGCAATCAGACGCCAGGGCATCGCTGCCGGTTTGGCTGTGCGGCGCGCCATTCCTCTAGCGGTTGGCGCGTTCGCGTTCTTCGCTATCGGCGCGATGACGCTGGCTTACTTCGAGCCGCCGAGCGAGCGTCGCCCACCGGCCGGAATGCCCGCCGGTGGGGAGGGGGCGGATGCTCGCTCGGCGGCGGGCGATGCGGGGCTTGACGGCGCGGGGGCTGCGCTGACGATTCCGAAAGAATCGCAATTGCTCTTCGGCATCCGCACGCAGCCGGTCGCCGAGCGGAAGATTGTGACCGGGCTTAAAGTCACCGGCTCGGTTATCACGCCGCCGAACGCGAAAGCGAAGGTCTCGCCGCCGGTCGCTGGCCGCATCACGCTCGATGAGCGGTTGACCATCGGCGCCGCAGTCTCGCGCGGCCAGCGCATCGGCGTGATTGAGCAAGTACTCAGCGCGCCGGAGATCGCCGGACTCGAAGCGCAGCTTGCGAGCATGCGTTCGCAAGAGCTTCAGCAACTGGCCGCGACACAACAGGCGCGAACAAGGCTCAACGCCGCGCGGATCGAGCTTGAACGCGCGCGGAACCTGGTCGAAGTCGGGGCTGTATCGAAGAAGCGACTGCAAGAAGCCGAGACAAGCTACAAGCTGGCCGCGCAGGAAGAGGCGGCCGCTCAAGCGCAGGCCGAGCTTGCCGGAGCTGCGGTGAAGCAAGTCGCCCCAACACGAAGCTATCCGCTGCTCGCGCCCGTCGCTGGCGTAATCAACAAATTGAATGTGGCGACCGGGCAGCAAGTTGAAGCGGGCGCTGAACTGGCTGAAATCACGGCGCTGGACCGCGTTTGGCTACAAGCGTCGGTCTTTGAGAAAGACCTGCCCCTGGCGCGCGCCGCGCGCCGCGCTTCTTTTATCGTCGCCGGCCAGCCCGACGCGGTGTTTCAGATCGGCGCCGGCAATGCCAACCGGCTCGTTACCATCGGCGCAACGGTGGATCCGCAGACGCGCGCCGTGCCGGTCTTCTACGAAGTGACCAATCCGGGCGGGCGCTTCCGCGAAGGGATGTTCGCTGAGATCACGATTGACACGACCGGCGAGCGCGCGGTGTTGGCCGTGGCCAAACAGGCGGTGGTTACCGAGCAGGGACGCGCCTTCGTCTTTGTCTTTGTCGGCGGCGAGAGTTTTGAGAAGCGCGCCGTGACGCTCGGCCCGGAGGGACAGGAGTCCTACGAAGTTACTTCAGGGCTTCAGGCGGGCGAGCGCGTGGTAGTGGAAGGTGTTTATCAACTGCGCTCGACGCAGCCCGGGGCATAGGATTTATGAATTCAACCGATCATTCTCACATGGCCGATCTTCCAATCATCGACATGGCGCTTTACGCCCAGACGGACGCCGAAGTAGTCCGCGGCGGCAAAGAAGATAATTTTCTCGCGCTCGACCTCTCTACGGGCAGGAGCTGGACGGCGAACGGGGATGAATGGCAGGGCGCAGCGGCGCGGACCCGGATGCGCCCGCCATTACTCCAATCGCTGCGCTCACTTTTGCCGAGGCCGCCGTTTGCGCGCAGGCGTCGTGGCTCCTTGCGCCGCCGCCTGTTGTAGCCGAGCGATTTCATCGAGCACCTGGCTTAGAGTTGGCTCGGTATGAAATTTCAGGCAGCGCGGCGGCGGCGCTGGAAGTGGGTCTCGATCAAGTAATGATAATCCTCGAAGGCCCCGGCCCAGTCGAGGAAATCGCGACTGTCGCCCATTTTGCCTGCAGCGAAGCGGGCGTAAAACTCAAGCGTGCTCATCCCGTATTTGGCTTCGTAATCGTGCATCTGCGCCACCAGCGACTCGATGCTTTCATTGATGTCGAGGCGTCGGGCGAGTTCGCGCAGAATTTTCTTGCGTGGCGTCGTCTGGTCTTTGGAGAATCGCATTGTGACTTTGGCCATCTTGTTGATCTCCTCTCAGGCCGCATTCTAACACGGATCGTTTTATGCTCAACGCAATCATCCGCTGGTCACTTCAGAACAGATTGATTGTCGTCGCCATCGCGGCGCTGCTGCTGGTTGGCGGCGCGTATGTCACAGCCAATCTACCGGTGGATGTGTTCCCCGATCTGAACAAACCGACGGTCACAATCCTGACCGAGGCCGGCGGGCTCGCGCCCGAAGAGGTAGAGACACTTGTTTCATTCCCGATTGAGACGCTGATGAACGGCGCGCCAGGCGTGACGCGCGTGCGCTCGCAATCGGGCATCGGTCTATCCGTCATCTACGTCGAGTTCGCGTGGGGCACGGACATCTATATTGACCGGCAGCTCGTCGCCGAAAAACTCAACCTCGCGCGCGAGCAGTTGCCCGCCGGGGTTTCGCCGTTTATGGGGCCGATCTCTTCGATTATGGGCGAGATCATGCTCGTCTCGATCCGTTCCAAAACGGGCGAAACAAGCGCGCTCGACGTGCGCACGCTCGCCGATTGGACGATCCGCCCGCGCTTGCTGACCATCCCGGGCATCGCCCAGGTCATCAACATCGGCGCCGGCGTCAAGCAGTACCAGGCGCTCGTCTCGCCTGAAAAACTCAAGCAGTTCGGCATCACCATCAATGACGTGGCGAAGGCGCTGGAGAAATCCAACGCCAACACCACGGGCGGATTCGTGGATGCGCAGTCGCAGGAGTATCTCGTCCGTAACCTCGCGCGCTTCTACTCGCTCGATGAACTCAAGAACACCGCCGTCGCCTACCGCCAGGGGACGCCGATCAAACTCGGCGACGTGGCGAACGTCGAGTTCGGCCCGCGGATCAAGCGTGGCGACGCGGGCACGATGGGCGAGCCGTCGGTCATCATGGCCATCTCCAAACAACCCGGTTCCTCGACTCAGGCGCTGACCGATAAGGTCGAAACGGCGCTCAAGGAGCTTCAGGCCACGGCG
>Ga0187894_10002123_pt1 | contig 24161 bp, 16 predicted proteins | sample GBC1701081metaG_FD_136650 | JGI IMG/M metagenome (GOLD analysis project Ga0187894, IMG submission 136650) | White microbial mat communities from a lava cave in the Kipuka Kanohina Cave System on the Island of Hawaii, USA - GBC170108-1 metaG ... | reverse complement strand
GGAGCTTGTCCTTAGTGACCAGTTTTGCCGAGCGCCCTTTCTTCGGTCTTCCAGCCTTGCGCCCACGAAGCGTCTCGACATCGCTGCGGGATAGCGTCAGGGCGCGGCCGAATTTCTGGGCGCGCAATTGTCCCTTGAGAATCATCTGACGTACCCGTCCATCAGTAACTCCCAGAATTCGCGCCGCCTCTTTCGTTGTCACTCTGTTAGTCAGGTTCTCCATGCGATAAATGCTACGCCAAAATAAATTATAACGCAATCGTTAGCTGCGGCCAGACTTGGTAGGTGATTTCTTGCGAACCGCCCTGCGCGATGAATGGTGGCTGCTGAAAGATTTATGACGCGCGCAGGCAAGCCCGACACCTCGAGCTTCTGGCGCGCCCAGCGGACGTGTGAGGAGTTTCGAGCGAACTCAAAGAGTTATTCTCTTCCCTTCCCTTCCCTTCTGGTCGTAGGCTGTGTAACCTGCTCCACGCCCTCCGTTTCCATCTTTCTTCGCGCAAGATACTCTGCTTACAACGCGTCAGAGTTTAGGTGGAGTAGTGGACTTCCGACCATCCGGCTGAACATCCGTTTGAACATCCGTTTGAACCGCTGGCGAAGGTAATCGATTACCTTGCGTTCCTGAAAAGATATTCTCGATCTCATTGAACTCTTCCAGACTGTTCCAGACCAGAGTGATCTGGCCACTCTGTTTTGATCCCTTCGACATGGCCTTCACCCCCCTGTCAGCAACTTTCGATTCCATTTCTTTCACTTCGTGGTCCGTGATCGTGGCGCGCAAAGGTCTTTTGCGGTCCTGAGCGGCGAAGTCTTCAAGGGCGGATACGAGCGCTTGGTCATCAGGCCAGGATTTGGCGACGAATTTGGCGAGGAGAATCGCGCTGGTAAACTTTTCCGGATAAAGTCGAATGATCTCGTGGGCTGATTGGGGATACCTGGCCAGGCGCAACATCTTCATTACCGTGTCCCTCTTCCGTTCAAACGCCTCAGCGATGCTGTCAGGTGACCAGCCTAGGTTTAGCAGTCTCAAGTATCCAAGCGCCGCGTCCAGAGAGTGCAGATTCTGCCGGAGGATGTTCTCGCTCAATGAATCCACGAGCAGTGAGGTTTCGTCGGCATACTGCTCCAGCCGAACCGGAACCGCCTCTAGTCCAACCTCTTTGGCGGCAAGCAGCCTTCTTTGACCTGCTACACAGATGATCTTCCACTGCCCGTCATCGCTCACTCGCAGGTCGCCGATCAGGTTCTGTTTCACACCGTGCTTTCTGATCGACTCGACGAGTTGCTTGAATTCCGGGGATGAGATCTCAAGTATCTGGCGTATATTGTCTTGTATGGTCAAAAAATGGGTCGGCAAGATCACGGTCTTGCCGACATTGCTCAGAAGTTTCAGCAGCCTGTCGCTCGGCGGAGCCGGCGGCGATTGGACGACTTCGCGGGAGTCGGTCCTCGCCTCGGTAGCAAATCTGTCCAGGTCAATGGTCTTTTTCTGCCTATTCATTTATCGCTCCCGAAGGTAATTAATTACCTTGCTGGAGAAATCTCGGTCCTTCTATTCGATCACCTCGTCCATCGTCTCAAACGTCTCTATAGAATTGGCGATCTCATCGAGTTTTGGTGGAGAGACGCGACCGACCCTACGCCCTTTGAGCAATGGCAGAATCTCTCCGGCCAGAGACTGGTAGGCCATCGTCACCGGCGCGTCTTCGCGCAGGCTGGCGAGTAAAAGCTGCTGCTCGGCGGCGGTCTTGACGCGCGACGAGAAAGGCACTACCGAACTGAAAACCCGAATGTTCCACTTCTGGCCATAATTCCGCAGCGATTGCGTAACACGTGGATGTACGGAGACTCGCCGGTCGTGGCCCGTGATCAACAGGCCGAGCAAAGTCAATGTGCGGTTGGTAGCGTTCCTCACTCGCTCGGCGTATTCGATCACATCGAAGACACCGCGCGCCGCGTCAGGTTCGGGGAAGAGCGGAACCAGGTAGTAATGGGCGACAGCAAGAGAGGAAGTGAGCAGACAGTTCTGGGCGCCGTGCGTGTCTATTACAATAACGTCATATTCATCGAGTATCGGCGTATCGAATGGGGCGTTCAGAAGCTTATCCTGCTCGAATGACGCTCCATACCGCCGCTCGACCTCTCTCAATTTCGGCGTCGCCGGAACCAAGTCAACGCCCTCCGTCCTGGTTTGAACAATGAAGGAATCAATTCCCTTCTTTTCAAGAATGGCGTCAGCGATTGAGCGGTTTCGAGCTGTATCCTGGCTAACCCCCATCAGGTCAGTCAGGTTGCGTTGCGGATCCATATCCACAACCAACACTCTCCTTCCCATGGTGGCGTAGGCGGCGGCCAAATTCCCAGCCGTAGTCGTTTTGCCGACACCGCCCTTCTCGTTTGTTATGACGATGATGCTTCCCATATTCCCGCCTTTCAATGATTAAGTCTCTTCTGCCTATTTACAATAATTCCCTCAAATCAGATTTCAATAGAACCCAGTATATTTGGTCTACCAATTATTTTCAATTCAGTATAGGTCGGCACAGGAGTGCGGAGTTTCGAGAGAAGATTGATTTAGTAGGAAAGTAGGTCGCAATCCAGGTTTCGACTGCTATTGCCAGGTCTTAAGATTCAATAAGGGCGCAGAGTTTAAATGGCAGTGAGGAGTTTCGAGAGAAGCGGGGAGTTCAACCTTCAACCGCTGATGCCTTACTAAGGATTTAAAGCCTGTATCGAGAATTATTTGCCATAAATGAGGAGTTTCGAGAGAAGACCACAACCACTCCATACTCACCTTATCCTGCCCATACTCGCTTTATAAATGGCGCCGAGGAGTTTCGAGAGAAGATTTTTGGCGGTTATTAGGGTGTCATGAGGAGTTTCGAGAGAATCAAGAAAATATTAAGTCCTCGCCTATCGCGATAATCACCTACACTATCAGCAATTTACACAGCCCACTCAGATTTTTCGAAAAATACATATAGACAGCAAAGATTGACTCGCTTTAGCTTTTCCCTCCAATGCCTGAGGAAAATGGAAAAATCGGCGTACTGGAGATCCTGCCCGCGGAGTTTTCCGCCATCTGGGTTGAGAGTGTGATGGCCAAGCTGCCATTGCATACTCTTTCCACGCACGGGCAGATGCAGGTTCGCATAGAGAAGCGCAACGAGGGCGGGGAGATATCGCTATTGTGGCAGGTCTCGCCATCAAGCCAGTTCGGAGAACCAAGACATCTGGCTTACAGGCTAGACACACTGATGATCAACAAACGGATAGACGAGGCAGGCCCGCCGACGCCGAAGGTCATACGGCTGGGGAGTCTCAGGTCAATCTGCCGCGAGTTGGGTCTGACCGAGAGCGGGCATAATTTCAACGACATCAAACAGGCTCTCTCACAGAACGCCGGCGCGACAATCAAAGCCAGGCTCTTCTACCAGGACAGGGAAGGCGGCCAACGCAAGCTGGAAGCGGTCTTCAGCAGGTACTCCGTGGTCTTCACCGGAGACACGCTGCCGGACGGGACGGAGGCCGACGGCGTCTACGTGGTGATAAACGACATCTACCAGGGATTTCTCAACCACGTGCCGCTACGCCCGCTGGATTTCAACTACCTGCGTTATCTACCGCCTTCGGCCTGCCGTTTTTATGAGGTGGTGAGTTTCCGCATCTACGCGGCTTTGAAGTACGGCTGGCCGAAGGTCTCAATGATCTACTCGGAGTATTGCGAGGCGACGGGGCAAAGGCGGCTCCTGACCGGAACCGAGGTGAGCAAGCAGATGTACAAGCTACACAAGCCGCACCTCGACAGCGGCTACCTCGCGAAGGTCGAGTTTGAAAAGACGCCCGACGGGGAAGGGAAGCCGGACTGGAATATCTGGTACATACCGGGACCGCGGGCGAAAGATGAATACGCCAAATTCAGCGCAGGGAAGGAGCCTCCGGGCGCCGCGGCGAACGCGCGGCAGTCGCTGCTCCCCCAAGGCCCGTCGCCAGAAGAAGCGCTGGTCACACATTTCCTGACAATCAGATTCGGCAAAGTGAAGAGGCGGATCGCAACTAAAGAGATCGCAATGGCGGAGACGATGCTAAAGGCGCACGGCATCGAGGAGTCGAAGAGAATCCTGTCCGGCGCTCTCGCGGCGGCGATCGAAGCTGGCGTGAAGCCTTTGTGGATGACGGAGCTGAAAGGCTGTGTCGAAGAGACAATCAAACAACCTTGAGTTACAAAGGAGCTTAATCAGCAGGAAGATTTTTAGAGCAGGGAAGTGACAAGTATTACGCGGGCGCGACGGATGAGCGCCCTAAAAAGCAAATTGACCTGAAGCGGATTTGTTTAGCGACAGCCGCTTCAGGTCAACCTCATAAACTCGCTTGACGGCGGGTGGGTTATAGTTTCACCCGCTTGGCAGCGAACTGGGTGTTGGTGTGTCTACCCAACGTCAGACATTCTTACCATCCCCCCATGCGCTGTCAAGCCTTTTCTCAAAGGACTTCGATTATGTCCGCTACAGCAGCGCAACACGCGCCCAGATTCGTTCGGCGAACGACGCTCGCCGAGAACGAATATCGCGTCAACTTCAAACAGATAGACAACGACGTGATCAAAGCGCTCATTTCACCTGAAGCCAGAGAGGTCACACCCATGATGTCCACGATCTACCTGAGCCTGCTCGCCTCGCCGCCGCCTTGCTGGGAGCGTGAGGGCGCGCTCCATTTCGTCGGAGAGGATCGTGGAGATGAGCGCCTGACCGCCTGGGAGCAGATGCGCGAGATCGCCGGCGTCTCCAATTCCACGCTCTCGAAAGCTCTCGACTGGATGCGCAAACTCGGCGTGATCGGATACGACGCGCGCGCTAACGGAGTGGGCATTCGCGTCTTCTTCAACCGCGCGTCGTCGTCTATAAGGCCAGGCATAAGACCGGGCGCAGTATCGGGCCAGGCCAGGCCGGAGCAAAAAATTTTGCGCCTTGTTCCCACTCCATCCGGCGGCGCTCCCACTCCAACCGATGGAGCGCCCTTTAAGGAAAATAGTTCTGAGAATAATCGAGAGAATTATTTTCCTCGCGCGTTCGCGCGGGAAGAGCGCGCTCCTGACGAAGCGCAACCGGTCTTCGCGGCGCCGGGGGCCAACCAGGCCTCATCGCCATCGAATTTGCAAATAACCGCCAATCAGACCTCCAGCCACATCGGCGTTGACGCGACGCTCGTCGGAGCGTTGACCAGACAGATCGCGTCCGATCTGCGGCCGGAGATCGCCGAGGCCGTCAAGCGCGAGACCGACAACACCAGGGAGTGGTTTCTCAAATACGGCCTGCCCAAAGCGACGCGGGTGGCGCAGCGCGAAACCTACGACCTGCTGCGCTCTCAGGGACTGATCGCGAAAAAGAGCGACTCCGGCAACGTTGGGCGGTATGACGAAGCGAAGGGGAAGGGAAGGGAAGGGAAGAGCGAAATGGAGGAGAGGGGAAGGGAAGGGAAGAGCGAGATAGAGAGAGTCATCGCTTTTCTCGCTCAAACCGGCGAAGCTCTCGATCAGGTGGCGAAGGAGGCCAATACTTCGGGCAGGACAGAACTACGCGCCGCCTGCCGCACCGCCGGCGCCGAACTGGATCAACTGGGAAATCGAATTATTTCAGGCTTGCAACGTTCGCTCGATGAGATCGGCGACATACTGACGGCGATTGAAGAGAGGCTCACGGACGCGGTGTGGCGCGCCACGGATCCCGACGAGCGCGACGCGATGCTGAAGACGGCGAGAGAGGAAATGCGCAGCTACGTCGCGCGAATGGATCGTGAAGTCTTTGACGACACGGCGCGCCAGCGAGTCTGCGCCAGACTGCGCGACGCGCGCGGGATTCCGCGGATCAACATGTTTTTCATCTGAAGGATAAAATTTTTGTTGCGCGCGGCTCTAATGCTTAATTAAGATTAGGCCCGCCCCGAATCAGGGGTGGTTATCCAGAACTCTGACCGCTCTTGAGATTGTGCATGCCCTGTCTTCCCCCCTCTAACAATGTTTCTTCGTATTGCTTCGACTGGGTAGGATTTCTCAACGTAAATTTTCGCAGGCGGCTCACCGAATGCTCGGCGCGCGCAGCATTCAGTAATGGAACAGCCTCGCCAGGAGATTGCTGACCTTACAATTATCGTTAGTTACGGTTCCAAACCATATCCCTATAACAATTTCAGCCCCGACCGGAAACTGGCTGCGCAGGCCGGGTTCCGGAGCCATTGGCCGTGATCGGCCATTTAAGGAGATAAAAATGCGCAACACACCTATTACAGATTCATATTGCCTAGCGTCCGGAAAATTACTGGCGGGCGAGTATCCGGGCGCTAAAACAAAAGACGAAGCCCGCCGCAAGCTGCGAGCCTTTCTGGACGCTGGCGTAACATTCTTTCTCGATCTGACGGAAGAAGACGAAGGGCTTGAGCCATATGCGCCGCTCTTGTTGGAAGAGGCGAAGAGGCGCGAGCGGACAGTAATCTATAAACGTCTGGCGATCCCTGGTCTGAGCGCGCCGACGGCCGAACGGATGCGCGAGATTCAGCGGGCCATCAGCCGCGCGCTTGACGCCGGGCATACGATCTACGTGCATGGTTGGGGCGGCGCCGGGCGCACAGGGACGGTCGTTGGCTGCTACCTGGTCGAGCAGGATGTGAGCGGCGCCGAAGCGCTCTCCGAAATCCGGCGCCTGCGGCGGGGAATTGCGGAGAGGTGGAAGAAATCTCCCGAGACCCAGGCGCAGGAGGATTTTGTGAAAAGCTGGCGGTTATTCGCAACTTATTAGGGGGGCGCCCACTCTACCTAAACGCCATATCTGAACTATCAGAGAATCCTCGCGCAGAGAATTTGACGCAATGACGCGCCGATTTTCAAACTACACGGATTCACATCGATTTCTTCTGTTCTTCCTTCGTGTTCTTCGTTTCTTCGTGGTTGATTTTCTAGGGAGAAGCGCGAAGAGGGAGTACGGAACAATCCGTACTCCCTCTTCCCCTGCTGAGCAGTTACGAAAAATTTTTGTGAGTCGTTACCTTTTTTCCATATGATTTCCGCATTTGAGAGTGAAGGCCATTATGCGCCGAAGCGGCAAGACGAAGCCTGGGGCTGAGAGCTGATCACTCTCATCTTGAATTGCGAGGCGCCCGATTAACGCGTCCACAGCCAGGGCGACACGCCGGCAAGCAGACCGCCCGCCGGCGCCGGCGTGGATATTGAAGCAGAGTCGGCGACTCGTCTGTGTGGACAGCCCGCAGGCTGTCACAGGCGGATGATCCGCCGACTCTGAGGCAAGGAGCGCTGTAAGCCAATGCGCGAACGTGTGGTAATTCGATTCACCAGGAATGGCAGTCCGCTCAGACTAGACAGCGTTTCCTCCGAAGGCGTTGTGCTCGATTCGGAGACAGACGCCTGGCCGCGCGGACTGGCGTTGGAGTTTGACGCCGACAGCCCAATCACCCGCCTGCGTATGGATCAGGTGCGGCAAATCAAAGGTTGGGGAAGCAAAGAATACAAACTCAACCTTTCGCTTCGCGACGAGGCGTTGGTAGTGGCTGGCGTTGATCCGGCGACGCTGCCGCCCGGGCGATACTGGTTCAGGCTGCGAATCGGGGACCTGATACTGCCGAAGGAACGCGTCGGCTTTGAGCTGAAAGAGAATCAGGAAACGCAGGTCGAGATTGAAGTCAGGACAGATCCGCGACAGGTCGAATTATTGCTCGACTCGCCCAACGTGGATCAGCAAATCCAGCGCGTGCTCGCGCAATCACAAATTGACGGCTTGGCGTTGACGAACTGGCTGACTGATCCGCGGCCGCGGCCGAGCCGCAAAGCCTGCTTATTGAATATGCTGGCCAAGCTCCGCGCGGCGCCTGATCCGGGCGAACCGTTGCTGGCGCGCGTCCATCAAGTTTTCTTCGCCGATGTAGACCGTTGTTACGGCGTCGTAGATGGCGAGTTGTTTGACCGGCTCAACGCGCTCAGCCGCGGCGCTGACAAATCGTTCTCCGCCGACTCTCTGCCACTGGCGTCGGTTCACCGCAAACTGTTACGCCGCATCAAGAGCTTTGAAAACGATACGGACAAATTCCGCCTTCACGGGTTCAGGCAGCAGGGAAAGAACAGCCTCCAGGTGATTGTCGCCGTTCCGCCGGGCGGCGCCTCGTCGCGCCGTTTCTACGCCGAGTTCGACATTGACCTCGGCAACCCCGTGCAAGACCTTGAAGGCTTCTTCATACACCTGGGTGAATTGCTCGCGCCGGGCAAGACCGATCATCTGAAACTGAGAGATAAATTGGCGAAGGATCAGAAGGTACGAGAATTCTTGTACCATCGGGTAATTGATGGGTAACCTCAGGTCGTGTCGGCTCAGAGGCTTTTGAGGAATCATTCATGTCGCTTCAGGACTATCCCACAACCGGCGGCGCGCCACAGCGGCCCAAGCCTGAAAAGCCCGTCAGATGGCTACTGGGGCGTCAATTGTTACGCAGCCTGAAGGGGATTCTTCTTTACACGGCTTACGGGAAACAGCTCGATCCGCGCGACTGGATGCGGCCGGAGGTTTTCCCCAAACCCGCGATCCCCGGCCATTTTGAGTTCTGGCGAGAGCAACGGCTCAAGCGCGAGCAGCCGGAGATGTCTGAGGAAGGGGAAAAAAAGAATCAGTCTGAAGCGGATTACTGGCGGGAAAAAGGCGGGTTCTGGTTTGATTACATCTCCGATACTGGCGACGGAACGCTAGCTACCTATAGCATCGCCTATCTGTGCCTGAGCGATTTATACGCTCCGCGGACAATCAAGGCCGGCGACGAAGTCAAGACCTGCTTGAACCGCAGGAGTATCGAGACCGATGTCAGCCTCTTGCCGCGCGGCGAGTTCCTCTTCATCGGCGGCGATACCGCCTATCACGTGTCGGATTACATGACGCTGGCGAGCCGCGTTCAGATCCCTTTCGAATGGGCTTATAGAGACCTCGCCGATGATCGCCGGAAATCCGGCGTCCATAATGACGGGCTGGAGGAAGAACCGAATCGCCCGCTCTTCGGCATTCCCGGCAACCATGATTACTACGACCAACTCAACGGCTTTCGACGGCAGTTTCACGTCTCAGTCAGAGAAGAGCGAAGGCGCGGCCTTTATCCGCCGACAAACAAACCTGAGGTTCTGGCTGAACGGCCGCAGCTCTATCTGCCGGGATTCAATCGTTATCAGCAGGCGAGCTATGTCGCATTGCATCTGCCGTTCGACTGGTGGCTGTGGGGGCTTGATACTGAGGTCGGGCAGATTGACGAACGGCAACAGAATTTCTTCCTCAATCTATGCAAGACGGATCCTGAGGATGGCGACAAGATCGTCCCCAAAAAGAAGCTGATCGTCGCCACCTGCGCGCCTACCACTGTGTTCGGCAAACTGGCTTCTCCGGAGGACAAAAAGGCCGCCGACGCTTTCCACCAACTCAAGCTGGCGCAACTCTTCCTTCCCGAAAAGCGTGAAGACGGCGTCTATGAGTCGCTCAGTACAGCCGGGGATGCGCGGATGGAGACCGGCCAGTGTCGTCTCGATATCTCCGGCGATGTGCATCATTACGCCAGATACTGGGGGCCAGAACCGGCCGTTCGTGACGGTCAGGTTCGCAAAGGCGCGAATGCGCCAGCGCCAACCGCCGAGAGCTACGCTTCGGTGGTATCGGGCATCGGCGGCGCGTTCCATCACCCGTCGGAGACTTATCTTGATCAAGCGCGGGAGCAGGCGCTTTATCCTTCGGAAGAGGAATCCACGGGAATGGTCGCGCAAAGGATCTTCAACCCCTATCGCATTTTCGACGGTGGGTTCGTCTGGCTTGCCGGGTTGATCATCGCTTTTACCATCTACTTTGCGGCCACTATGACGCCGAGTGGCTGGGAGCTTATCAATAATCTTTTCTCCGCCGCGGCTTTCAAATCGCTCTTTGGCGAAGACTGGAGAATGCGGATAGGAGCGCCGCTTTTATTTCTCTCTCCTCTCCCGCTGATCTGGGCCACGGCCAGCAAGAAATTGTTTGAGAAAACTCCAGGAGATATTTATGTCAAACCTGAAGGGAGACTCTGGGCGACATTTGCGGCTTCATTGTTGGCGCTGATCGCCGGATTTCTTCTTTTAGGTCGTGACGGATCGAGCATTGCGCTTTTTGGCAAGAGCCTGATCATCCAACTCTCGATCATTTGGGCGGGCGCGGCGATTGCGTTGAGCGTTCGTTACAGCGAGTTCCTTTTCGAAAAATCCCACTGGAACTGTATTCGATGGCATGACTGGGCTCTCACTTGGGCGCTGGCAATCTCCGGCTGCTCGGGTGTCGCCTCGGGACTGTGGTTCTTCGGCAGGGACACGGCGCCTGCGTATCTCGTCTCCGATCTGATTTTTATGCTGGTGGTTGGGGGAGTGGTTTTAGGGCTGACTCTTCTGCCAATCTATGCGGGCGGCGAGCTATGCCAACCGAGAACAGCAATCCGGGGTTCAATCGAAAATAAAGCGCCCGGCTTCGGCAGGAAAATTTTGAGAGGGCTGTTCGGCCTCTGGCACGCCATCCTGCAAATCGGCGCGCCGTTTCTGTTCGCCAGGCAGATGGCGCTGATGACGCGGACAACAGCGGTAGCGCTGCTCGTGATTGCAGCGCTGCTGATCCTGGCAATGCGCCGGATTGGCGGTTCGCTGCTCGAAGCCGGCCGCCGGAAAACGCTGGCCATCGCCTGGGTGTTTTACGGCGCGCTGATACTGGCGCTGCCCTGGCTGGTGAGGGAAATTGGGGGGCAGGACGGAGCGTTCTTCCCAATCGAGCGACTGAGCGGTTGGCCGGGACTGTGGTGGTCGTTAGTGGCGGGCGCAATCGGTCTGGTCATGTCCTGCGTCTGGTTCGGCTGGTATCTGGGCGTCTGTTTCGCTTTCAACGGGCACAACAACGAGGTCGGCGGCGCGTGCAGGATCGAAGAGTTCAAACAGTTCATCCGCTTCCGCCTCACCGAAGACGGGCTGACCGGCTACGTCATCGCCATTGATAGGCCGCGGAAGCAGGGGAGAGATCTCGAACCCAAGGTGATTGACATCTTTCACCTGCGAGTTAAGCGCTCGCGGAAAAATTCCGAGGTGTGATCGGGTTTCATTTTTCATTTTCCATTTGATATTTGGCATTTGCCATTGCCTGAGCTGATCTCCCTCAATGACAAATGCCAAATATCAAATGGAAAATGAAAAATGAAACCTGCAGATGGCTCAACCGGAGGAGGTATTCAATGACAAAGCCATTTGACGTCATCATAATCGGCAGCGGATTCGGCGGCGCCGTGACGGCCTGCCGCCTGGCGGAAAAAGGCGCGAAGGTCTTGATCCTCGAACGAGGCCGCCGCTGGGAAACCAAAGACTATCCGCGCGATCCGAGCGACGCTTGGATTTACGATCCGCATGAACCGCACAAGCAGAACGGTTGGCTCGATTTCCGTTTTTTCGATGATATGGCGGTGGCGATGGGCGCGGGCGTCGGCGGCGGTTCGCTGATCTACGCCAATGTCTCGATCGAGGCGAAACCGTGGTTGTTCAAGAAGGGCTGGCCGCCGGAAATCATCTACGAAGAATTGAAGCCCTACTATGACCGGGTTGGGAAGATGCTCAACGTCCAATACGTGCCCGACAATCAATTGACCAAGCGCTTCCGGTTGATGAAAGAGAGCGCGGTCGCTCTGGGCTACGGCGAACGGTTTCATAAATTGCCGCTCGCGGTGACTTTCGACGAAGGCTGGAATCCTGGTCTCGAAGACCCGTTCAACGACAAACACTCGAAGAATCGTACCAACGCGCAAGGCCAGGAGCAGGGCACTTGCGTGCATTGCGGCAACTGCCCAATCGGGTGCCAGGTCAAAGCCAAGAACACGCTCGATCTCAACTACATCCCCTGGGCTGAAAAACACGGCGCGGAAGTCCGCCCCTTGCACCTGGTCCGTTACATCGAACCGGAGAAAAGCGGACAAAAAAATAGCGGGCCGGGAGACGGCGGGTATCGGATCCATTTCGACCGCATCGTAGATGGCAAATTGATCCCTGGCAGCGAGAGCGCGAAGCGCGTGATCATCGCCGCCGGCTCACTAGGCTCCACGGAGTTGTTGCTTCGCTGCCGCGACCAATACAAATCGCTGCCAAACCTGAGCAGGTTTCTGGGGCAAAACTGGAGTTCGAACGGCGACTTTCTGACGCCAGCGCGCTACGACAATCGCAAGATCTCGCCCACACAGGGCGTGACGATCAGTGGCTCGATTGACTTCCTGGATGAAGACGAGAGTGTTCCACAGTTCTTCATCGAGGACGGTGGCGCGCCAAATGCGCTGCGGAATTATCTGGAATCGATGAAGAGCGCCAAGCCGAAGAGCCGCGTATTGCATGCCATACTGAAAGAGTTGATTGAATTGATGGGACCGGAGGATCCGTTCGGCGCCGTGATGCCCTGGTTTGCGCAGGGCGTTGACGCGGCCAATGGGCGGCTTTATCTGGGACGTCCCTGGTATGCCTTCTGGCGCAAGAAACGGTTACGGATGGATTGGGAGATCGAACGCTCCGAACCGGTGATCGCGGCGATCATCAATATGCACAAGCGCCTCTCGGCCGCCACGGGCGGCAAGCCGCAAGTACCGCTTTTCTGGTCGGCCTTCAAGAATCTGATTACGCCGCATCCGCTCGGCGGCTGCAATATGGGCGAGGACGCGACCAGCGGCGTGGTCAATCACCGCGGCGAGGTCTTCGGCTATCCGAATCTTTTCGTGGCTGACGGCGCGATCATTCCGGAAGCTATCGGCCTCAACCCGTCGCGCACGATCGCGGCGCTGGCCGAACGCATCGCAGCTTTGATTACCCTTTGACCATTTGTGTTGAAAAGCTCAGTTTGTTCCCGTTCACCGTACGCAAGAAAGGAAAAGCTCCCAATGACCACACCTGAAGTTCATACGCCGCAGACGAAACTGGAATTCACCGAAGAAATGAAAGGCTATGTGACGCTCGGCGAGAGCGATTACGATCGTGGTTTCCAAACAGGGCGAGAACAGGGTAATTTCCTGATGTTCCATCTGACAATCAAGATTGATGACGTCAATCGCTTCGTCACTAACCCGCGTCACGAGGCGACAGCCGAAGGCTATGCGCAGTGCGAGGCGCTTGGCGGAACCCTGCCGGTCGAGCGAGGCGTCTTCAATCTCTTCGTGGATGAAACCGATCCGGCGTGCAAGCGAATGCTCTATCGCCTGTTTCTACGCGGCGCCCCAATGCCCAGCGCAAAGGACGAACCGTTGACTCTGACGGGTTTCAAGGAAATCAAAGACGATCCGGGCTTCGATATCTGGCGCGACACAACGACGCTCTTTACGCGCATCCTGCGCGGCCACGCCGGCGCCGCTGAAGAAACGCGGGCGGAAGTCGTCGCGTCGGGCATCATCCATATTCATCCTCTAGACTTCCTCAAACAAATGACGACGTTCGAGGTTGATGGGCCAACGACGATGGACAGAGCGGGGGCGTTTGCTAAATTCGGTAAATTGTTTCTGGGCAACCTCTGGGATGTCTACGCGCGCGATTTCACTGCTTCGTCGCCGAAGAACTGATTTTGCTGAGGGCGCCATCCGCCGCAAGTTTCACCACCGTCGCCTGATCTTTCTGCAATTCGGTCAGCGCGGGGATTGCCGCTCGCGCGAGCGTCCCCATCCTGCCTAATGCGGTGGCGGCGCTCGCGCGGACGAGCGGTTCGTTGTCTTTCAGTAACTCGATCAACGCCGGGACTGCCGTCTTGGCTTCCATTTTTCCAAGCCCTTTCGACGCGCTCACTCGCACAAACCGATCTTGATCCTTCAACGCTTCAATCAGCGCTGGCGCCGCGGCCTTGGCGTCAGGCCCGATCTCGCCCAATGCGTCCGCCGCGTAACTGCGAAGATGTTCGCTATTGTCCTTTAACAACGCGGTCCAAACCGGAATCGCCGCCGTGGCCTCTACGCCGATTTTGCTGAGCGCGTAGGCGGCGTGCGTGCGAACAACGAACTCCCGGTCCTGAAGAGACGCGACCAATTCCGGGACGGCGGTTTTGGCTTCGGGTCCGATTCTCCCCAGCGCTTCGGCCGTGTACCTTCGGACAGGAACGCTTTTATCCTTCAATAAAACGACCAACGCAGGAACGGCCTCTTTTGCGGCGGCGCCGATTCTGCCAATCGCCTCGGCGGCGTCCCTCCGCACATTTTCATTCTGATCCTTAAGCAATTCGATCAACGAAGGTAGATGGGAATTCGCGTCGCCGACTCTGCCGAGCGCAAAGGCCGCATTGCCGCGCGCCCAGGCGTTCTGATCTTTCAGTAATGCGCCGAGCGCCGGCGCAGCCGCCCTGGCTTCAGCGCCGATTTGACCCAAGGCGAAGGCGGCGTTGCTTCTGACCAGAGCGTTGCGATCCTTGAGGGCTTCAATCAAAGCGGAGATCGCCGTTCTCGCCTCCGCGCCCATTCTCCCTAAAGCCTCCGCCGCGTTCTCGCGCAAATCGTCTTCCTGCTCTTTCAGTAACAGAGTCAGCGCGGGTATCGCGGCCTTCGCTTCAACTCCCAACCGCTTGACCTCTTTGATTGCGGCAACGCGGACCTGTTTATCTTGATCCTGCAACTGTTGGATGAGAGCCGGGATTTCTTTTCTCTCCTGAGCAATAACAAAAGAGAAAAAGCAGATACAAAATAGGAACGCCGCACAGATAGAGAATGAGAAGCAGTGTAAAGAAGACCTGACGTAAATATCCATTGTTCTCCAATAATTGATTAGTTGTTGCGGATGCGTGAAACCGGGCACGAAATCGCTGTTGGCAAGTTTAGACGACTACGACCGCTTTGACCACTGAGCCGCGAATTCCGATTGTTACTAAGCAGTCAGGTGAATATTTTGAGGCATTTTCATTTTCCATTGTTCATATTACATTTTTCATTTGTCATTGCAGGAAAGTCGCAATTCCTGCAATGACAAATGAAAAATGTAATATGAACAATGGAAAATGAAAGGCGATTACGCCTCGGAATTTTTCCGTTAGCGCTTACAATGTTGTTTTCGGAGTGAAGAGCATGGATTACGTAAATCTGGGAAGGACCGGTCTGAAGGTTTCCCGCTTGTGCCTGGGCTGCATGACCTACGGCGCGCCGGATCGCGGCGCGCATCCCTGGACGCTGGACGAAGAGCAGAGCCGCCCGTTCATCCGCCGCGCGCTCGAACTCGGCGTCAACTTCTTCGATACCTCGAACAGTTATTCGGACGGGACGAGTGAAGAAACCCTGGGCAGGGCGATCCGCGATTTCGCGCAGCGGGACGAAGTGGTCATCGCCACCAAGGTTTTCTTTCCCTGGCGGAAAAGGCCGAATACGGGCGGTCTTTCGCGCAAAGCCATCTTCACGGCCATTGACGCCAGCTTGCGACGCCTGGGCATGGATTATGTGGACCTTTATCAAATCCATCGGTGGGATTACAACACGCCGATTGAAGAGACGCTGGAGGCGTTGAGCGACGTGGTGAAATCCGGGAAGGCGCGCTACATCGGCGCGTCTTCGATGCATGCGTGGCAGTTCTGCAAGGCGCTGTATCTGGCCGATCAGCGCGGCTGGACGCGGTTTGCGACCATGCAGAACTACTACAACCTGCTCTACCGCGAAGAAGAAAGAGAGATGCTGCCGCTTTGCGCATCCGAGGGTGTCGGCGCGCTGCCCTGGAGTCCGCTGGCGCGAGGCCGCCTCACACGCGACTGGGGCGAGAGCAGCAACCGTATGGAGACCGACGAAGTCGGGAAGAAACTCTACAAAGGAACAGAGGATGCGGATCGCAAAGTCGTCGAGAGGGTGGCGGAGATCGCCGCGAAGCGGGGCGCGCCACATGCGCAAGTCGCGCTGGCCTGGGTAGCGCAGAAACCGTTTGTTACTGCCCCGATCATCGGCGCATCGAAACTACATCACCTGGATGACGCGGTCGCTGCGCTCTCCCTCCATCTCACGGCGGAGGAAATCTCGCTACTGGAAGAGCCTTACGTTCCGCATGTGGTCGCGGGCTTCTCCTAAATCAAAACATAGGAATCGGATTCAATCGCCGGTCGTCCCTTGAGGCTCCGGGAGCCATTCCGCCCTAAATACGGCGCTAGTAGCCCGTCGCCGAGAATTACGTTTTGACATTTCAATCTTTTGGAAATGACAGTATTATCTAAGGCGTGATCTTGTGACCCATCGTGATCGCAACGGCGAGATCACCATTGAAAGAAGCAAAGAAGGGTAGGAAGTCCCTTCATTGAAGTAATGAATTGAAAAACTCCCCTTTGTCCCATAAGACAATCAGATCTTACATTATCTCACTGACATTTTTTTCCTGAGCCTTTATGCGGCGTCATCTCCGCCGACCCCTGCATTACGCCGCATAAATAGCTGAATGAGCGAGAGCTTTGCTCGTAGCCCTCGTTCAAACAGTGGTTAAACCTGAGCCACGTAAATGTTCGTTCCACTACCAAACATCGCGCTAATACGAGAAAGACTTTTACGTCTTCCGGGCGTTTGACGAACTCCGACTCGCTCCGATTGCCTTGGCGCAGAGTTCTGACCCGTTCAGCGGTCCCGCCATTATAGGCGCTATCGGCCAGATCTTTCTCAGTTTGCTGAAGCGGTTCATCAACAATCAGGCCCATAGAGTTGATTGGATATAGCTACGGCAATCTAGAGATCGAACGGGAGTTTTTGCAGATTGTCCGCGAATGCGTCGCTAGAGGTAATACCTATGGCAGGCAACTCCTTTTCTCAAGATGAGCAGGCGCGATTGGTGGCTTTGCGCCGTTTTGAGAAGCTCGATGCGGCGCCGGAGCCTGCGTTGGATTCTATTACCGCGCTCGTCGCCTGGTTCTTTAGCGCGCCCATTTCCGTCATTGTTTTGATTCTCCATGATCACATCATCGTCAAATCACTTTACGGTTTGGAGGAGGCTCAGGCTGATCGCTGGCCTGAATGGCGCCTGGCCGCAATCGTCACGGATGATGTCTTTTGTCTCACCGATGCGTTGGAAGATCCGCGCTCGTCGGCCGACCCATTGGTGGTTGGTGAGTTCGGTCTGCGGTTTTACGCCGCCGCGCCGTTGCGTACTCGCGAGGGGTACAGCCTGGGAACCCTGAGTGTCAGCGACCGCAAGCCACGTGATATCTCCGTTTCGGAAAAAGAATTCCTTCGGCGGATGGCCGCTCTGATCGTTGACTTGATTGAATCGCGTTTGATTGCGAATCGCCTGGCCGCCCTCATCGCTTCCTGGGCTAATGAGGCGCGGTACGTGACTCCGCTTGCGGCTGGTGAGCGGTTATTGCAAGTGTTGGCCGAAGACCTGGCCCGGGCGCTGGATGTCGCTTATGTTTTCATCGGCGCCCCTGGCGGACACAAAGCCGGATTGCCCGACACAGTCGCCTTTTACGTTGCAGGCGCAGCCATAGGTCAAGAGCGAGATTATTACCGCACAGCGGATTGGCCCTATATCCCATTGTTGCATGCGGATCAGGACGAGATCTATTACCCGAGTAAAGCGCGAGGTCAATTCCCTCACGAGCAGCGCCTGGCCGTTTTGCAAATAGAAAGCTACGCCGGCATCAAACTTACCGATTCGGTCTTGCAAGGGTTCGGGGCAATCGCAATTTTGGACACCAAACCGATCAAAGATCTTTGGCTAACGCGGTCGGCGCTGGCCGCATTTGCGAGCCTCGTTCTGGCGGAGCTTAAGCGGCGTCGCGTGTCATCAGCCGGATGGAATCAGTCTGAAACATCCGCTGGCCGCTTCCGGATCAGCTTCAATCAGTCAATCATCGGAAAGCCCAAGCCCCAGCAACTCGCGTGGCTGGCCGATCAGCTCCTTGGCGATTCTCCGGCCATACAGGAAGCGCGTGAGCTTTTGCGGCTGGCGATTATCAAGCAACCCGATTCGGTGCTGTTTATGGGCGAGACGGGGACAGGCAAAGGGGTGTGCGCGCAGGCTATTCACGAGGGGTCCGGCGCTCGCGGCCGCTTCATCGAGGTCAACTGCGCGGCGTTGCCACGCGAGTTGATTGAATCCGAGCTTTTCGGTCATGAGAAAGGCTCTTTCACCGGCGCGACGGGGCGCACAATCGGCCTCTTCGAGCAGGCCGACGGCGGGACGATCTTCCTCGACGAAATCGCCGAACTGCCGCCCGACATGCAAGTCAAATTGCTCACCGTGCTGCAGCGACGCGAGCTGCGCCGGGTCGGAGGCGATCAGGCGATCCCGATCAACGTCAGGGTCATAGCCGCCACCAACCGCCCTCTCGAAATCGCTCTCAACGACGGCACTTTCCGCCGCGACCTCTTCTTCCGGATCGGTTCGTGGCGTATCGAGCTGCCGCCTCTGCGCAACCGCGGCGCCGACGTAATCCGGTTTGCGCGCCACTTCATCGACGAACTGGCGAAGAGTAAGGGGTATCGCGTCGAGGGGCTTGCGCCGGAAGCTGAAGACTTGCTCAAACAGTACGATTGGCCGGGCAATGTGCGGCAGCTCTTGAATGTCATTGAACACGCCATCATTCTCGAAAGCGGCGATCTCATTTCGTCTCAGACGATTCGTCACACATTGGAAGAGGAAAAGAGACTCTTCAATCCCAATCGCTCAACCGGCGCGAGCGCCCCACAGCCATCCTACAGGAATCTCAAACATGTCCTCATAACAGAAACCGAAGCGCGCGCGATCACAGAGGCGCTGGCTAGAAATCGAAATAACAAAACAAAAACAGCCAAAGAGCTTGGTTTAACACGCGGTCAGTTGGATTATCGTTTGAAACTGATTGAGCAAATGAGTAAGCGGCCTTGATCGTCATTTCGGCCACTGCGATTGCATAATACTGCAAAATAATTTGGCGCCTTTTTGCACTTGTTTGCACTTTCACACCAACTTACACAGCCGCCACAAGTTTTGCCAATGAGCTTCACACGCGTAATCACCGCTATTTATAACCATTTAGAGCATAGGTTACATCAAGTGTATTAAACGGTCACAAAGTGGCACGCAAATCGCAGTTACAAATACCGCCAAAGTAGCAACACTAGACATAAATCAAAGAACAGCGTAATCCCCAAATACAACCGTCAGCAAGATCAGTATCGTTCTTTCCCTGTCAACGGCTTTCAGCAATTGATGAAATAAGTATTCACGCAAAAAGATCCTGTTAATCCTGTCCATACCGCCGCTGAGGCCGAGTTCTCTCATCAGTAATTATAGGAGGAATAATGCGACAACGGTTTGAGCAAGTGGCCGCTCCACGGGCTGAACACTGGTCTGGCGCGCGCGAACCGCTACAAAAGGGAATAGAAAAGAACAACGCCCGCTTCATCGTCTCCCCGGATATCTATTCTTTCACCGATAAGGACGGAAGCGCGATCCTCAATGTCAAGCGTGACAGGATGTACAGCGTCATCGGCGTTGGAAGCGCGATCTGGGCCAAACTGGCGGCCCAGCCGGCCGGAGTAACATTCGGCGCCATCGTGGAATCGCTGAGCGCCGAGTATCAGGACGCGCCTCGCGATCAGATCGAGCGCGATGTCGAGCGCCTCTTAGGCAGCTTTCAGCAGAACGGGTTTATCCAGACAGGCGCGCAAAACCGAGCAGTATGGCGCGACCGGATCCACGCCGTGTTCCTGTTTCTGCAGCGCGTCGCCACTGGTCTGCTGCTGAAGCTCAAGCTGTACGGGCTGGCGGCGTTTCTAGGATTGACCGTGATCAACATTATGCTCAAGCTGGTGAGCTTCAGCGCATTCTACCACACGGTCAAACGCTGGCCGGTGAGCGGTAAGCAGGGAGATCTCGAAACAGTATCATCGGTCTGTGACGCGGTGGATAAAGCGACTACCTGGTATCCCAAACAGGCCATGTGTTTGCAGCGCTCCGCCGTCGCCACCTGCCTGCTTCGCAGTCGCGGGTTGCCGGCGCAGATGGTGATCGGTTGTCGCAAAATTCCATTCAAAAGCCACGCCTGGGCGGAGTTATATGGCCAGGTCGTAAACGATAAGGAAAAAGTCCAGGAATTCTACCGCGTCCTCGACCGGTGTTAACTGAGATCGAATTGCGTTCGACACTGCCGGATTACTCCTGATGCCCCCAGGCATGATCCCGTGAACTTTCCGGAGAATTACCGTGCAAGGTGGTCAAAAGCTCAAGGAGATCAGGAACAGCCGCAATATCAAAGTCCGCGAAGTCGAAGAGGCGAGCCAGCGGATCGCCGAAGCCAAAGGCGATAAGAGGTTCGGCATTTCCGACACCTGGTTGACACAGATAGAGAACGGCGCATCCGAACCCAGTATTTGCAAGCTCTTCAGCCTGAGCGCGATCTATCACGTGAAGGTTACGGACCTGATGCGGCTCTACGGCGTGGACGCGGATGAGATCGAGAGGTATGAAACTATCGCAACTCCTCAACTGACTCGGCTGTTGCCGGCAGGAGCGCGTGGCGACAACCGCGCGATCCGCTTTCCGCCCGATCCCGGCCCCCGCCAATATAAAACCAGCCTTGCGCCGAGAAGGACGGAAATGGGGGGCAGGGCGCCGGTCGCCCCGCCCCAGCATCCCGACGCGCGGCACATTAGTTACGGCTACATCGGCCTCGACGATTTCACCATGTACCCGCTGATCCGCCCGGGTTCGTTTGTGCAGATTGACGCTCGCCAGAACAAGCCGCAACCGATCTCATGGCGCAATGAATACGAGCGGCCCATCTTCTTCATTGAACTGCGGGATGGTTACGCCTGTGGCTGGTGCGAGCTGCAGGGGGATCATCTTCTGATTATCCCGTATCATTCGTCACCCGAGAGCACCCGCCGCTTCGCCTACCCCAGAGAGGCGGAGATCGTCGGCCGGGTGATAGGCTTCGGCACGCGCTGTGTTGATGAAGGGGTCGGCTGTTTGGCCGATATATGAGACTCAAGCGTCACGGCGAGATCAAATGGCTCGCCGCACAAATCAAACCTTTCCTTCGCCTGCATCTCGGCAGCTACCTTTGTATCGGCGCCGGAAGTTTGCTCGTCCTTCTCGACCCGCTCATCGTCAAGTGGCTGATCGATGATGTGATTCCGCGCCGGCGCGCCGGTTTGCTGCTCGTCGTGGCTGGGGCGTTTCTGCTCACTTACGCCGGACGGCTGGCGTTCGACAGCCTTGGCGCGATGCTCAGTTTTTGCGCCGTGCAGAAGATGGCTTTCCGCCTCCGGTTGGGCCTCCTTCGCCATCTTCAACGCCTCTCGGCGGAATACCACGAAGACAGACCTGTGGGTGAGACGTTGTATCGCCTCGAACATGACGTCGATCAGGTGGGCGTTCTCGGCGGAGAGGCGCTCCCCGGCGCGCTCCGCATGGTGACGGTCTTTACCGTAGTTCTGACCACGATGCTCATCCTGAACTTTCGCCTGACCTGCATAGTCATCCCGCTGATCCCGGCGTTTATCCTGATGCGCCGCCGTTATCACGACCGGTTACGACGCTGCTCCGATGTCGCGCAGGAGCAGGCCGGGAAAGTGAGCGGCTTTTTTCAGGAGCACCTCTCGGCCATCGTTCAGGTCCAACTCCTTTCGCGTGAGCTTAGGGAGGCGCGCCGGTTCGCGCGTCTATCCGGCGGCGCCTTACGGGCCCAGTTGAAAAGAAGACGGACAGAGCTGCTCTTCGGCTCGTTACTGTACTTGATCATCATCACCGGCATGGCGAGCGTTCTGTGTTACGGCGGTTACCAGGTCATCATCGGCTCTTTGAGCGCCGGCGGCCTGGTCGCCTTCTACGGTTATACACTTCAACTGTTCATCCCGTTGTATGGCGTCGTGGACATTTACTCCAAGCTCCAGCGAGCCGGCGCCAGCGTTCGCCGCATCAGGGAGATCGCCGAAGCCGAGATGACCATTACGGACCATCCGGGAGCTTCGCCCCTTTCGTCAAACGCTCCGGGCGCCATCGAACTGAAGAATGTGTCTTTCGGCTATTGCTCAGATAGGCTCGTGCTCAATAGGATCAACCTTCGCGTAAATCCCGGAGAGAAAGTCGCGCTTACGGGGACGAGCGGCAATGGCAAGAGCACGATCGCGCGGCTCTTGGCGCGGCTTTATGACGCGCAAGAAGGCGCGGTTCTTGTGGACGGGCGGGATGTTCGGGAGACCAGACTGAAAAGCTTGCGGTCATCAATTATCTTCGCGCCACAAGAGCCTGTCCTGTTCGATGTGACGCTGCGTGAGAACCTGCTTTATGGCGACCCGCAGGCGAGCCAGGAAGATCTGGAAAGAGCCGCGGCGCTGGCGCAGTTGGAAGAATTAGTGCGGCGACTTCCGAAAGGCTGGGATGAGCCACTGGGGCCGCGCGGCAATAAGCTCTCCGGCGGTGAGCGGCAGCGTGTCGCGCTGGCGCGCGCGCTTCTTCAGCGTCCGCGGATTTTGATCCTGGACGAATCGACATCCGCGCTGGACGCGCCCACTGAAAAATCCATTCTGGATAATCTTGACGGTCTTCTGCGGAATGTAACCACCATCATCATTTCACATCGTCCCTACCCGATGCAGTGGGCGGATCGCGTCATCGTCCTGAGCCACGATGAAGATCCGAGCGGCGTGCTTGCTATTGCAAGCACGGAAAGTAAATCAAACCTTTATCGCGCGCCTGCAAATCCCTGAAAAGACAAGGCGCGCTTGGGATCCCAAGCAAAAATTATTTTTTTACCCGCTCCGGCGACAGACGGAGTAGCGTGCCTGTCGCCGTCAAATACCGACAGTCCGAGGAGACGGTCTCCTGACAAACGCCGATGGCGACAACCGATTAGGAAACGAAAAATATGAGCCTCATCCTGGAATCTCCGCCATACACACCGATTGAGCCTGTCGTCGAAAACTTCCACGGGATGGAAGTGACCGACCACTATCGCTGGCTGGAGGACCAGGATTCAGAGCGCACGCGCCGGTGGATCGAGGAGCAGACCGGCTACGCGCGGTCTTATCTCGATGCGATCCCCGGGCGTGAGCGGGTTCAGAAACGAATCGCCGAACTATTGGCCGTCGAAACGATTGATACGCCGTTCAAAGTCGGAAACCGGTACTTCTTTATGAAACGAGAAGCGCGGCAGGATCAATCGGTCATTTGTATGAGGGAGGGAGGCGCCGGCCAGGATCGGGTTCTGGTTGATTCGGCGACTCGCGAAGCTGACGCCCGAATGGCGGTTCGGATTGTCAGCGTCTCGCCTGATGGCAGGCTTCTGGCTTACGGCGTGAGGCAGGGTGGAGAAGATTATCAATCAGTCGAGATCATCGATGTGGACAGCCTTAAAACTTTGCCCGACGGTCTTCCCCGTGGTTTTCTGAGTAGCTTCGCCTTCGCCGCCGACTCTAAAAGTTACTACTACGTTCACGAAGTAATTGACTCGCCACGCCGCCATTACCGCGCCGCCTACCGGCGCGTCATCGGGACCGATGCGAGCGAAGACCGCGAGATTTTCTTTGCCGGCGATAGCCCACATCTCAGGCTGGGCATGCGAGCGTCCGATGACAGGCGCTACATCGCGAGCCTGATCATTCGGTCCGGAGCGAAGACCACTATTGATCTCTACGCGCAGGATGTCTTCAGCGGCGCTCCCGCGCGATTGATCGCCGCGGAGATGGAAGATCCGTTTTATCCGCTCTTTGTCGGGAGAACGTTGATAGTCCTGACAAGATGGCGATCCCCCAACAGACGACTCGTCGCCATTGACCTTGACGCGCCGGGCCGGGCGAACTGGCGCGAGGTAGTCCCGGAATCCGCGCTCCCAATCACGGACTTTGCCGTCAGGGGCGGCAAAATCTTCGTCAGCTATATTGAGAATATTGCGACCCGGACGGATGTGTATGATTTGTCCGGCCGCAAAGCCGGCGCCATTTCGTATCCGGGGCCTGGAACCGCGCGCCTATTGCCCAGCATGGCGGACAGTGACGAGCTGTTCTACACGTTCAACTCCTTCACCCATCCGGACACCATCTACTCTTACCGGATCGAAACGGGTGGGCAAACGGTCTGGAGCCGGAGGAAAGCGTCCTTCGATCGAGCTTCCATCGAGGTCAGGCAGGTCTGGTATCCATCGAAGGATGGCGCGTTGGTACCGATGTTTCTGGTCGGT
>Ga0187894_10002122_pt1 | contig 24161 bp, 15 predicted proteins | sample GBC1701081metaG_FD_136650 | JGI IMG/M metagenome (GOLD analysis project Ga0187894, IMG submission 136650) | White microbial mat communities from a lava cave in the Kipuka Kanohina Cave System on the Island of Hawaii, USA - GBC170108-1 metaG ... | reverse complement strand
TGGCAGAGGAGGTGAGGTGACTTCAGTGGGCTTGAGCCCAGGGCTTGCAGGCGGCTTCAGCCGCAACCGCCACTTGAGTGGCGCCACTGAAGCCCCCTACTTTCAGTAGGGGGAGGATTCACTTTGCCGGTGAGCGCGATCTTCTGCATGAACGGGGCGTCATTGATGATCATCCCGATGGCCCGGCCGTAGTCGGATTGAAAGTCGGCGTTGTCGGGGGCCAGCGCGACGGCCTTCTCCAGCTGAGCCACGGCCTCCTTGCCATTGTTCTCCTTCATCAGGTTCAGGGCGGAGCGGTGGAGCCCGGCGGCATCCGCGGCGGGTGCCTGGGCCTGGGTGCGGGCGGCGGTCGAAAGCGCGATGAGCGCGACGATGATGGCGGTTCGTGATTTCATGTTTTGGATTCCGGTCATTCTTGTTGGAGGGCCTGGGTGGGGTTGAGCCGAGCGGCCACCAGGGCGGGATGGGCGGTGGCAAGCAGCGCGACGAGGGGGAGGAACACCGCGAGTCCGGCGAGGATCCACGGGTCGGCGGGCTGCACGCCGTGGAGCAGGCCCTGGAGCAACCGGCCGAGCGCGATGGCGCCGAGCAGGCCGGCGGTCACGCCCCAGACACACAGCCGCGCGGCCCGCCCGAGCACCCAGCCGAGGACTGCCGTGGGTGACGCGCCCAGCGCCATGCGGACGCCGATCTCGCGCGTGCGCTGCCCGACGGTGAAGGCCATGCTGGCGTAGATGCCGAAGGCGGACAGCCCGAGAGCGAGCGCGCCGAACAGCGCGAAAAGGGTCGTGCAGCTTCGGCTGCGTCGCGGTCAGCGCGATGTTGTCCTCGAGCGTGCGGAAATTCAGCGCCAGGCCCGGGTCGGCGCGGCGGAGCGCCGCCTGGAGCGCGGGCAATTGCGAGGCCCCGCCGCGGAGGCGCACCAGCAACGTGGAGAAGAACCACGGCGACTGCGCCTGCGGCACGTAGATCTGCGGCGGCGGCGGGTCGGAGAGGTTCTCCTGCTTCACGTCGCCGACGACGCCGACCACCTCGCGGTGCTCGCGCACCAGCCACGGCAGGGTCTGGATGCGCTTGCCGACCGGATCCTCGCCGGGGAACAGCCGCTCGGCCAGCGTGCGGTTGATGACGCAGACCTTGCGCGACTTCAGCTCATCGGACGGCTCGATGAACCGGCCGCGGACGAGCGGGAGCCGGAGGGTCTTGAGGAAGTCCGGGGTCACGGCGTTGAACACGGCGTCGTCGGCGTTGCCGTCGTTGCGCGGCCGTCCCTGGATCCAGAACGGGTAGCGGAGCGTGATGCCGCAGAGCGGCGCGCTGGAGTCGAACGCCGCGGCCTCGACGCCGGGCAGGCGGCGCACCTCCTCGACGAGGCTGTCGTAATAACGCGAGAGCCCGGCGAAGTCCTGCCAGCGGCTCTCGGGCGGCGCCACGCGCAGCGTGAGCACCTCGCGCGGATCGAAGCCCGGGTCGGTGCGCTGCAGGTTGAGCAGGCTCTTCACGAGCAGCGCCGCGCCGGAGAGCACCACGAGCGTGAGGGCGACCTGCCCGGCGATGAGCACGGACTGCGCGCGGCCCGCGAACCGCCCGGTGCCGGCACGGGCGCCGCCGGACTTGAGCGTCTCGTTCACGTCGGTGCGCAGCACCTGCAGCGCCGGCAGCAATCCGAAGACGAGGCCGGTGAACACCGACACGCCCAGCGCGAAAGCCAGCGCCCAGCCGTCCACCGCGATGGCATGGGAACGCGGCACGAGCCCGGGCGGCAGGCGGTTGGCGAGGAACGGGAGGCCGGCGGCCGCCAGCGCGACGCCGAGTCCGCCGCCCGCGAGGGCAAGCAGCAGGCTTTCCCAGACGACCCCGCGCGCCAGCCGGCCGGGTGTCGCCCCCAGCGACAGCCGCACCGCCAGCTCGGACAGCCGCCCGACGCCGCGGGCGAGCATCAGGTTGGCGAGATTGACGCACGCCACGAGCAGCACGAGCCCGACGGCGCCGGTGAGCAGCACGAACGAGCTGCGGAGATTGCCGACACGCAGCTCGAGCAACGGCGCGAGGGCGACCGTCCAGCCGCGGTTGGTCGCGGGATATTCCTTCGCCAGCGCCTCGGCGATGGTGTTCATCTCCGCCTGGGCGGCGGCCAGCGTGACACCGGGCTTCAGCCGGCCGGTGGTCGTCCAGTAGCGCGAGTCGCGCGCGAGGTTCTCGGGGGACTCGACCGGGAAGGGCAGCCAGACATCCACGAACTCAGGCTCGCGGAACTCCTCCGGCATGATGCCGATGATGGTGGTCGGCTGGTCGTCGAGGAGGAGCGTCCCGCCGAGGAGGCCGGCGCGCTCGCCGAAGTGCCGGCGCCAGGCCTTGCGCGAGAGCAGGGCGGTGCGGGGCGCGGCGGCGCTGAACTCGCCGGCGGCGAAACCGCGGCCGCGCTCCGGCGCGACCGCGTAGGTGGCGAGGAATTCCTCGGTGACGAATGCGCCGACGAGCTGCACGGCGTCGCCGCCGGCGGGCTTGAAGGTGACGAAGTTCGGCCGGTGCGCCGCGAGCGTGGCGAAGGCCTGGGCGCGCGTCTTGATGTCGCGGAAGTCGCGCGCGGAGAGCGAGGGCATCGTAAGCGCCTTGGCGGAGTTGATGGAGCTGAAGCCGGCGAGCCGTTCCGGGTCGGGGTAGGGCAGCGGCCGGAGCACGATGGATTGGAAGAGCGAGAAGATCGCGGTGTTTGCGCCGATGCCGAGCGCCAGCATGGCGACGGCCAGCGCGGAGAAGCCGGGGGCGCGGCGCAGATGGCGCAAGGCGGCGGCAATTTCTGTGAGGAGGGCGGACACGACGCGGAGGAGTGCGCCCAGAATAGCGGGTCCACGCTCCGTCCGCATCGGACCGAGGTCAGGGTCATGGTCATGCCGGGGGGTGACCCGCAGGCATGACCGTGCGGGACGGTGGGCAGCGCGCTTGCGCGCGCTCTGACTATTGCAACCACTCCGGAAACGGCCGGCGGTCGCCAGTCTGTGGCATTAACCACCGCTGCTCTTCGCTTCCGATCCACGTCCAGTCGTAGGTTTTTGTGGTTGTCAGCAGATTTGCACGGTATGGATTCAGAAAAATGTAGCGGATCACTTCCTCAGGCTGATCGTCCGGTCGGAGATGGCGGTCGTAATAATTGCCCTGCCAGCCCAAGCCAGCTTCAGCAAGGAAGCCCCGGGTCTTTGTCTTGAGACGGCCGACACTTTGTCCGAGAGAAAGCCGGGGACCAAGCGTGATAAGCAGGTGAAGGTGGTCGGGCATGATCACAGCGGCATGAACCCGCCAGGAACCATCGGATTCGAGGGCGATGATCTCGCGTTTGATCACAGTGGCCAGCGGCGCCGAGTTGAGTCCGTTCCGGCGCTCTTCTGTGGTCAGGGTGAGAAAGTAGCGGGACGCTGGCTGGGAATAGCGCCCTCGCCGCAACGCCTCGTATCCCGGACCGCATGTCATGTGGGCAGGATGTTGACCGGGAAGGCGCGCGCAAGCGCGCTGCCCACCGCCGTCAGATCAGGCCCATCTCGCGGGCGCGGAGCGCGGCCTGGGTGCGGTCGAGCACGCCGAGCTTGCCGAGCACGTTCGTCATGTGGTTCTTCACCGTGCCCTCGGTGATGTTCAGCTCGGCGCCGATCTCCTTGTTGCTGCAGCCGCGGGCGAGCAGCTTGAGGACGGCGAGTTCGCGTTCGGAAAGCGGATCGGCCAGCGGCTGCGAGATCTTTTTCCCCTCGCGGGCGGACAACCGGCTGAGCTCGGCCATCATCTTTGCCGTCACGGCCGGCTCGAGGACCGACGTGCCCTTGGCGGCGGCGCGGACGGACTCGTTGAGCTTGTCGGCCGAACAGGCCTTCAACAGGTAGCCGAGCGCGCCGGCGCGCAATGCCTCGAAGATCTCCTCGTCCTCGTCGAAGGTCGTCAGCACCACGACACGCGCGGCCGGGCAGGCCTGGGGCATCCGCCGCGTGGCCTCGACGCCGCCCATCACCGGCATCCGCAGGTCCATGAGCACGACATCGGGCTTGTGGGTCCTGGCCAGGGCGAGCGCGCGTTCGCCGTTCTCCGCCTCGGCGACGATGTCGAAGTCGGGCTGGAGCGCGAGCAGCGTGCGCAGGGCTTCGCGGAAGAGCGACTGGTCGTCGGCGAGTAGGATCCGGAGCTTCTTATTGTTCATGGTGCATCGTCCATTGTTCGATGTTCATTGGGCGGCCGGGTCGATGGCGAATGAGCTATGGACAATGAAAATCGAAAAATACCGCGCGGAGCGCGGTTACGCCGGCACTTCCACGGTGAGGGCGAAGCCGCCCCCCGCCCGGTTGGCAGCGGTCATGCGCCCGCCGAGGACCTCGGCGCGCTCGCGCAGGCCCTGCAGGCCGTAGCCGACGGATCCCGAGCCGTTCACGCCCTGACCGTTATCAGTGAGGATCAGCCGCACGCGGCCAGAGTCGCGGTAGTCGAGCGTCAGCGTGGCGGCGGTGGCGCCGGAGTGCTTGCGCAGGTTGGTCAGGCCTTCCTGGGCGCTGCGGAAGAGAGCGTGCTCCGCCGAGGCGCCGAGAGCACGGGGCGTGCCCTCGATCCGGAGCTCGGGCACGGGCGCGGCATCAGCGGCGAGGGTGCGCAAGGCGTCGGCCAAGGGGAGTCGTGCGGTGTCGGTGCGCAGCGTGCCGACGGAGCGGCGCACGTCCTCCAGGGCGTCATGCGTGAGCCGGGCGGCCTTCTCCACGGCGGCGCGAGCCTTGCTGGGATCGGTCGTTAACAGCGCGGCGGCGGCATCCAGCTGGGTCTTCACGACGGTGAGGTAGTGGCCGACGCCGTCGTGGATTTCCCGGGCCAGTCGGTTGCGCTCGCGGGTGGTGGCGAGCTCGGCGGTCTGCGCCGCCTGCGCGCGGAGCTGTTCATTGGCCGTCTCGATCTCGTGCCGGAGCTTCTCCTCGCGTTCGCGGGCGGAAAGCGCCTGCTTGGTGATGATGGAAAACAGGATGGTGAACACGAAGCCGGCGGAGTAGCTCACCACCGCCTGCCCCGCGGAACCCCAACCGTAGGGAATCCCCCACGAACCGACATTAAGGGCAAAAAGATAGCCGCAGACCAGCACGGCCCCGCGGACCCGGAAGTCGAAGACCGACTGGCTGGCCAGCGGCAGGACGATCATGCCGAAAAATCCGCGGATCGGGCTCACGACGACCATGGCGGTGAGGACCGCGCATTGGACGACATAATACAAGACCGTCATCCGGCCCAGCGCGCTGCGCTCGGCGTAGACGCTGCCGAGGATGCCCAGCACGGCATAGATCGCCCCGAGCGCGTAGGTCACAGGCACCGCCCATGGCCCGTTGAAATACATCCGTTGGGTATAGAAGAACCCGGCAAAGCACGACAGGATGATGCTCGCGAAGGCGAACGCCCCGTAAAGGCTGCCCGTGCGGTGGAACTGGGCCGATTGCGACATCTGCGGACAGCCTAGCACGCAGCCGCAGCTTGGCGATATAGGAAGAAGGTCATGCCGGGGTCATGAGACGCGCGCACCGGTCCCATCAACTTCGCGTTGCATATGCAACGCGAAGTTGATGGGACCGGTGCGCGTCAAGTGAGACCGTCCGCTTCGATCTTTGTCCGCTTGGTGATGGTTTTGAAATCATATCGCCCGATGATGCAGTGGGTCTGGATTTCAGTTGACGCGCGGTAATGCAAACGTTTGCCTAAATTAGGTTTGTCCGGCTACGAACTCAATGCGTCCCGCTCCACCGGCATGATTCCAAACTGTGACAGCAGCAGACTCATGCCTCACCGCGCCGGATGGCTTGCAATTCTGGTAGGACTCACCCTTTTGACGGCCGCGTATCCAAGGCAAGCCATGCCTGCTGCTGCATTGGCAGGGGCAGCAACGAAGGCGCCCTCAGTGTCGAGGAAGATCATCCTGATCGGTGGCAAGAAAAGCCACGGACCGGGGCTTCACGACTTTCCGAACGGAATCCCCTATCTTGCGGCCTTGTTGCGGGCCGCTCCGGCCCTTGCCGGAGCCGACGTGCTGACCTACACGACCGGGTTTCCGGGGGACCTGGCCGTGCTGCAGGATGCCTCCACCGTAGTGCTGTATTTCGACGGCGTCCAAGAGAAACCCGAGCCCCTGCTTGCGTCGGAGCGGATTGCCGCGTTGCAAAGGTTGATGGATGCAGGCGTCGGTCTGATCGCGCTTCATCAGGCTTCGACCCTGCCCGCGGGCGATCGGACCGTGCCGCTACGCGAATGGCTCGGCGCGAAACGCGACGGAATGTTCGACCGCGTGACGACCACCGCCACCCTGCGTCCGGCCGGTCACGCGCATCCAGTCGCGTCCGGGCTGGCCGAGTTCACCTATCGGGACGAATTTTATCCCACCCTGATCTTTGCCCAGGGTGCCGGGCGGATCACACCCATCCTCACGGCGAGGATCGCCTCGGATTCCGGCGATTCCGTTTCACCGCTCGCAGTGCCCGCATCCGAACGCGATTGCATCGTGGCCTGGGCCTTCGAGCGCCCGGCAGGCGGGCGGGCCTTCGGCTTCACCGGCCTGCACTATCTTGCGGCCCTGGCGGTGCCGGAGATACGCCAGATGCTCGTCAACGCGATTGCTTGGACCGCCAATATTGAAGTGCCCTCCGGCGGCATTGTCATCACCGAGCCGGTCGTGCCGGCCGCGATCGTTACCCGGCATGACGAGAACCGCGTCATTTCGAACTCATGGGGGGAATTACGCTGGTATACCTCCGCGGAGATGGGGAACACCCGCACCTTGACGACAGGCGTGGCGACATTGAAACCCGGACAGTCGAACCCCCGGCATTTCCACCCCAATTGCGACGAAGTCCTGCATGTGATCAGCGGCCGGATTCTGCACACCATGAACGAGGTTTCGGTGGAGATGGGTGCGGGCGACACCGTGTCGATCCCCCAGGGCGTGCTGCACAACGCCACCAATATCGGTGACGTAGACGCGGTGCTCGCGATTTCGTTTTCCACCGCCTTCCGGGAGGCCGTCGGCTATGACGGCAGATAAGCTCCGCCCGGCCAGCGGGGCAGGATCGCAGACGAGGCGCACGATGCGACGGAGCGTCCTGCTGGCGGTTTGCCTTCGGGTGCTCTTGTCGGACGCGCCAGCCGATGTGCTCACTTTCCACGCCAATGCGATGCGCACCGGCTGGATCGACGACGGGCGGGTGCCAACGCCCCAGGATGTCGCAGGCGGATCTTTCGGAGAAATTTGGCAATCTCCCGAGTTCGACTGGAGCGCGGGACGACCGCCACGCATCTATGCCACCCCGCTCTACCTGGACGAAGTGGAGATTGCGGCCGGAGCCTTTCCCTCAGCTCGTTGCAGCGCCATCTTTGCCGCCACCAGCAACGGCTTCGTGTATGCAATCAATGCCTCTGCCACGGCGCACGCGCCGGCGGGGGCGATTCTCTGGCGCACCGAGCTGGCTCGGCTTGCGGAACCCACATTCGATGGCGTGAACATCGGCGTGATGAGCACGCCTGTCATCGATCCTGCGCGAAAGATTCTTTACGTTTCAAGCTGCGCCAGCGCTCAGGGCTGGCAGGTCTTTGGCCTCGATGTCCGGAGCGGGCGGATCCTGCCCGGCTGGCCTGTCGTCATTGACGCCGACGCATTGGCTGCGCCCGGCGTCAACCGGAACGCGCCGGCCGAGCCGACCGCGCCTCCGGCGCCGCGCGCGCTGTTTGCCATCCAGCGCGGCGCCCTCAACCTGAGCCCGGACGGATCACGCCTCTATGTGCCGCTGGGGGAAAGCGCCACCGGCTGGCTGGTGTCGGTAGATACTGGCGCACGGCCCCGCATTGCCTCGGCCTTCGCCACCGTGCGACACCCGCATCGCAGCTCCGGTGGCGTCTGGGGGGCGGGCGGCCCCGCGGTCGATCCGCATGGAGACATCTTTGTCGGGACCGGCGCCAACTTCGGGAGCCTCAAGGTGCAGCCCCACGATTGGACGCAATCGGTGCTGCAATTCACCGATTCGCCGGACACGGGACTGGTCCTGCAGGGCACCTACACCCCCTTCAACTATGGTGATACGGCAACCGCCGACATTGACCTCGGCAGCGGTGGCGCCTGCCTGATCCCCGCTTTGGACACGAACGAGACCACGACCCCGTTCCTGATGGCCATTGGCGGCAAGCAGGGGAACGTCTACCTCTTGGATCGCTCGCGCCTGCCCGGAGGCCTAGTGGAACGTCCGCCGATCGGCCGCGATCCGGCGAAGGACGCCTCCCTGCTCTCACCCTCCACGCAGCCGCAGTTCGGCCAGCCCGGTCCGCTCAATGTCTTCGGCCCGTATTCTGAAACCAAGGGCGCCATGAACAAGGCCCGCAGCCGCAGCGTCCCTGCCTATTTTCGCCCGGAGGACGGACGCCATTTTCTTTTTGTCACGGGCCAGACCAAGATCAGCGAGGAGGCCGATGAGGCCACCCCCCCCTGCCTGGCCCGCCTGAGGATCGTGACCTCACCGGGGCAGCCCGCCTACCTCGAAGCGGACCAGTTCGAGCGGACGGTTGTCTTTCAGAATCCCGGCTCTCCTGTTGTCACCAGCAGGGCGGGAACCGATTCCATCGTCTGGGTGCTTGATGAAAACGCCCCGAGGACCGCGCTTTTGGTTGGCGACAAACCGCCGCGCCCGGTGCTCTACGCCTTCGGAGCACAGACCTTGAAGCTGCTTTGGAAAAGCCCGGATGGCGCGCTCCACCCCAGCGGTAAATACAACGAGCCTCTGATCGCGCACGGCATGGTTTTTGTCGGCACCGATCGCATCCAGGCGTTCGGCCTGCGCCGACCGGGGGAGAGGGCATTCGGGCCTGCGATCACAGCTGCCGCTGTTCCCGTCAGGCGCGAAGACCCGGCGGCAGTTCCCCCCGGCAAGGATTTGTATCTGTCGGGCGGGGCCTGCGCCGCCTGTCATGGCGTTAGTGGCGAGGGGTTGGCCGGGGTTTACCCCCCGCTGGCCGGCTCCGAATGGGTGAATGGGTCCGAGGAGCGGTTGATCCGCATCATGCTGCACGGAATGCAGGGACGCATCACGGTTGCGAAACGGGAATACGATGGCGCGGTCATGCCGGGTTTTGGGCAGGTGGCCGGATCACCTTTCGGTTGGGACGATGAAAAGATCGCCCAGGTGCTGACTTACATCCGGCAGGAATGGGGAAACTCCGGCGTGCCGGTCGCCACCGAGACCGTCGCCCGGATACGCCGGCGCACGGGTGATCATCAGCCGTGGAGCCAGGAAGAACTCCTGGACGTTCTCCCTGGAGCTTCGGCGGTGCCGGTGAAAAGCGGCGTCCGCCAAAATCAAGGGCCGTGATCGCCGTCTGGGCCGAATGCGTCAGCTTGTTGCGCTCCGTCCTGATGCGCCGGTGACGGACGGCGGGGGAGACTCCACCGCCACCCCCGAGGCCAGCAAGCGGGCGTAGGCTTCGTCATGCACGCCGATTCCAGCGAGCAACTCACGGTTGTGCTCGCCGAGGGCGGGTGCGCGGGACCGGATTGAGCCCGGTGTGCCGCCGAGCCGGGGCACGATAGCGTGCATCGGCAGGCGGCCCATTTCCGGGTCCGGATAATCGGCAACAATTTCGCGCTCGATGAAATGGGGATCTTCCAGTATCTGCGTGACATCGTAGATCGGGCCGACGGTGACTTCGGCGCGCTCGAAGAAATCGACGTTTTCCCGCTGGGTGTGGCGGGCGATGAATTCGCCGATGATGGCATCCAGCTCCCCGGCGTGCTGCAGGCGCGCCGCATTGGTGCGAAACCTCGGATCGTCCACCAATTCCGGGTGGCCGATGACGCGCAGGATGCGTTCGGCCATGCCTTGGGTGGAGCCGGAGAGCGCGACGTATCTGCCGTCCTTGCAGCGGTAGACGTTGCGCGGGGCCGAGTTGGTGGAGCGGCTGCCGGTGCGGGGCTTGGCCCGTCCGGTCAGCCGGTAGTTGGCGGCCTGCGGGCTGAGGATGGCGAAGAGGGGATCGAGCAGCGGCAGGTCGATGACCTGGCCGCCACCGCCGTCGCGCTCGGCTTCGCGCAGGGCGATCATGACCGCGGAGGCGCCATAGAGACCGGCGACGCCGTCGGCCAGATACATGGGCGGCAGGACCGGTTCGCGGTCGGCGAAACCGTTGAAGGAGGCAAAGCCAGACATGCCTTCAATGATGGTGCCAAAGCCAGGACGCCGCCGGTAGGGACCATCCTGCCCCCAACCGGAGATGCGCACGACGACGAGCTTGGGATTGAGCGCGAGCAGCCGGTCGGGACCGAGACCCATTTTCTCGATGGTGCCGGGGCGGAAGCTTTCGACAAAGATGTGGGCCGTCGGGACGAGGCGGAGCAGCAGCTCGATGGCCTCGGGCCGGCGCAGGTCGAGGGCGAGGCTTTTTTTGTTGCGGGCGTAGATTTTCCAATGCGTGGACACGCCCTCGGTCTGCCATGCGCGCAGGGTGTCGCCCTCGGGCGGCTCGATCTTGATGATCTCCGCGCCAAAATCGCCGAGAATCTGGGTCAGCACGTTGCCGGCGAAGAGACGGGAGAGATCGAGCACGCGGAGCCCGCTGAGCGGGCCGCTGACGCCGGGTTGGTAATCGCGTTGATGGAGGGACATGGCGGCGGGAATCAGGCGACCGGCGGATCGAGGCGGCGCGCGATCGCGGCAATGGCGCGGGCGCGCTTGAGAAATGGAGCGTCGATCATCCGGCCCTCGACTGCAAAGGCACCGGCACCTGAGGCGGCGGCTTTGTCCGCCGCCTCGATCACGCGCAGGGCGAAACGGATTTCCTCGTCCGTCGGACGGAAAACCTCGTTGGCGGCGGCGACCTGGCTGGGATGGATGCAACTCTTGCCGATGTAGCCAAGCCGCCGGGCGGCGAGAGCCTCGGCGCGGAAACCGTCGAGATCCTTGATCGCCCCATACGCGGCATCGCAGCACCACACGCCGGCTTCACCTGCCGCCAGCCGCAGCGCGAGCTGGATTTGCTGGATGGCGGCGGCTTGGGCGCGGTCCACACCGAGAGGCTCGAAGAGGTCGCCGAAGCCGAGTTGCAGGCCGGCGACCCGCGGATCGGCGGCGGCGATCTCGGCCGCGCAGCGAAGTCCGCGCGGCGACTCGATCGTCAGCAGCAGGGCGATGGGGCGGGCGATGCCGCGTTCCGCCTCCAACCGGGTAAGCTGGCGCGCGACGGCGCGCACTTCGTCAGCAGTCTCGATTTTCGGCAGGTTGAGCAGGTCGAGCCGGGGCCGGGCCACGGCGGCAAGGTCGGCTTCGAAATGTGGCGAAGCGGGTGCGTTAATGCGCACGATGAGCGTCTTCGGGGAGGCGGCGAATTCGGGAGCGCGCAACGCCGCGGCGACGAGCCGGCGGGCTTCGTCCTTGGCGGTTTCCGCCACGGCATCCTCGAGGTCGAACGACAGCGAGTCGGCCGCGCTGGCGAGCGCCTTGGGAAACAGCTCGGGGCGCGAGCCGGGGACGAACAATTTGCTGCGCATGGGCGTGGTGGTCAGGAGGCGTCCACGACGCAGCGGAAACCGAGCATGCCGCTGCGGTCCTTGCATGGCGCCATGAGGAGATATTTGCCGTGCTGGTCCAGTTGGCAGGCCTGCGGGAAATACCAGTGCGAGGTCTGCGGCTGATAGGAACTGCCGCCGCGCAACACGGCTGCGCGCGTGTGCTCGTCGTGGAACTCGTCGGTCCACTGCCAGACGTTGCCGACGAGGTCCATGATGCCGAAGGGGCTGGCGCCGCCGGGATGCGCGTCCACATCGTCGGGCGGAACCAGCGTGCGGCCCCGGTTCGGCGCGGGCATGCGGGCGGGATTCCAGTCGTTGCCCCACGGATAGAGGCGGCCGTCGGCGCCTTGCGCCGCATACTGCCACTCCCATTCGTGCGGAAGCCGCTTGCCCGCCCAGGTTGCGTAGGCACGGGCATCCTCGATTGACACCCAGGTCACGGGCTTCTTTTCCCAGCCGGATGGCGGCGCACCGTCGCGCCAGTGCAGGAGAAAATTGTGGTCGTCGTCCGGCCGGTAGCCGGTGGCATCAACGAACTTCCTGTAATCGGCGTTCGTGACCGGAAAACGGTCGATGTGAAACGGCGGCAGCTTCATCCGGTGAAGGTGCATGCGGCGGGGGGAGTTTTCCCACGGATATCGCACGTCGAGCCCCTTCCAAGTGTAGCCTTCGATCTCGATGCCGGTGACCTTGAAGTCGAACTCCCCGGCCGGGATCGTCACCATGCCGGCCGGAGCGGCTGCAGACGGACGGGTCGGCTCGATGGGCACCACCTGCTGGGGCAGCGCCTGCCAGACGCCGGACAAAGACTGCAGGGGCACTGCGGTCATTGCGCGGCGACGGGCCAGATACTCCGACAGTTTGTCGGGAAGGGCGCCGGGTGCAGCGGCGAGCACGGCGCCATAGCCACGGGTTTCGAGGTTCAGCGCGATGCAGGCGTGGCCATCCACGATGCGTGGCGCCAGGCTGACGCCGTTCCATACATCGTGATACGTGCAGCCTTCGCGGTGCGGCACCCGTAGTTGTTCGCCGGTCATGTCGTATTCGTTGCGATTGACGATGGTCCACAACGTGGCGTCCTCGCCGGGAAAGGCCGTGGCGAAGACGCCCTGCTGCGACGAGGCGGCGTAGGGTTCCCAATCCGGGCTGACGAGCAGGTCGGCAAAATGGCGTTGCACATGCGACAGCCGGCGCAGCGACTCGGCGTCGCGCGGGGTGAACTGGTTCCAGACGCCCCAGACATTTTCCCAGCTTACGTAGCCGATGCCGTTGAAAAACATGTAGTGGAAATCGTCGGTGCGGTCGCGCGCCCATCGATTCTCGATATTGACGAGATGGCGCGACTCGAGCCACTTGAGCTTGCTGACCGCGGGGACGACGTCGGTGGAGGCCTTGCCCCAGGTCTGGTGATTCCAGATGAGCCCCTCGTCCGACATCGGCACGGACTCGGGCTGGAAAACGAGAGGACAGCCGTGGCGCTCGGAGGCCTCGAGAAAGGCGCGCGGCACGCCGTTGTAGGTATCGCCGTTGATGCCGTCGGCGCCGATAGCGGCGGCCAGACGCACTACGGCATCCCAGTCGGTAGTGCCGGTCGGCCGGGTGCCGTTGTCCCATGCCATGGTGGGGATGAAGACCTTGACGCCACGGCGGTGGAAGTCCGCCACCGCTTGCTTGAGGCCGGGCAGGCCTCCGGGCAGGTCGGCGGCGAGATCGGTCTGGTTGCGGTCGTCGATGCCGATGTTGGGATAGACATACCAGATGAGCACGCTGTCGATGCCGCCGTAGCGGGCCTCGAGGTCGTCCAGATAGCGATCCACGGTGTAACGGCGGGCGGCCGGATCGTAGAAATAGCGATCCTCGACCATCATCTGGGTGTGGACGAAGTTCCGCTGGGACCACAGCAACTCGGGCCGGCGGTATTGGGCGTCGTCGTAGCCCATGCGGATGCGATGCTCCTGCCGCCACTCGCGGAGGTCGCGCCGCCAGGTCACGGCGGCTTCATTTACGTCGATCATCCACTGGCCGATGTTGTGGAAGGGCCAGCCCGGCATCCGGCCCGGTGCGGGCAGATGCGGGCCGACTGAGAAGTGCGAGAGCCGGTATTCGGTGGTCTGGGCGGGCGGAGCCTTGACCGGCGGTCCGAGGACGGGGCGCGAGACGGGAGAGGCGGGATTCACGGCTGGGAGTGGAGGGAGCGCCGGCCGGGATTGTCGTCTTTCCGGCGGGGAAGGCAAGGGGAGAGCAAACGGAGGCAAACGTTTGCTTGCCCGCTGGCGGATGTCACGGCAATTTGCGTTGCGCGCAAGCTTGCCTCGCCGCCGTGCCCACTTACTGGTTTGCGCGGCGCGAATCTCCGGCGGTTCGCGTGCTCCTCGCCCAAAAACCTCCCCGTCGCGTCCATCCGACTCGCGGCCGAACCCACATGAAGAACCCCCCCAGCCTGATCGATGTCGCCCGCCGGGCGAAGGTGCATATCTCCACGGTCTCGAGGACCATCAACCAGACCGGCAAAATCGGCTCCGACACCCAGGCGCGCGTGCTCAGGGTGATGCGCGACATGGGCTACAAGCCCAACCGGGTGGCGCGACGCCTGCGCGCCCGCGACGTGAGCACGCACCTGCTCGGGCTGATCATCCCGAACATCCAGAACCCCTTCTTCGCCGATCTCGCGCGCGGGGTGGAGGACGTGGCCTACCGGCACAACTTCGCCGTGCTGTTGTGCAACTACGACGAGGATCCCGCCAAGGAAAGGTTCTACCTCGACGTGATGCAGGCCGAGTCCGTGGACGGCATCATCCTGCCACCGGTGCATGAGACCGATCCCGCCGTGCTGCAGGCGGTGCAGCACGGCACGCCGGTCGTGTGCGTGGACCGCAGCCTCGCCCGCGGCAGCCTCGACAAGGTCGAAATCGACAACCACATTGGCGCTCTCCAAGCGGTGGAGCACATCATCTCCCGCGGACACCGGCGTATCGGCATCATCGGCGGTCCCACCGACTCATCGACCGGACGCGAGCGGCTGGCTGGTTTCAAGGATGCGCATGCGCGCGCCGGGCTGGCGGTTAAATCCGAGTTCGTGCGCTTCGGCGACTACAAGGAGGAGAGCGGCCGGCGGCTTGCCGCCGAGCTCCTCGACCTGACCGATCCGCCCACAGCCCTGTTCGTCTGCAACGGCCTGATGACGGCCGGGGCCTTGGAGGAGATCGCCGCCCGGGAGCTGAAGATCCCGAAGCAGATCGCCATCGTCGGCTTTGACGAGCTGCCCCTGGCCAGTGTCTTCAATCCTCCGCTCACCGTCGTGAGCCAGCCGGCCTACGAGGTGGGGAAGTGCGCGGCCGAGCTGCTGCTCAAGCGGATCGAGGAATCGCAGCGGCCGCCCACCAGCCTGAAGCTGCTGCCCAAATTGATCGTCCGGAAATCCTGCTAGGCGCCGCCGGCCGGTGCGAAAGGTTCCGCTTGACGCCGGGCAAAGGGCACCGCAAACGTTTGCGCGAAATCGCCCCCAGACCATGCGCGCATCCGCCAAAGTCGTCGTCGTGGGCAGCGTCATGCAGGACATGACGTTCGCCTGCGAGCATTTCCCCGCCAGCGGTCAGACCGTCATGGCCCGGCTGGCCGTGGGGCAGGGTGGCAAAGGCTCCAACCAGGCGATCGCGTGCGGCCGGACGGGAGTCGCCACCACTTTCGTCGGGGCTGCCGGCCGCGACCCGTTCGCCGCGCGGGTGCGGGCGCTTTATCGCAAGGAGCGGATCGGCTGCCGGTTGATCACGAAGGCCGGAGCGGCCACCGGCACGGCGGTCATCCTGATCAACCGGAGCGGGCAGAACGAAATCGTCATCGAACCCGGGGCCAACGCGCTGCTGGCGCCCGAGGATCTGCCGCGCTCGCTGCTCACCGGCGCGGCGGTGGTGATGACGCAGCTCGAAGCCGGCCTTGCCGCCACGGCGCACGTCCTCGAGAAGGGGCGCGCCGCGGGCGTCACCACGATTCTCAACCCCGCGCCGATGCGCGCCGATTTCCCGCCGGAATTGCTGCGCCATGCGGACATCCTCGTGCCCAACGAGACCGAGTTCGTCGAACTCGTGCGCCGGCTGCCGCAGTTGCGCCGGCCGGACTTCGACGAGAAAGCGCTGCATGCGCTGGATTGGGACGATCTGCACGCGCTGTGCCGCGCTTTCGGCGTGCCCACGTTGATCGTCACCCTGGGCGCCCGGGGCTGTTTTGTTTCCGAAGCCGGGCGGCACCTGTTCATTCCCGCTCATGCCGGCGTCCGCGTGGTGGACACGACGGGGGCGGGGGACGCGTTTTGTGGCGGATTCGCTGCCGGTTTGGTGCGCCATCGCGGCGTCGTCGTCGCTGCCGCGCATCTCGGCAGCGCGGTCGCGGCCTTGTCCATCACGAAATCCGGGGCGGCGGCGGCGATGCCGACCAGGCGAGAGCTGCGTGATTTCCTGCGCAATGGCGCCGCGGTGCGACCGATCCGTCCGATCGGAAAAATCCGCCGTCAGCGCGGGGCCAGCGGCAGCCAGGTCAGGCGCCAGGCGCCGTCCTCCCGACCGCCGGCTGTATAATAAGGGACGAACGTCAGCGGCTCGCGGTAGCCGAGGTTCAGGCGGATGGGGCAAGCCTCATTGTCCGATGGCGCGGCCAGCAACTCCAGCGTTCCCGTGCGATCCGCCGGCAGCCGGATGGTTTCCTCGGTCTTGAAACCGTCGATCAGATCCGTGGCATACACGAGCGGCCCGCGGGAGATCGCGGCAAAGTCCTGCCGCAGGATCTCCTGGCTGACGGGCGAGCCGTCCGGGGCGCGCGATTCCTGCACGTTGCGATTCGAACGATCGTGCCAGCGGGGCGGCATGGAAAACAGCAGCGCCACCGTGTCGCCCGGCCGCCAGGTCCGCTGCAGGACGGCGTAGGAGCCGGGCGCAGGAGCGGCATCTGTGCGCGTGCCGTTCACCTCGATGGTCGCTCCCGCGGCCCAGGCGGGCACGCGCACGAGCAGGCTCCAGGCGGCGGCGCGTTCCGGCTCGACCATGATCCGGATATCGCCGGCAAACGGATAGCGGGTGATCTGCTCCAACCGCACCCGGCCGGCGCTGCGGGTGGAGAGCGTCGCCTCTCCGGGGCCATACAGGTTGACCGCGATGTCGCCTTTCCCGGTGGTGCCGTAAGCGAGCGCGGGCAGCTCCTCGAGCGCCATCGGCCCGCTGGATTTGCAGCACCGCCAGTAAGTCGTGTGGACCCGGCGGCCGTTGGGGAAGGAATAATAGCACCAGTTGTCCCCGTTGGGCGCCTGGGCGCCCAACAGGTCGTTGTAGGCCGAAACTTCGATTTCCTCGGCGTATTTCGCCTCCCCGGTCAGGGCGAGAAGTTCGCGGTTCAACTGGATCCAAGCCAGGATCGAACACGTTTCGACATAGCCGGAGGGACTGAACACGTTCGGCGGGTTGAAGACCTCGCGCGAGCGATGGGCGACCCCGCCCCAAGGTCCGCCGCCGAGCGTCAGGTGATGGCCGCGGATGTTCTCCCAAAGTTGTGTCGCCGCGGTGAGGTGCCGCGGGTCGGCGGTGGCGCGAAAGAGCTTGGCCAGGCCGACGAGGTTCCAGCACAACTGGTAAGCCTTGCCGGTGGCGATGAACGCCGCGTCGGCTCCCGCGAGCGCCTGGGTGAGCAGCGCCAGAGGCGGGTGCGCATCCGCCTGCCGCAGGATCAGGCGCGCCAGTTCGAGGTATTTCTCCTCGCCGGTGGCGAAGTGCAGTTCCATTGCGGGATCCAGCAGGATGGTTGCGGACAGACCGTGGTGATTGCCCAGTTCGGTGATGTCGATGTCACCGTGGGCCAGCACGGCGTGGCAAAGATCGCCGATCCGGCGGGCTGCGGCGAGGCAAGTGGGGCTGGCGAGGAGCCGGCCGGCCTCGATGAGTCCGAGAACGAGATAGGCATGCACCCAGATGTCCCAGGTGCGCTTGGCGGGTGCGCCGTCCCAGGTCAACGGCCCGCGCGCCCGCTTGCACATGAATCTGCGGGCGGGCGCATAAACGCCGAGGTAACCGTCGGGCGACTGGCGGCCCACCAGATAGTCCGCCACGCGGCGAACGCATCCGGTCAGGTCTGCATCGCCGGTGCGCATGGCCGCGCGCGCCGCGGCGTAGAGCCACTTGCCGGCATGCTCGCCATACCAGTCGCCTTCCTCGTTGTGCTGGACGTGCTCAGGGCAGAACAGGGCGATTGGCGGGCTGGTTTCGTCCCGGATGAAGCGCCGGAGGTGGTTGCGGCGGCTGGCCTCGAGCGCTTGGCCGAGAAGTCCGGCGAGGCGCACCTGCGGCGGGTGCGCAAGGTTCAGGCGGGGGCGGGCGGGCATGGCGGGCTGGGGTGAAGGGTTATCAAAAAAGTTGACATCGGCCATAAAACAAAAAGAGTCCGCATCGCGCAAACGTTTGCGCCAAGAAGCAACCCCACCTTCGTCCCGGCCTCATCGCAAGAGTATTCCCCCCGACCCGCTCTGTCCAATCGCGGAGCAAACGTTTGCCCTAACGCCGCGCCACCCCCGCAAATCCGTCTTTCCCCCCCAATGAAAACCTACCCCGAAATGAACCAATCAAAGTCCGCGGCGGCGAGCTTGCGCTCGCTGCTTTTCGCCCTGTTGCTGACCGTCGGTGTTGCGCAGACGGTGCCGCCTGGCGCCGAACCGGAAGGTCTCGATGACAAGGACGAGCCGTTGAAGCTGGAAGCCTATGTGACGACCGGCTCACGGACGCCCAAAGCCGTCGATCAGATTCCCGGCGCCGTGAAGCTGATCACCACCGAGGAAATCGCGCAGACCAAGTCGCTGACAGAGGACTTTACGGCCGTGCTCGCTCGCACGGTGCCCGGCTACGCCCCGAGCACGCAGGCGCTGAACAACACCGGCGAAACCCTGCGCGGTCGCGTGGCCCTCCGCCTGCTGGACGGGATCTCCCAGACCACGCCGCTGCGCGAGGGCAGCCGCAACGGCACCTTCACGGACATGGACATGGTCGCCCGGATCGAGGTCATCAACGGCCCCTCGGCCGCCGAGGGCGTCGGCGCTGTCGGCGGCATCATCAACTTCATCTCCAAGACGCCCGAGAAGGAAGGCAGCGAGGCCACCGTGCGCACGAAGATTTCCGACCAGGGCTATGATGACAGCTTCAACTGGCGCGTGGGCCTGAACTACGCCCACAAGGCGGGCAACCGGGATCTGCTGTTCGGCACCGCCTTCAGCAGCCGGGGCATGGGCTACGATGCGCGCGGCCGGAGACAGGGCCAGAGCCAGAGCGGCTCCATCAACGATTCGGAGTCGCAGAATCTCTTCATCAAGCTCGGCCAGACTTTCGGCGAGGCCAACGCCCAGCGGGTGACCTTTTCGCTCAGCCGCTTCTTTCTGGAGGGTCAGGGCAACTACGTGCTGGAACTCGGCAACCGCAGCCTGGGCATCACGGACACGTCCCGGCGCGGCCAGCCGCTGAACGCGAAGACCGAGTTCAACGACTTCAAACAATACGCCCTGGCCTACAACCATGCCAGCCTGCTGGGCGGTTCCGTGAATCTGCAGATCTACAAGGCCAGCCAGGCGATGCGCTTCCTCACGGAGGACGGCGCCGACCGGCAAGACCCGTTGATCGCGCCCATCGGCACGCTCGCGGACCAGTCGGAGATCAATTCCCAGAAGAAAGGGCTGCGCAGCTCTTGGAGCGACAAGGATCTCTTCGGCGTGGAGAGCTTGGAACTGAACGCGGGCTTCGACTACCTTGAGGAGACCGCCCAGCAGATTCTCGCCCTAACCAACCGCGTGTGGGTGCCGCCGATGAACTACACCAGCAAGGCGCCGTTCGTGCAGGCTTCCTACGCCCGCGGCCCGGTCACGATCAGCGGCGGACTGCGGCGCGAGGACGCCGAACTGCAGGTGGACGACTACACGACCACCTTTTTCCGCAACCGTGTGTTCGTGAGCGGCGGCACCTTGAGTTACGAGGAGACGATTCCCAACTTCGGCCTGATCGTGCGCCTGCCGCGCGACTGGTCGGCCTTCGGCTCCTACAGCAAGGGCTACACCCTGCCCAATGTCGGCATCCCGCTGCGCAATGTGAACGTCGCCGGCCAGTCCGTGCAGGGCATCCTCGACCTGCAGGCCGTGATCGCGGACAACAGGGAGTTCGGTGTCACCTGGAAGGGGCGGAAGGGCAGCTTCAGCGCCTCCTACTACAAGTCCTATTCCGACTTCGGCGTGAGCCTCACGGTCGATCCCGTCACGCGGGACTTCGTCATGCAGAGGCGGCCCGTGGATCTGAAGGGCTGGGAAGTCCAGGGCGAATACAAGCCGAGCAAGACGCTCCGGTTCAGCGGCAGCTATTCGCACATCGAGGGCCGGACCCGGACCACCGAGACCGGGCCGCTGACCCGCGAACAGGGCATAGCGAACCTCAGCCCGGACAAACTCAACCTCAGCGCCAAGTGGATCATCAACGACCAGTGGAGCTTGGCGCTGAACCAGGACAACCTGTTCAAGCGCGACATCAACGTCGGCGCCAGCGGCGAAGAGCACACCTCGGGGCTGACCCTCCATCATCTCACGGTCAACTATCACCACAGCCGGTGGGGCGAGTTTTCCCTCGGCGTGGAAAATCTGACCGACAAATACTACATCCTGCCGTGGTCCCAGATCGACCAGTTCCTGAATTTTTTCGCCGGACGCGGCCGGGTGATCTCCCTCTCCCACACGATCGTATTCTGAGTTGCCACGCCACCGGCCAGGCGCGTGTCCTTGCGGGGACGGCCCGATCATGACGCTTTCCCCCTTGCGCCTGGCCACGCTCGCTTTGGCCCTGCTGCCGGCCGCCCGCCTGCCGGCCGAAAGCCTGGTTGCGCTCCGGACCGACGCGCTGCCCCCGTTGCCGGCCGCCGCGGTGCGCCTGGCGGCGATCGGTGAACAACCGGTTGCTCTCGGTGCCGGCGCGGCCTGGCGGCTGGCGGCGAATCCACTGCGTTGGGAGCCGCTCGCATGGTCCGGCCTTGGCGTGCCAGGCGCCTCGGTCAATGGACCGCGGGGCGCCTTCCTGCTGTGGAGTGAGCGCCCGTCCGGCCCCGTCACGCGGGTGGGACGGCTCGCCATCGCGGGCGACGCGCTGCAACCGGCCGAACTGCCGCGCTTGCCCGCCCCCTTGGTCGTGGCGCATGGCGCGGTGCATGAAGGGAGCTTGTTCCTCGCCGGCAGTGATGCTGGTGGAGCGCCGCGCTGGCTTTCGATCGAGCTTGGCGCTGCGCGGCCCGTCTGGACGGAGCGCGCGGCCTGGCCCGGACAGGCTGGTCTCGTCACATCTGCGGTGGCTCAGAACTCCGCCTTGCACGTCACGGTCGGCGGCGGCGCCGGCGGGCGTGAAGCTCTCTGGCAGTGGACCGCCGCGCATGGTTGGGAAGAGAAGGGCGCGGTGCCTGGCCCGGTGGCGGTGGGCGCGGCGCGTGCCGCCGGTCAGGCGAGTCTGCTGTATATCCTGCGCGCAGCCGATCTACCGGCCGCACCGCACCTGCACAGCTATCACACCATCACCGGCGCGTGGGCCGACCTGGGGCCTGTCCCGGCTGATGGCGTCGTCGCCAGCGCCGCACCGTGGCGCACGGGTTTCCTGATCGTGGCGACCTCGCTCGATGGACGAGGCCCGGCCTGCCATGCGGTGCGGCTCGATCCGCCGCAACTTCTCCTCCGCTGGCCCGACTGGGTGGTGTTGATCGTGTATCTCGCGGGAGTGACGGGCATCGGGCTCTATTTTTATCTGCGGGAGAAAAAGCACTCCACCTCCGATTTCTTCGTCGGCGGACGCGCCATCCCGTTTTGGGCCGCGGGCGTGAGCCTGTATGCCACCAACACCAGCTCCATCAGCTATATCGCCATTCCCGCGAAATCCTTCGCCACGAACTGGCAATACCTGATGAACAACCTCGTGGCCGTGACAGGACTGATGTTCGTGGCGGTGTTCGTGGTGCCGGTGCTCCGGCGGCTCGATCTGATGTCGGTGTTCCACTACCTGGAGCTGCGCTTCCATCCGGTGATCCGGCTGATCACCAGCGCCCTGTGCATCGCCATGCAACTGGGCGGGCGCATGAGCGTGGTGCTTTTCTTGCCATCGCTGGCGCTCTCGACCGTCACCGGCCTCGACGTGGTCTGGAGCATCATGATCATGAGCGGCATCACGATCCTCTACACCGCCCTCGGCGGCATGAAGGCCGTGATCTGGACCGACGTGGCCCAGCTCTTCGTCATGTTCGGCGGCGCGCTTTTCGCCATCGTCTTCATCGTGCTCAAGCTCGACGGCGGGCTGGGGGAGTTTTTTGCGATTGGGCAGGCCGGGGACAAGATGAGGCTGGCCGACTGGAGCTTCGATCTCACGAAAGCCACCGTGTGGGGTTTCGTGTTTCTGGTCCTCTTCGACGTCGTGCTCACTTTCCCGAAGGACCAGGTGCTGATGCAACGCGTGCTCTCGACGCGGTCGTCCCGCGAAGCCGGCCGCTCGGTCTGGACCTTCGCGGCGATCATGGTTCCCGGCGGATTCATGTTCTATCTGATCGGCACCGCGCTCTACGCCTTCTACCAGACCCATCCGGAACGCATGAACCCGCTGCTCACCACCGACGCCACGTTCCCGCTCTTCATCGCGGCCGAGCTGCCGGTGGGCGTCACCGGCCTGATCATCGCCGGCATCGTGGCGGCCTCCATGTCCACGCTGTCCAGCATCATCAATTCCGTCGCCACGCTCGTCGCGGTGGATTTCTACGAGAAACTGGCGAAGCAACCCGATCCCGCCACGAGCCTGCGCGTGGCGGAGTGGATGACCGTGGCGGCGGGTCTCGTGGGCATGGGCTTGGCGCTGCTGCTCACCCGCTACGACATCAATTCGCTCTTCGACGTTTCGATCGAGTTGTCGGGCCTGTTGAGCGGCGGCTTCGCCGGCGCCTACACGCTCGGCATGTTCACCCGCCGGGCCAACTGGCAGGGCGTGGCCATCGGCGTGGCCGTCGCCATCGCCAGCACCTTGTTCATGTGGAGCCGCAGCCTGGTGCATCCCTATTTCTATCTGGGTGTCTCGATCATGATCTGCATCGTGGCCGGTTACCTCGCGAGCCTGTGCTTTCCGCCGCCCGCGCAATCGCTCGCCGGCCTCACGATCTTCGGGAAGAAGGAAGCGGATGGTCCGGCGGCGGCGCCGGTCTCCGCGGCGCGCGGCGGGTCTTGAGCATGACCAGACGACATCTTCCTGCGCTCACCGGCCTGCTCCTGGCATGGAGCGGGTTGGCGCCGAGCTCCGCCAGCGGCGGGGAGCCGGCCGGGACCGTGGTCAAAACCGCCGTTCCCTCCGCGGCGCTCGGCCGGGACATCGCTTGTAACATTTATCTGCCCGCCGGCTACGCCGCTGACGATTCGGCGCGCTACATCGTGCTTTATCTCCTGCACGGTCGCGGCGACACCCTCGATGCCTGGCTCGAAATCAAACCCGATCTCGACCGCTTGATCGCGGCGAAAGAGATTCCCCCCGTCATTGCCGTGATGCCGGATGCCCCGTCCAGCCGGCGGGCCGGATACTACATCGACTCGCTCTTCATGGGCCGACCGGACGATCCGGCCCTGCCGCCCGGTGAAGCCGTGGAGACCGGGTTGACCAAGGATCTGATCGCCGCGGTGGATGCGCGCTACCGGACGCGGGCGGATCGGAGCGGGCGGATCATCGCAGGCTATTCCATGGGCGGGTATGGCGCCTTGCGGTTGGCGCTGGCTTATCCCGGGCTGTTCGGCGCCGCCATCGTCCTCAGCCCGGCGGTCTATGTCCCCCTGCCGCCGCGGCACTCCAGCGCGCGGGAGTTCGGCGCCTTTGGCAACGGTCCGGCTCTCTTCGACGATGCGGTCTATCGCGAAAGAAACTATCCAGCCCTGTTGCCGCCGTTCGCCACCCGGATCCTGGCGCTCTCGATTTTCATCGCCGTGGGCGACGACGAATACGTCCACCCGGAGCCTGGCGAACACTTGCACGATCTCGATTACGAGGCGCACACGCTCTACAACCGTCTGCGGCGCGAACCTCTGATCAACGCGCAACTCCGCGTCCTAAATGGCGGGCACGGCTGGGGAGTGTGGCGCCCGGGATTCGTCGCCGGGCTGTGCCATCTCTTGGGTGCGCGCGGCGGGATCGGGGCGACTGACGCTCGGGTGCGAGAGCAAGGGCCGGTGTCGTTCGGAATCCGTCAGCCCGGCGCAAAGAGGCCCCCGTCAGCTTGCTGGCTTGCCTGGCGATCTGGAGAACACAGTCATGCCGCCGGCTTGCTGTAGGAGCCTGCTTGCAGGCGAGGCCCAGGGGATCGATCCGTCTGCCATCATCAACTTCGTGTTGCATATGCAACACGAAGTTGATGGGCGGGTTTTCACTCCGGGGATGGACAGGAGCAAGGATTTCAGGCGAGCGCGGCGTGCAGGATTTCGACGGGATGGAACGCGCGGCGTCCGGTGGCGTCTTTGATCTGGTGGCGGCAACTGGTGCCGGGGGCGCAGATGATCGTGTCGGGCGCGGCGGCGCGGACGGCGGGGAAGAGAACCAGTTCGCCGATCTGC
>Ga0187894_10002121_pt1 | contig 24161 bp, 17 predicted proteins | sample GBC1701081metaG_FD_136650 | JGI IMG/M metagenome (GOLD analysis project Ga0187894, IMG submission 136650) | White microbial mat communities from a lava cave in the Kipuka Kanohina Cave System on the Island of Hawaii, USA - GBC170108-1 metaG ... | reverse complement strand
TTGCAAGCAGCCGCCGATACTCCGCTGCCGGCAAATGCCCGCAGCGACAAAGTTGTAGTGCTCAAGGCGAGGCGCGAGCTGCAGCTTTGGCAAGCGGGCAACCTGCTGAAGACCTACAAAGTGGCTCTGGGCGGCGAGCCGGTGGGCGCAAAACAGCAGGAGGGCGATCACAAGACGCCGGAGGGAACCTACAAACTGGACTGGCGCAGCGAAAAGAGCCGCTTTTACAAGGCAATCCACATTTCCTATCCCAACGCGGAAGATCGCGCGCGCGCGAAGAAACGCGGGGTGAATCCCGGCGGCGCGCTTATGCTGCACGGATTGCCCAACGGTCTTGGCCACCTGGGCAAGGCGCATCTGCTGCGAGACTGGACGGATGGTTGCGTTGCCGTGACCAACGAAGAACTGGACGAAATCTGGCGCGCGGTTCCTGACGGCACGCCGATTGAAATCAAGCCGTAGCCCCGGAGCCGGGTTCCAGCGCTATTTGAAACGCTTCTTGAACTTCACTTCCAGCGCGAACGTTCCGTTCTTGTCGCGCAAGCCGAGAATGGAAAGCCCGCGATTGACGTTGTACTCGACCTGGATGACCTGCTGTTCGGTGGAATTCACGTCCGTGCTGTAGGTAATCAGCAAATCGCGCGCCACCTGCTGCTCGATGGTGATTCTGCCCAGCGACTGGGTTCCGGTGCTGGTTCCGGTGCTGGCTCCCACGAACGGGTCAAAGCGGAAGCGGCTGATGCCGAACAGCCGTTCAATCCTTCCACCGAGCTGGCTGGAGATTGCTTCGGAGAGCAGCGCTGAGGCGCCGGTGCCGCCACCCGCCGCGCGGCCGGAGCGCAACTCATCTTCATCGGCGGAGCGGCCCAGCGCCAGCAACGCAATGATGTCATTGGGGGGCAGCGGCGGATCGGAGCGATAGGCCAAGGAGAGCTTGCTGGCCGGCCCCGAGAAGTTCACGGTGATTTCATATTGCTGAATCGTGGTGGTCGCTTCCAGGTCCAGGCTGGGATCGAACTTGAATGGATCCTTGAAATTGATGTCGCCGCGGGTCAACTGATAGCGGTTGCCGCGGAAGCGCATGTCGCCGGTAATCAGGTGAATGTTGCCGAGGAAGATGGGCCGCTCGCCGGTGCCGCGGACGCGCAGGGTGGCTTCGGTTTCGAATCTGCCCGTGGTCAACTCCAGCAGCGCGTTTGGCGCCGTGGTCGCCTCGATGTCAAACAGAAGATTGCGGAGGAAGCGCGAGGTGCTGGCCGGGCCGGCGGCGCCGGATTGTGACGCCACCATCATCGCGGAAAAATCCAGCCCTTCACCGAGAAAAACGCGATGCACCTGCACGCGTCCGGAAAGGACGCCGCCGGAACCCGTGCCGTTCAAGCGCAACGTGCCGTCGGCCAGCCACGTTGCGCCGGCCGGATAGCGCACGCGCACGCGATTGGCGCTCACGTTCAGGTCATAGCGCACCGGCCCTTCTCCGTAGGCAAGCGAGCCGCCGAGCGTCAGCGTGCCGCCCCCCGCTTCGGCTCTGACCCCCTCAAACACCATGCGATTGGCGTCAAACACAAAATCGCCGTTCACCCGGCTGAGTCCCGCGGGAAAATCTCCGTAATTGGCGGCGGCATCCTTGACCCGCACGCTTCCGATCACGCGGGGATTGTTGAGCGTGCCTTCCACGGATGCGTTGACCTGGGCCATACCGCGCGCCTCGAGTTGCGGAACGAACCCGCCGAGGATACTCAGGCTGACTGTGCCGTTCAGGCGCATCTGCACCGGGCGGCGCTCAGCGAAGCGGGCATATCCGCTGAGCGTGAAATCGGTCTCCGGTCCGCGGATGTGCGCCTGTTCAATGCGGATTTCCTCGCGGCGATACGCCACACGCAGCGGGCCGTCATTCTGGAACTTGAGCCGTTCGTATTCAAACTTGATGTCCGAGATATCGGCCAGCACGGCGAGGGTTTCCGGTTTTGCCGCATCTCCGCTCAGGGTGAACTTCCCGGTGACGCTCCCATGACCGGAAAGGCTCAAGTGCGTGGCGGCCTGGATGAACGAATCCAGATCGAAGTTCTTGACGCTGATCTCGCCCTGGACAGGATAGGTTCCGGCCATGCGCATCTGCACCTGCCCGTGCAGGCTCGAGCCGTTCATGGAGGAGGAGAGTTCGAGCCGGGCATCGCGACCGCGAGAGCTCAGTTTTGCAACGAGATTTCCAAGCGTTTCGCCGCCGACCCGCAGACTGGTGATGGTGAGGTCGCCTTCCGCTTCCGGCGCCGCCAGCGGCCCGCGGCCGCGCAGCTTGAAGTTGAGCCTTCCGCCCAGCGGCAGCCGCGCGGTTTGAAGCTGCGCAATCCTTTCCAGCAGCACATCGGATCCTGTCGCGTCAAACTCCAGGTCGCGCGTTTCCATGCGGTAGATGAAATCGCCCTGCACGCGTCCGATGGGATCGCTGACTTCAAGCCCGGTAAGCTTGAGCACATCGTTGCCAAGCGCGAACGCACCGCGCGCGCGCGCCAGGCGAACGCCGTAGCCTTGCAGTTCGGTCAATTCAAATGGGCCGGAAAGCTCCGGGTGGCTCCGCGTGCCCCTCCCAATGAGTCGCGTCGTGAGCAGGCCACGCACCGGATACGACCATCCCAGCAGCGCCTGTATCTCATCCGTGGTGGCGCGCACAAAACTCACGTCGAGCTTCCATTCGCTTTCCGCCTGGAAGCTCCAGTCGTCGAGCTGCAAGTATAGTTCGAGGTCTGCGGAGCTGTTTCCGCGGCGGGCGCGCATATTGCGCAGGCGCAGTTCTTCCCGTGAATAGACGACATCGCCTTCGGCTTCATCCCAGTACAGCCGGTCATATGCAATGTTCCTGCCCTTGGCGTGCCCCACAAACTGCGGCGAGGCCAGGTTACCCAGTACGCGACCCTGCCAATCGGCGGCGCCGGCGATCCGTTTCGGCTCGGCCTTTTCGCCGCGCAGGCGGTTAATCAGGTCGTTCCATGGCAGCAGGTCAGACGACTTCAGGTTCACGGCAAGGGAGGAGTTGTGCGAGCCCAGCACCCCGTCCATTTTCAAATGGCTCGACGGCGTAACAATTTCGCTCTGGCGAAGGATCACGTCGCTCCGGTCCACCGAGTAGTCGAAGTCAATCGTGGCGGACACCGGAATATCGCCGGGGTCGAGCTGCGTTTGCGGGCTCCACGATGTGCGGCCACGCGTGGCGAGGTGCTTGAAGTCCTGTTCCCAGGTAGTGACGGCGTCCACGGCCGTCTGGGCATTCCAGTGCAGCGCGTCAATCGGGAAACTGGGATTGTTCACCGCGTCCAGCACGCAGGCCAGGCACAGTCGTTCGGCGCGCGTTTCGGCGCGGAAGCGGACCCCGTCAAAATCCATCAGAACGCGGCCGCGAACCTCGCCGCCCATCAATGCTGCTTGAAAATCCGGGATGAGGAGCTTGCGCTTGGCCACCTGGATCGTGCCGCGGCTTTCGATGCCCTTGGCGTGAAACCATTGGTAGGGCATCTCGATTCCGCGTGCAACATACGTGCCTTTCAGGGAGAGTTCGCCATTGGACCAGCTTCCCTCACCCTTCGCTTCCACATTCCCGCCGGGAGAGTTCGGCTTGCGGAGGATTCGCCTGATGTCCTGCAGCGCGAGCTTCACGTCGTAGCGGAATTTCCACGATGGGTTCGCCAGGTTATCCACGCCGACCGATGCGCGAATCGCCGACTGCGGCAGTTTCCAGGTGAGCTCGCTCACCTCGAACGCCGTTCGGCTCAGCCAGAACTTCACTTTGATATCGGATGAGAAGGGAAGGTAGCGGCGCGCGGCGAGCGCCATTTTCTGCCACGCGAAATCGCCTTCGTACCGCGGTTCCGCCGGCGTCGGAGCATTGTAATCGAGTGCGAAGTCAAACCGCCCCCCCTGGGCGACGAGCGGGATTCGAGTGTTGTTGTAAAGCAGGTGTCCGTCATTGATTCTCAACTTCCGGATGGCCAGCGTGAAAATGCGCTCTCGCCACGGCCGTCCGGGTGTCCCGGAGGGCTTGGGCAGCGGCACGTTGCTGCTGCCGTCCGGGTTGGTGCGGATATGAACGAAGGGCCGGTCCACGCGAACCTCATCCAGTGAAAACTTCCGGCTCCACAGCGAATCCAATCGGACATCAACAAGCAGTTCGTCTGCGTGAAAGAACGGCGGCATACCCGGCGTCTCATGCCCGTGAATCGTAAAGTCCCGGAGCACGGCGCGGAGCTCGAACAGGTTGAACTCGAACCCCTTCAACTCCACTCGCCCGCCCGTGGCCTTTTCCACCTGCGCGATGATTTGCGGCCGCGCCCAGCGGTCGAACGCCCCGGTCGCGAAGATCAGGACCAGGGCAAGCACCAGCGCCGCTAAAAGCGATGCCAGCGCGAGGAGCGCGCGCTTGAAGAACTTCTTCACGGAGACTTGACGCCTCCCATCGTTTCGATTCTGAGGCGGGCCTTGGTCTCTTGCAGCCAGCGCTCGGCTCGGGCCGTCAGTTCGCGTTGCGTGAGCAATTCGCGGATTTGCGGCTCCACATCATCGAACTCAGGCAGGGTCTCGCCCTTCTTCTGCAGGGCCGGGATCAGTTCCCGTTCGAAGTACTCCCTTACCTGTTCGGGTCCCGGCTGGGAGACCCCGCGCAGCTTGTAGTCCACGTAGCGCAGGGCGCGCAGTTGCGCGGTCATCACGCGAACCACGTCCTGGCGCGTCAGGCGCAGCTCGGCCAGGCGCGCGTCAAACGCCTCCTTTGAGGCAAACCGCGATTGCACGCGGGTGATGGCGCGCGCCACCGCCTCCTCGGAGGGCTCGGGAAATCCAGCGGTGTCCATTTCCGTCCTGATAATCCACTGCTCGATGACGCGCTGCAGGATTTGATCCTGTGTCTCCGGTTTTCCCTCCAGCAACATTTGCACCCGCTCCGTCTCGCGCAGGTCGCTCAGTGTAATGATGTCGTTTTCAATCCGGGCGACGATGCGGTCCACCAGCACCTGGGCGGAAACCAAAGGCGGCAGCAGCAATTGGGCGAGCAGTGCCAGTGCTCTTGCCCCTGCGCGCCATCGTCCCCGGAGTGTGGGTTTCATTCGCATCAGAACATGGACCCGATGTTGAAAAAGAACTGAAACCGCGGCAGGCGCGCGGCCTGCACCGGGCTGGTCGAGTTCTCCTGAAAATTGAACCGCACGTTGTTCAGCAGGTATCCAAAGTCGAGCCGCACCGGCCCGATCGGCGTTGAATACCGGAAGCTGACGCCCACCGTGTGCGAAAAAAAATCGCCCAGGCCGAGCGGGATTGGCCGGGGCTGCGAGCGCAGTGTGACGTTGGAGATTTGGCTGAAAATGTTGCCGGCATCGTAGAACACGCCGCCGCCCACTTTTCCCTTGATGTACGGGACCTTCATGGGAAAGCGGATTTCCTGATTGAAAATGATCATGACTTCGCCGCCGATGGGAAAGCCGGTGGTGGCCCGCGGCCCGGCCTGATTGAAGCCGAAACCGCGCAGCGACGTTCCGCCTCCGGCGTAGAGCCGCTCCGGGAGCGGAATATCGGTGACGATAGATCCGGCAAAGCGTTGCAAGGCTCCGAATCGCGTAGAGCGGGCCAGGGTCAGCGGCCCGATGGGATAGAACGTGGAATTCTGCGCCAGCAGCCGAATAAAGTTGCCGGTCCCGCCGAGCGCATCCGAGGCCACGCTGCTGTCCAGAGAGTTGAAGTTGCCGCGCTGCGCCTCCGCGGGGTTATCGCGATGATCGCGAATCCACCCGACTCCGAAGGATGAAACGTTGGTGGGCTGGCTGAGCAACGGGATGGCCAGCGGGTCGACCTTCAATGTCGCCGGATCCACCAGCACGCGCCGGTAGGCGTAACGGTAGCCAATCGTGGTAAAGGGCGAGAGTTGCTGCACCAGTTGCGCGGAACCTTCATACTTGCGCGCGGTGAAGGTTCGCACGTCGCTTTCCTTTTCCGCGAAGCCTCCGATTTCAAAACGCAAGCTGGGTTTGGCGAGGAAATTCGGCGCCAGGTAGCTGCCGGAAAACCGGTACTGAAAGGTGCTGGCGCGGGCGCGCAGACTCAAGGTGTGACCCCGGCCGCCGATGTTGGCCTTGGAGACTTCGAACACGCCGCGAGGGCTGACGCGATACGCCGAGCCGGTAGGGTCGCTGCCGCCGCCGCGCTGCACCTCGAAGCCTCCACCGTAAGCGATGGTGTAGCGCCGCGCTTCCTCGACGTTTACCACTACGGTTTTCTCCGGCTCGAGGCCCTCCGCGTTTTGCGGCGCGATCTGCACGCGGCTGAAGATGCCCAGGTTGTAGAGATTTCGCTGTGATTCGATGATGGCGCCCTGGCGGAATGGCTCGCCGGGCTCGACGCGCATCTGATTTCGGATTGTTCCCAGGCGAGTGTGTTCCATTCCGGAATACAGAATCTGCCTCACGGTCACGCGCCGGCCTTCGGTGATGTGGTAGGTGAGGTTCACGCGGTTTTCTGCCGGCCCGTTTTCGGCGGTGAAATCAAAACGGGCGTCCGGGAAACCTTCGTTGAAGTAAATCGTGAGAACGTTGTTGCGGTCGCTTTCCACGTTGTAAGTGGAGTACGGCTGGCCCTTCGTCGAGCCGACGTACTCCAGCAGCGTCTCAGCCGCGATTTCGCTGTTCCCTTCAAGGGTGAGCTGAGCTACGCGGGTCTGGGGCCCTTCGGTGACCCGAAATCGCACGAAGAGATCGCCTTCTTTTCCCTGATAGTCCTCAACCAGCTCGGCTTCCACTTGCACTTTGGGGAACCCGTTGGATTCGTACAACGCCCGGATGGAATCCGCATCATCGGCCAGCATGCGCTGGCTGAAGCGTCCGCGGGAAAGCCCGCGAGCCACCCGCTCCCCGAGGCGCTCGGTCAGAAGCGACTTGCTGAAGTACTTGTTGCCCTCGAAATCAACGCCCACCAGCCTGCGCCGCGGGCCCCGGTTCACGGTGTACTTCACCATCAGCCGGCCCTCTTTGGGGTCGTCTTCGGTGGCGTAAGTCACCTGGGAATCAAAGAAGCCCTCCGCTTCCAGAAAGTCGCGGATGTTCCTGCGGCCCTCCTGCAGCAGGTCCTCATCCACTGCGCCTTCCTGATACACAGGCACGAGTCTCCTCAATTCCCGCTGCGAAATCTTCGCGCCTTCCACGCGGACGGCGAGCGTAGGGCCCTCGAAGACTTCCAGGGTCACCGGCACGGTGTTGGTCTTCGCATCGAACGCTCCGCGGCGGCCCACGACTCTCGCGCCCAGGTGGCCGCGTTTCACCAGGTATTTGCGGACCCGCTCTGCGGCTTGTTCCAGCGTGTCCTGGCGGATGCGGTCGCCCGGCTTCAACTTGGAGCGGCGAAGGAGTTCGGGACTGTCCACCTTCTCCGCCGACCGGAGCACCATGCTGCCCACCTGGGCGCGCTCGCCGAGTTCGGTGTGCAGCAGGATATCCATCTGTCGCGTCGCCGCATGGGGTATCGTTTGTACTTTCACGTCGGATTTGTAATAGCCCAGAGCCTCCAGCGCCTCGCGCAGCCGCACCAGGGCTTCCTGCAATTCGCTCTGGCGAAAAGTCTCTCCCACACGCAGCCGCAGAGCCGAGAGCGTCAGCGATTCCGCCTGCGTACTCTTCAGGCCGAAGATGCGCACGGTATCCACGTAGTAGTTTTCGCGCGCGCGAAATTCCACGCGTACGCCGCCGGCTTCCGCAATCGCGAATGCCTGTATGTCGTCGTACTTTCCCGTCCGGTAAAGTGCGCGCAGGCTCTCGCGAACGGCGGCTTCGCTGTAGAGATCCCCGGCTTGCAGCGGCAAACCACCCGGATTTTCCTGGGGAGCGGAGCTGGCGTCTGAAATCACCTGCACGGAGAGCACTTTGCTGCCTGGAAATTCAGCGGCAGGCGTCTGCGGCTGCGCGAAGGCGCAGTTCGTGGCGGCCAGAATCGCCAGTGTCCATCGCCACCATCGCTTTTTCAACGCCCCTGACTCCTCGATTTCCGCACACACTGAGACGGCAGGTTAGCATACCGCCGTTGCCTCTCCGTGGTGAATCGGCGATGGGCTGTAGAGCCGCGCGAGATGCACCCCTCGAACCTCTCCGCAGCCCTTGCTTTTTGCCGCGCGGGAGCATTTGATAGCGTGGCCGCCGGCTTGCCAGGGAGTTGCGATGAACAGGCTCATACGCATTGTCACGCCGTTGCTCGCTGTGGTTTGGCTCTGCGCCCCGAACGCCTTTGCGCAGAACGCCGCGCCCGATCCGCGCGCCTCCGAGTTGCGCGTGAAGCTGGCCAAAAGCCTGCAGCAGACGGCCGCGGAGTTTGACGGCGTGATGGGCATCGCCGTGAAGGACCTGGCCAGCGGCGAAACTTTTTTTGCCAATGCCGACATGGTGTTCCCGCAGGCCAGCTCCATCAAGATCCCGATCCTCATTGAGCTGCTGCGCCAGGATCAGGCCGGAATGGTGAAGCTCGACGAACGCGTGGAGGTGACCAAAGCGGGCATGGCCGGCGGCAGCGGCGTGCTGAATTTCTTCAGCGACGGCGGCTCAGCGCTCTCCCTGCGCGACCTGGCCACGCTGATGATCGTGCTCTCGGACAATTCCGCAACGAACATCATTATTCACCGGGTGGCCATGGAAAACGTCAACACCATGCTGCGCCGCGCCGGGCTCTCACAAACCAGATTGCAGCGCATCATGATGGACGCCGATGCGCAACGCGCCGGCCGCGAGAATCTTTCCACGCCGCGCGAAATGGTGGCGTTGCTGGAAATGCTCGATGGCGGCAGGCTGCTGGACGCAAAGCATTCGCAACTGGCTCTCGAGATTCTGAAATACCCCAAGAACACCTCTCTGCGCGCCGGCGTGCCGCCGGGTATCGCCGTTGCCAACAAGCCCGGCGGAATCTCCGGAGTCAATTGCGACTCCGGCATCGTGTACCTCCCGAACCGGCCATATGCGATCTCCGTGATGACGACTTACAACCGTGGCTCCGACGCCGCTGCGGAAGCGATCACCGCTGTCTCCCGCAAGACGTTCGAGTACTTCGAGCGCCTCGCTCGTTCAAACGCCACGGGCGCGCGTCTTCCGTAGGTTCAGTCGCTGGGCTGAAACTGGGAACGGGCGGAGAGCTATCTGCGTCCGGCAGAGACTTGCGGCGCGACCCACGGATTGGGCCGCGACGTGGAACGGTCCACACTCTCGCGCAAGTTCATCAAGGTGAGGAACGTATTCAGGATGCGGGCTTTCATTTCGTCTGCCAGCCGCGCATTGCCGATGGCTACGCGCGCCAGGCGCTCGCCGGTAATCGTCAGGTAGTGCAGGATTTCCTCGCGCTTGGCAACCTCCTGCGTGACCGTGGCGGTGGCGCGCCGCATTTCCGCGCAGCGCGACTCCACTTCCAGCGTGTAGTGCTGCGGGCACATATGCTCGCCCGCGAGTTCTGCAGGGACCTCCGCTTTGCATCCGGCAATCTGGCAGGCAGCAGCCATTCTGGCGATTCCTTACTGGGCCCCTCTTTTTAGCACTGCTCCCGCGGGAAAGCTACTGTCCATCGGTTCAATTTCCGCACCAGCAATACTATTACCTGGCACGGCCCCTCGGCGGTAGCACGACCTGTACCATCGTACAGGTGCCACGGACTCGCCGCCAAACCCGGGTGCGCAATTCTCAGCTATCATTGGCGCTCGGCCATCGTCCAAACGATATCCCACCGAGGAGGCTACCATGCGTGTTCACGGAATCGCAGTTGCGGCAGTGCTTGCCATGGCATTTACCACTCCCGCGCAAGACTGGCCGCAGTGGCGCGGCCCGGCCCGTGACGGTGCCGTCGCCACCACCGCAATTCCGAAGGCCTGGCCCGCAAAGCTCGAAACGGCGTGGCGCGTGGAACTGGGCGAAGGATATTCTTCACCGGTAGTGAGCGGCAACCGCGTGTTCGTCCATTCGCGTCGAGACCCGGAGGAGCTGGTCAGCGCCGTGGATCTGGCAACCGGCAAGATCCTGTGGCAGCAACGTTACACGGCGCAATTTGCAAAGAACCAGTACGCGTCGAAAATGGCCAAGGGCCCGAACTCCACGCCGCTGGCGATCGGCAACCGGCTGTTCACCATGGGCGTGACTGGAGTGGTTTCCGCGTGGAACCCTGCCGATGGCGCGCTGCTGTGGCGTAAAGACTATTCCGCCTCGGTGGATACGTCGAAGCTCTTCTGCGGTACGGCGATGTCTCCGATGATGGAAGGCGGCGCCATCATTGTGCAGGTGGGTAGCGACATTCACGGCGGCCGGATTCTTGCCCTTGACCCTGCCACCGGCGCCGAACGTTGGACGTGGCGCGGCCTCGGCCCGGGCTACGCTTCGCCGCTGGCCATCAACGCCGGCAACACCCGGCTCATTGTCGCCATGACCGAAGGCTCGATTGAGGGCCTCGACGCCAAGACCGGGGCGTCATTGTGGTCCGTACCGTTCCCGGACGAGTGGCACGAGAATATTTCCACGCCGGTTTGGAACGGCTCGCACCTGTTCATTTCCGGCCCGCGGCAGGGCACGCACGCGTACTCCATCGTGCAAGCCGCGGGAAAATGGCAAGTCACGGAAGTGTGGAAGAACCCTGACGTTACCATGTACATGAGCACGCCGGTGCTGGCCGATGGCCTGCTCTACGCGCACTCGGTCAAGAAGAAGGGCCAATTCGTCGCGCTAGATGCCGCAACAGGCGCGGTGCGCTGGGCCACGGAAGGCCGTGGCGGCGAACACGCATCTATCCTGCTCACCCCGGCCAATATCCTCTACCTCACCAATGGCGCGGACCTGATCCTGGCCCGCCGCGCCACGGACAAATTCACCGAAGAACGCCGCTACGACGACATCGCCAACAGCGAAACCTACGCGCTCCCGGTAATCGTTCCCGGCGCGCTGCTGGTGCGTGATTCCACCGGCCTGGCCCGCCTGAAACTTGGCTCGTAGATGACTTGAGGCGTTCTGGCTGCACTTGCCTTTTCGGCAGACGAATGGCTGACGGCCAAAACGCCGGTTGTGCTACACTGTCCCAGCAAGAGCCGGGAACACTCCCAGGGGTGCTGGCCACCGGGCCGGTACTACATACCGCTCCTGCAAACCCAGATTCAGACGCGCAGGCAAGTACCCGCGCTCACCGAGATTCTCGAACGAGGTAACGACCCATGTCCGGCCATTCAAAATGGGCCACCATCAAGCATAAGAAGGCGGCCACGGACGCCAAGCGCGGCCGCGTATTCACGCGTCTGATCCGTGAAATCACCATCGCCGCGCGCACTGGCGGCGCTGATCCCATGACCAACCCGCGGCTGCGCACGGCCATTGCCGGCGCCAAAGCCGAAAACATGCCCAATGACAACATCGAACGCGCTGTGCTGCGCGGCACCGGCCAACTCGAAGGCGAACAACTCGAAGAGGCCATGTTCGAAGGATACGGTCCGGGCGGCGTGGGCGTGCTGGTGAAGGTGGTCACCACCAACCGCAACCGCGTGGTCGGCGAAATCCGGCACGTTTTTTCCAAGCACGGCGGCAACATGGCCGAAGCGGGAGCGGTAAGCTGGCAGTTCCATCGCAAGGGCGACATCGTTATTCCCAAGGACGCGGCCGACGAGGAAAAATTGATGGGCATTGTGCTCGATGCCGGCGCGGAAGACCTGAAGGACGACGGCTCGGTGTGGGAAGTGGTCACTCCGCCGGAAGCGTTTGATGCGGTGCGTGAGGCTATAGAGAAATCAGGCATCAAGCCGGCCTCGGCGGAAGTCTCCATGCTCCCGCAAAACTACATCAAGCTCACCGGCAACGAAGCGGGGCAGATGCTGCGCCTGGTGGAAGCGCTCGAAGAGCACGACGACGTGCAGCAGGTTTACGCCAACTTCGATATTGACGAGAAGGAAATGGCGGCCGTGGCCGGGTGATTCCAGGCCCCGGCGTTCCGGTGTTGTTGTTTTTCCGCGGTTGCGACACATTGCCGGCCGCAAGGCCGCCGCTACATAGTCCGTAACCATTCCGCACTTGAACGCTTCAACCGTGCAACGTTTCTGCTACACTTCGCGCATGCGCGTGCTGGGAATTGATCCCGCATCGGCGGGCACGACCGGGTACGGCGTGGTGGATGCCGAAGGACGCCGCTGCCGCATGGTGCACTTTGGCGGACTTGCCGCAAGCGGCAAGCGTTCCGCGGAAGCGCGTCTCAACGAAATTCACTCCCTGGTAAGCAAACTCATCGCCGAGTACGCCCCGGAAGCGGTGGCGCTCGAGTCCGTTTTTTCCGAGCTGAACGTGAGGACCGCGTTGAAGCTGAGCGAGGTGCGCGGGGTGGTGATGCTGGCCGCCGCGCAGGCGGGAATCCCGGTACACAGCTACTCTCCGCGCGAGGTGAAGCTGAGCGTCACCGGCTACGGCCACGCCGATAAGCGGCAGATCCAGCAGATGGTTCGCACCGAACTGGCGCTGGAATCGGCGCCGCAGCCGGCCGATGCGGCAGACGCGCTGGCCGTCGCACTGTGCCACGTGCACAGCGAGCACGGCCGCGCGCGTTTCGCCGCCGCCACCGGCGGGAGTGCCGCCGGCATTTCCCTCGCTGCCCGGAGCCCGAGGGCGCGGAGCACCCGGATTCGTCCGGCGCGCATCCAAGTACTGCCATGAATTCCCGGTCCGATTCCCCTTCGCGCGCATCCCGCTTGTGCGTTCTGGCCGCGACGCTTCTTATCTTTTGTTGTGCCACTCCGTCGGCGGTCGCCGCATCGGCTTCCATTACCTATCGCAAGATATTCAAAGGCAGCTCGCCGGAATTTGTGGAGGTGAAAGTCTCCGATACCGGCGCCTGCTCCTACGACATTCGCCTGCTTTCCGAACAGCCGGATCCGCAGGCATTCGAAGTGGGTGCGGCGCTGCGCACCAAGATTTTCGAGCTGGCCGCGCAGCTCGGCAACTTCAAAGACCAGCAACTGGACGTGAAGCGGCGCATCGCCAATCTGGGAGAGAAGACCTTCCGTTTCGAACGCGGCAGCGAGGCGCACGAAGCCAGCTTCAACTACACAACCAACCCCGCCGCGTCACAGTTGCAGATGATTTTTGAGGGACTGAGCCGCCAGCAGGAACATCTGCGCACCATTCTCCACCGCATGCGTTACGACCGGCTGGGCGTGAACAATGCGCTGCTGGCCTTTGAAACCGATTACGACCGCAAGATCCTGCCCGAACCGGAGCGCCTGCTGCCCGCTCTCGAACAGCTTGCCGCTGATTCACGCTACGTGGATATCGCCCGCCAGCGCGCCCGCGCCCTGATCGAACGCATCAAGAACAAATCCTAGTCCCGCGGAAGCCGCAGCAGCCGAAGCCAGCGAGCGCAGAAGTTGGGTTGGCGCTTCGCGGACCGCTGCGGCGCCTGCTAATCGCCGAAAGCCAGTATGGCCAGCACGGCAATATTCACCACCGGCACGAGCATCAGCAAACCCCACCAGCCCGGCTTGCCCCGGGCCTCAGCCACGCCCATAAAGATCATGACCACGATCACGATGTTCGCCAGCGGGATGAACAAAAGCAGGATCCACCAGATAGGCTTGCCCGAAATCTGAATCAGCAGAACCATGTTCAGAATCGGAACAAACCCCCACCATCCATTGGGAGTGTTCGTTTTTTCGGCAATCTTCATCAGGCATAGTCCGGTGAAGATCCATCCGGCAACGGCCAACACCAGATAGACGCCCAGAAACGCCTCGAGGAAACCGGTCGGGATGCTGTCTTGCTGTATCCAGGCAACCAGCGAAGCCAGGATCATTGAGCCTCCAATGCGCTACCGCGCATGATCTGCGTGGGAACAATTGCGGCAGAGCTTACTCCCTACCCCGGGCATGTCAACAGAATCCTGCAAGTCGGCCATGCTGGGAACCTTGCAGCGGCAGGCGGTGTCCATACAGCAGCGATGCTTCTTGACTTCGCCGGACCGCTTTGATATCTCGCTCCACCAGCGCATGAACCCCCGATGCTGCAAGTCTTCAGACGAGGAGACGCCCATCCCATGTTCCGCCACGTAAAGCATGCAGCTTCGTGCCAGACCCATTTCACCTGTGCCGCTTTTGCAGTTCGCAAAAGGCCGCTGCGTCTGCTCCTGCTTACATTCGCATTTGCAGTGATTTTCGTTACGCGCCTCGCGCCCCAGCAACCGGACGTCGCGCAGCCCACCAGCGCCGAACCGGCGGGTGAGGCGCTCAAACTGTCTCCACGCGAGACCGGAGCAAAAGTCTCCAATGCGCTGGCAGCAGCCGCGGCTGTGACTTTCGGCGACGGGACCAGAACTCTGCCGGAGTTTGGCGTCGCCACCGTACCGGGCACATCGCCGGGGCGGGCCTATCTGGTGGCCAGCGTCGAGTTCCGAACCAGCTTGCAGCGTTCCGCTTACCGCGACGCGGAAGCCACCGTCTTTGCCTCGAACGATCGCTTTGCGGACATGTTCCTCAGCAGCGAGGCGGCACTCGGCCGGCTCAATCGCAACCCTGCGGTGGTTCGCGCTGAAGAAATCAACCGTGTCTTCGTGCCACCGCCGCCGCTGGGCGTGCTGGCGCCCATCAGCAGGCTTGCACCGGAGGCGATTGTCCGCGGGGGTCTGAACGGCCTGACCGGGAAGGGCGTAATCGTAGCTGTGATTGACAGCGGGCTGGATTTTCGGCATCCCGATTTCATCACGGTGGATTCGTCCGGCAATCCCTCGTCGCGCCTGCTCTACTATTGGGACACGTTTCCGGAGTCCAACGTGCCCAGTGTGGCCGGAGCGCCGGCGCCGCTGGCGTATCCGAACGGGACTCCGGCCGGGAAGCTCTACACGCGCCAGCGGCTGAATGAGGAGTTGCGCGGCAACTTGAGACGCATCCCCGATCCTGATCCGAACAGCCACGGTACGGCTGCGGCGGGTGTGGCAGCCGGAAACGGCCGTGCCTCCAGCGGACGATGGGTGGGTGTAGCGCCGGACGCCGATCTCATCGGCGTGCGCATCGGCAGTCGTGACGGCACGATTCCGAACATGTTTCTGCTGAACGCCATTGTCCAGTGGCTCTTCCAAGTAGCGTCGGCCGAGCGAAAACCGTTGGTGATTTCCTGCAGCTTCGGCGGGCAACATGGCGCGCGAAACGGACAGAGCGTTTTTGAGCGCCATCTCGGTTCACACTTTGAGAACAGCCCGCCGGGCCGCGCCATCCTCATCGCCGCCGGAAACGAACGTCAGAAAGCGTTGCACGCCCAACTGCGATTTGGCGGCAGCACTGCCTACGGTACGCTCGCCTGGTGCGGCGCACAGAAAAACTCCTTGCTGCAGCTTTTCTTCTCAGCGCCCAACCAGACTGTGAGCGCGAGCGATATCGTCATCGAACCGCTCAAACTGGGCTTTCCACCAGGCAGCTCCGGCGATTGCGGCCCAGCCGCGGCAGTGGGCATTCTCCAGGCCGACCCGCTCGAATCGAATCAGATTACCCGTGAACTTGAGGGCGCTCTGCTGGTGGCGCCCGGGCCGGGCGGACTCAAGATCTACTCTCGCTCCGGGCGAACGGTGAACTTGCATGCCTACTTCGCGGTCATGTCCGCCACGCCCAGCTTTTTCTACGAGAGCATCACCATCGCCGGCAAGGGCTTTCCCGTCAGGCGCATGGCCGAACAGATCGCGATGCCGGGCACCACGCGCTACGCGCTGACCATCGGGAGTTACGACTTCAACGACCAGTTTAACGGCCAGCCGATGCGGGCTTGCAGGCAGGTCGTTACTCCGGGGCAGCTCTCTTGCTACACGAATCCCGGATTCAGCCGTGACGCCGTAATCAAGCCGGAGATCACCGCACCCGGTGAGTTTTACACAACCCCGTCGGCACGGTTGACGGATGGCACCCTGGCTGCCCCTGACGCCTCTGACAGTTCCGGCTCCTATCGCTGGTTTAACGGCACCAGCGCCGCCACTCCGTATGCCGCGGGAGTCGTGGCGCTGATGCTGCAGAAGAATCCCAACCTGACGATTTTCGACGTCAAGTCCTATCTGATGCGCAACGCCACCAGAGACACAATTACCGAGGCCACGCCCAACCAGAACTGGGGATACGGCAAGCTGGATCTGGCCGCGGTGCAACGCATACTGGCCGCCATTCCCGGCGCCGGCGGTCCGCCAGCGGTCGCGCCGGCTAAGAAGTCAGGCTTGCAGTGGCCCAAGAACTAAGCGCTCGCAGCTTGCGGCCTCATCTCCGCGCGTTCGCGATGTTCGCTGGGTTATGGACTCTGTGCGCTGGGGTCTGCTCGGCACAGAGCGGCGCGCGGCTGGCTGGTGCAACGCGCGCGCGCCCTGAGCTTGTCGTTCAATCCGGCCATACCGACTCCATCTACGGCCTGGCCTATAGTCCGGATGGCCGCTTGGTGGCATCCGGCGCTGCCGACCAGACCATTCGCATCTGGGACGCTCAAACTGGGCGGATGCTGCGCATGATCCGCGAGAGTCGCGGCACGGTGGTCAAGCTGGCATTCGCGGCGGATAGCCGGCAGATTCTCTCTGCGGGCGGCGCAGGAAAAATATTCGTGTGGGACGCGCAGATCGGGAAGCTGCTGCGCGAAATCGATGGCGCCGAATGGGACATCCAGCCGAATTTCGCCCTCAATCCGGACAATCGCACGGTTGCTCTGGCGGATTCAAGCGGTGGGTTGTTTCTCCGGGATTACCCCAGCGGCAGGCAACGGATTGCAATTCGGGCAGCTAAGCCGTACCGGCGACCGCAGTTCACGATGGATGGCCAGGGCTTGCTGGTTTACAGCACTGGCCGGGGATTGCTCCTGCTGGATGCAACGACCTTGCGTGAAAAGGCCGTGCTCATGCCCACCGTCGCCAAGGACGACTACGCGAATTTCGACGCGCCGGTGATCTCGCCACAGGGCACACATGCCGCGTTCACAACCTACAACGACTCCGCCCAAGCTGAGACCCTCCACGTCTGGAACCTCGCCGCGCGGCGCGAGATTCGCGCCATCACCCTGCCCGAGGATGCCGGCTCAGCTCAGCTCGCGTTTGTACCCGATGGCAAGTGGCTCGCCGTCGCCACTCTCTTCAGTGACACGTTTTTCTTCGACGTGAGCAGCGGACAACTCGCGTTCACCATCCCGGGCGACAACGACGGCAAATCCCACTATGTGAGCATGGCGTTTTCCCCGTGCGAACGCACCGGTGCGATGGGGCGCTGCGCTTCGTGGAAGGGAATGATGGTCACCGGAGGCAACGACCGAGTGGTGCGGTTCCGCGAGCTGCAGGGAGGAAATTTGCGTTTCCCGGTGCTGCCGCAAGCGCGGCAAGTCAATTCCCTGGCCCTCAGCCGGAATCAGCGCTGGCTGGCAACCGCCCAAACCAGCGGTGACACGAGCCTGTGGGATCTTTCCACCGGCGATCGCACCTCCGTTTTTCATGCCGAGCGGCAGGAAGTGGCAAGCCTCGCTCATCTGGCAACGATAGGCGACGTCACATTCGAGCCGCAGAGCCGGTGGCTGGCGGCGCTCAGCTACGACCAGGTTCTACGCTTTTGGGATGCGGAGAAAGGCGACGCGGCCCGGCCTGACTTCCAGTTGGATGGCGGGTTCATGACGCAGGCATCGGTCACACCGGATGGCACCTGGCTGGTTGTCAACGGCGTTGGCGCGACGTTGCTCCGCTTGAACCTCTCCAACGCGACGGCGCGGCGGTCACTGCCCGTGGATCTGCTCACGCCGCCGCGCGGGGAGCCGGCCACCGCGCTCAAGCGGGAATTCTTTCAGCACGGGTACCAACTCACTTTCAGCGCAAATGGACGGTGGATGGCGCACGGAAGTCAAAGCCGGTTCGCAGGCGTCTGGGATATCCAGGGCTGGCAGAAGATTCGAGAGGTCAAGACGGAACTCGAGAGGGTAAACGTTGTTGCGCTGAGCCCGGACGGCCGCTGGCTCTACGTTTCCGATTGGGGGCAAGACCACATGGAGTTGTGGGATTTGACCTCGACAGACGAACGGCCCGCCCGCCTGCTCTCCGGCGGAAAGCTCGGTGGAATCACGAACGCAGCGTTCAGCCCGGATGGAAAGTGGCTGGCCATTGCTGCGCTGAACTGGGTGGGCATCTGGAACGTCGAAAGCGGCAAGCTGCAACGCAAACTCGAGGGAAGCTCCTCCTATTTGAACACGGTCTCGTTTCTGCCCTGTGCCGCTTCGATCAGCGCGTGCGCCCCGGCACGTCCCCTGCTCTTTGCCGCCGGAGAGGATGGCGCCACCTACATTTGGAACTTCGAGTCCGGCGAATTGTTGTTGTCGCTGTTCTCGTTCGCCGGCTCCTCGGATTGGCTGGCAATCTCACCCGATGGTCTATTCGACGGCACGCCCGCAGCGTGGCGGCGAATCCTGTGGCGATTCGGCGGCAACCTGTTTGATGTGGCGCCTGCCGGCGTGTTCTTCAATGACTTTTATCGTCCGGGCCTGCTGGCGGAGTGCATGACCGGGGCGTGTCCGAAGGCGCCTTCGTCATTCAGTGCGACCGACCGGCGCGTTCCCGCGGTGCGCCTGGTGCCGGTTGACTTCCCTGCGGACGCACCGGTTTCGCAAAGGCAAGTGACCGTGCGCGTCACGGTGAAGGAAGCCCCGCCGGACGGCACTCATCCGCTGGGCAGCGGGGTTCGAGACGTACGGCTCTTTCGCAATGGGACGCTGGTGAAGCACTGGAAGAACATTCCTGTGGCGACACGCGGAGCAGCCGTCAACGTGGATACGCGAGTCGCCCTGGTGGGCGGCGCGAATAAACTGACGGCCTATGCGTTCAACCGGCAGAACGTAAAGTCGGAGGACGCTGAGCTCAACGTCACCGGGGCGCAATCCCTGGCTCGCTCTCCGGTGGCGCACATTCTCGCCGTTGGCGTGAGCCGCTACGCCAATCCGGAATTCAGCCTCAACTTCGCTCATTCGGACGCTGAGCGTTTTGCCGAAACCCTGGAACGGGAGCAGAAAAGCCTGGGGATCTTTTCCGCTGCGCGCGTGACCCGCCTGCTGAATGAGGACGCCACCAAGGACAAAATCCTCGCCGCGCTGAAGAACCTGACCGCTGAGGTACAGCCCGAAGATTCGGTATTCTTGTTTTTCTCCGGCCACGGATCTGCCTCCGGGCCGCGCTTCTATTTTGTCCCGCACGATTTGGGCTATGCAGGGTTTCGGGATCCGATTGCAGCTGGCGCCTGGGAGACGATTCAACGCCACAGCATCTCGGACCTGGAGCTGCAGCAAGCCTTTGAGAAGCTCGACGCCCGCACCATCGCCCTGGTGATTGACGCCTGCAACTCCGGCCAGGCCCTGCAGGCGCCGGAATTGGATACTTCCAGGGCCGCCACCGCTGAAACACAGCGTCTGCGCCGCCAGCTCTTCTACCGCGGCCCCATGAACGCCAAAGGCCTCGGCCAACTGGCCTACGAAAAAGGGATGTACGTGCTGACCGCGGCCCAGGGCTTTCAGGCGGCCATCGAAGTGAAGCGCAACGGCTCCGGATTGCTCACATTTGCGCTGATTGATGAGGCGCTCGCCAACCGCCGCGCCGCAAAAGTGACGGCGGGCCGCGTGTCACTGCCGGATTGGCTGACCTACCCCGCCCTGAACGTGCCCCGCATGCAGCGCGAGGTGATTGAGGAGAGCCAGCGGGAGAACAAGAGCATCGGCTTCATGGACGACTCAAAATTGCCCCCGGAGGAGCGCGGCGTCCAGCGCCCACGTCTCTTCATGCGCAGGGAGCCTGATCCTGACCCGCCGATCGTCGCCGGCCCCCGGATCAAGCCGGCCAATCCGGGCAATTCCCCTTGACCCTGGGGACCCGGCGGGAGACCATGAATATGGCGCGCAACCTAATCGTCCCCGGCACGCGTCTCAGTAGATGGGTGTCCCTTCCCCTGCCCGAAAGGAGGGCGTCATGAACTGCCGATGCCTGCCTGTTTCCGCTTTCCTGGCTTTGGTTTGCGCGACGTCCCTGACGTTGCCCGCTGCTGCGCAGGAGACCGTGCCGGCGCAGTCACTGCAGTACCCGGTCACCGGACAGGGGCAAACTCCGGAGAAGTATCAGGGACACGAATACAGTCTGGTGCGCATTGTGCGCCTGAGCCTGATTGATGGCGACGTTCAAGTGAACCGCACCGAGGAACCCGGCTGGCAGGGCGCCCAGCTTAATCTTCCCCTGAAGCAGGGATACTCCCTGTTTACCGGACAAGGGCGCGCGGAAGTCGAATTTGAAAGCGGCGCCACGGCGCGCCTCGCGGAAAACTCATCCCTCGAGCTTCGTGAGCTGGCCCTGGTAGACGGCAGCCGCATTACGGCGCTGGCGCTCACGCAAGGGACTGGCACTTTCTACGCCAACCTCGCTGACAGCGATTCTTTCGTCGTCATCACTCCCCATCTGGTGGCCCAAATTTCCCGCAACGCCCGATTCCGCGTGGACGTAACCGCCGATGGCAGTACCGTGGGCGTGCTCAAGGGCGATGTCACCGTGCAGGCCATGGGTACCGACTATCGCGTGACCAAGAACCGCATGCTTTCCCTGCGGGAGGGCGACGAGCAGATTCTGCTGGCCAAACTCGGTGATGCCGATGCTTGGGATCGCTGGGTCGCAGACCGCGACGAAGTGCTCACCGCTTCCCGTGAACGCTCTTCGCGTTACATGAATTCCGGCGGCACATACTACGGCGCCTCGGACCTGACCAATTACGGAAACTGGTACAACGCGCCCGGCTACGGGTGGACCTGGCAACCCTACGGCGTCGGCCCGGGATGGATGCCCTACGGAAACGGATATTGGTATTACCTGTCAGGCATCGGATATTCCTGGTACAGCTACGACCCGTGGGGCTGGATGCCGTATCACTTCGGAAGCTGGGTGAACATCGGCCATCGCGGCTGGTGCTGGGTCCCCGGACACTTCGACCGCTGGCGCGGCGCGCGCGTTTTCTATACATGGAACAACAATCGCGTCGGCTGGGGACCGCTTGGTCCGAACGACCGGCCCGGCCAGACGCCAACCAATCTTGCGTTCGGCGCAGTTTCCGGCACACCGGGCAACTCCGGCGACCGTATCGGTCCTGGCGGCCGCATGACCCGCGCTGAAATCGAAGCCGACGGCGGCGGACGCGTCTCCTTCCGGCCGCCTGATGGGTTTGCAAGCATGGTTCGCCCGATGCGCGGAACCACGCGCGCGGATGGCGATAGCCGGCCCGGTTTCACGCGACCTGCCAGCGAATCCCCGCGATCCACTCCGGCAGCGGCCGGTTTTGCCGGCGCAGCGCCCACTCGCGGTGTGACCGCGGAAGATCGCGCCGACTTGCCGCGCGGCGGCGGCCGAGTGCCGCGCGCTGAGGCTCCGGCGGGTATTGTGTATGACCCGGCCACGCGCCGCTATGAGAACGGCCCGGCCACTACCAGCCGCCCATCTGGGGCGACGCCTGTTTCACCTTCGCAAGGGTTCGGCGGCGATGCCGGTGTCGCAAAGCCCGGACGCGGCCTGCCTCCTGGAATTGACCGTCGTATGGGTGATGACTCTCCCGCGCGTGGCACGCAATCTCCGAGCGCCACCTGGGGCAACGCAACGCCTGGACAAACCATGCCGCGCAGCAACTCCACACCGGGCGAATCCGGCCGCACCGCATCGCCACGATTCGAGTCGCCGCGTTATGACGGCGAACGCTCGCCAAATCCCCGTTACGAGTCGCCCCGGCCGCCATCGCAGCCCTCGCGCTCAACCTCGGAGGGTTGGGGCGGACGCCCATCGTCACCGCCTCCTCAGACCCGCGGCGAGTCCCCGCGGCCCTCACCGCCCCCGGCGCCGTCCAACTCCGGCGGCGGATGGGGCGGAGGCGGCTCACGTCCCGCTCCGGCGCCAGCGCCGGCACCCGCCCCCCGCGGCGGCGGCGAGGGCGGCGGCAGGCCGCAACGCCCGGGCAACGGCGGCCACTGATTCCCGACCTTGAGCAGCAAAAGAAAGGGGCGCGAGTCACTCGCGCCCCTTTTCTGGTTTCACCAGTTGCCTTCTTCTGAACGCCGCGTTAACTCTTCGTGTCCCTCAGCCTCATCTGCGCCTCAGCCGCTCTTTTCCGCCATCATTCTGGCTTCTGGCTTCTCATCGCACGATGATTCCCGCGTACCCTACCACTTCATTTCGGTCCCCCGAAACCTCGCCGGATGTTGCGTAACGAACCAGCTCAGCCGAGGTCGCTCCCATCTGTTTTGCGGCAATCAGCATGGTTACCGCCGGCCCATAGCCGCACATGCTGATTCCTTCATTCCGCACGGTGTCGTACAAGCCGCGCGGATCCAGGGCCAGGATGCGTTCAATGGCTTTGCGATCCTTTACTCGAGTGATGTCATCCGGCTCGTAGTGATTCATATCCGACGTGGCGATGAGCAACGCAGGCTGCATGTGCCGCGCGAGGACGCCTGCGATCGCCGTTCCCAGTTGCTCAAAGCTGTGGAAACGATCCGTGCCCAGGGCGATGGGAACAAAGCGAAAATCACCCTTCAGCCGTTGCAGGAACGGCAACTGCACTTCGAGCGAATGCTCGTGCTGGTGAGCTACGGCATCTTCGCGCAGTAACCCGCAGGCGCGTTTCAACTCCGCCGCCAACTCGGCGTCAATTTGCGCTTCGCCGAGCGGCGTGCGCCACGCCCCCTCAGAAAGAATGGCCAGCGCCTGCCCCTGCGGATAGTGGCGCGGGCAGAGAATCACGAATGTCCGCGGCAGATCCAATGCGCCGAGCACGGCTCCTGCCACATGACCGGAATACACATAACCGGCATGCGGCACGATGCATGCCGTGGCTCGCACCCGCGGCTTGGCGGCGAATTCGGCCGTGAATCTGTTGATCAGGTGTGTCAGTTCATGAGGGTCGGCGGGGTAGAACCTGCCGGCAACGGCTGGCTCGCGGATCATGATGAGCCTCCCGGCGCAGCGGAATGGGCGCGGGTCAGATCGGTTTGGAGGGCTTGCCTTTGATCTTGATGGCCACGTCTTTTCCCGGCTCGTGCTCGATTTCCACGCGGTCGCCGTGCTGGTAGCCGCCGGCATCAATCACTTTCTGCATCTTCTCGCGCACTTCCGGCGTGTACGTGAAGGTGCGAACCAGCGCAGAATTCTCCTGGCTGCGGACGATAATCTGCAGGGTGCTGGAGGAGAGCACCTCTCCCTTGAACCTGGCCAGCTTCACTTTCGGGGCTTTGACGCTGATGGGCGCCCCGGTATCAACCTGCGCGCGGACCGCGGAGGGAGCGGCCAGCGCGGCAGCCGCGATCATCAGTACGAGATGGATTCTAGAGCGATTCATCGAGTGAAATCTTCAGTGACTTCAGGAACCGGATGTCCTGCGGCGTAACTTCCAGCTTGGCGGTGGCTCGCTCGTCCTGCGGAGTCTCTTCGTCCACCCGGATATGCAGCGCTTCCAGGAAATTCCGGTCCTGAGACGTGAGCCGCGCGGGCGAATCCTCGCGGCGCGCCAGGCCGATGGTGGCGTCGAGCTTCAGGACGATGTCGTATCCGGCGGAGCGGATGCCGGCAATGGACTCCGAGATTCGCTCGGAGTCAGAGACCGTCTCGTTGATGGCGTGACCAAGCTCGCGCAGCCGCCGCTTTAGATTCTCGTCCAGGTGCACTTGTCCCCTCCGGGCAGATTCCATCGCATTTTACGGCGCGGCATTTCACAGCACAAGCCCGATTTCCTGCAGATTGCCAGCGCTGCACGCCGCAACAACGACGCCCCGGCGTGCTTTGTTACAATTCCGGGCGTGTACCGGCTGCTCCAAGCTCTGCTGTCGGCCTTGCGTGCAGCGCTGTTCGCGTTCTGGCGCGCGGCCCGCCAGCTCTGGCATGAGGTCATCGGAGTGTTCTTCGGACTGTTCGCTCTGCTGGGAGCCGTTTCTGCGTGGCGGCACTGGCAGCGCGGCTCGGAACTGTACGTGCTGGCGGTCTCACTGGCGTTCTTTCTGGTGATGGCGGGATTTGCCGTGGCGTCGTTTCGATCGGCTCGCCGCGTGCGCTGATCCTCCTGTATTCTGTTATTTTGAATCTGCGGTTTCTGTCTGTGCCGATGCCAAAAGCCCCCGCCAATCCGCCTGAGCGTTCCGCCTCCGCGGAGCGCC
>Ga0187894_10002120_pt1 | contig 24165 bp, 21 predicted proteins | sample GBC1701081metaG_FD_136650 | JGI IMG/M metagenome (GOLD analysis project Ga0187894, IMG submission 136650) | White microbial mat communities from a lava cave in the Kipuka Kanohina Cave System on the Island of Hawaii, USA - GBC170108-1 metaG ... | reverse complement strand
GGGCGGATTCTTCAAGCGCGAGGGGAGGCCGTCCGAAAAGGAGACGCTCACTTCCCGCCTGATCGACCGGCCGCTGCGGCCTCTGTTTCCCGAGGGCTTCTACAACGAAGTCCAGATCGTCGCGACGGTCCTGTCGCTCGATCCCGAGATCGACTCCGACATTCCCTCGCTGATCGGGGCTTCAGCGGCGGTTGCCGTGTCTGGAATCCCGTTCACCTCGCCGATCGGCGCGGCGCGCGTCGGCTACAAGGACGGCAAGTACCTCCTCAATCCGACCACCAGCCAGGTCAAGGGCGAGTCTGACCTCGATCTGGTCGTCGCAGGCACGCAGGACGCCGTGCTGATGGTCGAATCGGAAGCCAAGGGACTTTCCGAGGAAGTCATGCTCGGTGCCGTGTTGTTCGGCCACGAGGAAATGCAGGCCGCGATCGCCGCGATCAACAAGCTGGCCGCGGAGGCTGGCAAGCCGCGCTGGGACTGGAAACCGGCCGACGAGAATTCGGCGCTCAAGCAGGCCGTCGCCAAGCTGACCGAGGCCGATTACGGCAAGGCCTACGGCCTCGTGGTGAAGCAGGCCCGCGTGGCGCGCCTTGCGGAAATTCGCCAGGCGGCGCAGGCCTCCTTGTCAGGCGGCGACAAGCCGCAGTTCACCAAGGACCAGGTCACCAGTGCGCTGCATGACCTCGAGTACCGCCTGGTCCGCGACATGATCCTCTCGGGCAAGCCGCGAATCGACGGCCGCGACCTGAAGACGGTCCGCCCGATCAGTGTCGAGGTCGGCGCGCTGCCCCGAACCCACGGCTCGGCGATCTTCACGCGTGGCGAAACCCAGGCTCTCGTGACGACGACGCTCGGCACCGGCCGCGACGCGCAGATCATCGACGCGCTGGCCGGCGAGCGGCGCGAGCCGTTCATGCTGCATTACAACTTCCCGCCATTCTCGGTCGGCGAGACGGGCTTCATGGGCTCGCCAAAGCGCCGGGAGATCGGACACGGCAACCTCGCCAGGCGCGGCATCATGGCCGTCATGCCGGACCTCGAGAGTTTCCCGTACGTGTTGCGCGTCGTATCCGAGGTGCTGGAGTCGAACGGTTCGAGCTCGATGGCGACCGTGTGCGGGACCAGCCTTTCTTTGATGGACGCGGGTGTTCCGCTCAAGGCGCCGGTTGCCGGCGTTGCGATGGGCCTGGTCAAGGAGGGCGACCGTTACGCGGTGCTGACTGACATCCTGGGCGACGAGGATCATCTCGGCGACATGGACTTCAAGGTTGCCGGGACGGCGGGCGGGGTCACGGCCCTGCAGATGGACATCAAGATCAACGGCATCACCCCGGAGATCATGAAAGTAGCGCTCGAGCAGGCCAAGGCCGGCCGGCTGCACATCCTCGGCGAGATGAGCAAGGTGCTCGACAAGGCGCGCCCGGAGATGTCCGAGTGGGCGCCGACGATCGTCACCATCAAGATCGACCCCGAGAAGATCCGCGACGTCATCGGCAAGGGCGGCTCCGTGATCCGCCAGATCACCGAGGAAACCGGCGCGACCATCGACATCGAGAACGACGGCACGGTCAAGATCGCATCGGTCGACGGCGCTTCCGGCCGGGAGGCGCAGCGACGCATCGAGATGATCACGGCGGACGTCGAAGTCGGCCGGATCTACGAAGGCAAAGTGGTCCGCCTCATGGACTTCGGCGCCTTCGTCGCGATCCTGCCGGGCCGCGACGGCCTCGTGCACATCTCGCAGATCTCCGATGAGCGCGTCGAGCGGGTCAGCGACAAGCTCAAGGAAGGCGACGTCGTGAAGGTCAAGGTGCTCGAGGTCGACCGCCAGGGCCGCGTGCGGCTCTCGATGCGCGGAGTCGCCTGAGGGCCTAGGACGAGGCCGCGGACGGCAGCCGCCGCTCGCGGATTCCTGCCAGCCGTTCCGGTTTCCAGTTCGGGATCGCCCACGCCCAGGTCTCGCGCACGGGTGCGCGCGCGAGTTCCTGAGGCGGCGCCTGCTCCAGCCACGACAAGGCCTGCCAGAGCTGCGACGGCGCGGCCGCCGCCGCGAGCGGCAGTGCGTGCCGGGACTTCGCGAGCTTCTGGCCATTGGGTTCGACGAGAAGCGGCAGGTGGCCATAGCGCGGCGTGGGCAGGCCGAGTGTCCGCTGCAGCAGGATCTGGCGCGGGGTCGACGACAGGAGGTCTGCGCCGCGCACGACTTCGGAGATGCCCTGGCGAGCGTCGTCCACGACGACAGCCAGGTGATAGGCGAAGCAGTCGTCGCGGCGCTTCACGATGAAGTCGCCGGCCTCGCGGCGGCAGTCCATCCTGCAGGGCCCCTGGAACGCATCCTCGAAGTCGACCGGCGGCTCCTGGCCGTCAATTGCGTAGCGCACCGCGTGCGACCCGCGGCCTGCCTCAGGATCGCCGCGGCAGGTTCCCGGGTAGACGGGCTCCGATCCCGGGTCCGCGATTTGCGCGGCTGCGAGCTCCGCGCGGCTGCAGCGGCAGGGGTAGCACCGGCCAGCAGCCTTCAGCCGGGCGAAGGCCGCCGCGTAATCATCGATTCGATTGGACTGGAATTGAATGCTTCCATCCCATTCGAACCCAAACCTGTCGAGTACTTTTGGAATGGAATCGGAAAGGCCGGGTTGGCAGCGCGCCCGGTCGAGGTCATCAATCCGGAGCAGCCAGCGGCCGCCCTGGCTGCGCGCGCTCAAGTAGCTGCCGGCAGCCGCCAGCAGCGATCCCAGGTGCAAGGGGCCAGAAGGAGTCGGCGCAAAGCGGCCGCAAGGCGCCGGCTGGGGCGCGTCAGCGGTACCAGTCGTCGCGGTCGCCGTACTGCTTCTCGCGGCGTTCGCGCCGCTCCTGCGCCTCGAGACAAAGCGTCGCAACCGGCCGCGCTTCGAGGCGCTTGACACCGATCGGCTCGCCAGTCTCGATGCAGTAGCCGTAGCTGCCATCCTCGATCCGGCTGATCGCTTCCTCGATCTTGCGGATCAGCTTGCGCTCGCGGTCGCGGGTACGCAGTTCGAGGGCAAATTCGGACTCGAGCGTCGCGCGGTCGTTCGGGTCAGGCGGATTCGCCGCCTCGTCCTTCATGTGCAGCATCGTGCGGTCGACCTCTTCCATGAGATCGCGCTTCCAGCTGCTCAGGATCACGCGGAAATGGTCGAGCTGGTCGCGGCCCATGTACAGCTCGCCCTTACGCTCGCGGTAGGGGCGGACGTTACGCGGTCCCAGCAGCAGATTGTGGGCGCCGGTGCCGTCCTCGTCTTCCTCGCCGACGTTCGCCCGCCGATTGGCGCGCGCCTGCAGCGACGCCAAAGTGACCCGCGCCTCGGCGACCTGGGCTGGTGGAATGGCCGGCTTCGGCTTCGCCACTACGATTTCGCGAACCGCTGGAGCGTGATTGCCGGACTTTGCGGGACGCGGCGGGACCGCGGGGCGGGATTTCGCCTTGATGGGCTTGGCAGCCTTCTCACGAGCCGGTGCCGGCTTCAACTTGCGGGGCACGGGTTTTGCAGCCCTGCGAGGCGCAGGCGCCTTGCGCGGTGCGGCCTTCGTAGCGGGTTTTCTGGGACGGGCAGCCTTCTTGGCAGGCATCAAATTCTCCGCAGCCTATGCAATCGAGCGCCGGATTATAGCCCCGGTTTTCGCGGGGTCCAGTGCAGAAGACATCGGCACGCCGGAGCCGGAAACCGTCAGGGCAGGCTGACAGGCGGAGGGGCGACCCAGCCCGGGTGTCGGTGTTCCGCGACGACCGACGTGTAAATGCCGCCGCGCACGTTAAAGTGCGCCGCAAGGCGCAGGAATCTCGGTTTCAGCGTCGCAGCGAGGAGGTCCGCAATCTCGTTGGTGACCGCTTCGTGGAAGGCCCCGCGCTCACGGAACGACCAGACGTAGAGCTTGAGCGATTTCAGCTCGACGCAAAGCTGGTCCGGCACATACTCGAGTTCCAGCGTTGCGAAGTCGGGCTGGCCGGTGCGCGGACAAAGGCAGGTGAATTCCGGTATCCGCATCCGGATCGTGTAATCGCGGCCGGGTTGCGGATTCGGAAACAACTCGATCTCGCGGGGCGGCACTGTCGGGCTCATGCGGATCGGTTTCGGTCGTCGTCAAGTGCGGGCGCTTAATCTACACTAGCCGGAATGCGCCTTGCCAGGATAAGACTCGCCGGTTTCAAGTCTTTCGTCGATCCCACCACCGTCTCTTTTCCATCCAACCTGACCGGTGTCGTCGGCCCGAACGGTTGCGGCAAGTCGAACATCATCGATGCGGTGCGCTGGGTCATGGGCGAGATTTCCGCCAAGCACCTGCGCGGCGACTCGATGACCGACGTCATCTTCAACGGTTCACGCACCCGCAAGCCGATTGGCAGCGGCTCGGTGGAACTCGTATTCGACAACAGCGACGGCAAGCTCGCCGGTCCCTATGCCGGCTACGCGGAGGTGTCGCTCAAGCGGCTCGTATCGCGCGACGGTAATTCCACGTACTTCATCAACGGCGCGAAGTGCCGCCGCAAGGACATCACGCACCTGTTCCTCGGCACTGGCCTCGGCTCGCGCAGTTACGCGATCATCGAGCAAGGCATGATCTCGCGCCTGATCGAGGCGCGCGCCGAGGACATGCGCGCCTTTGTCGAAGAGGCGGCCGGCATCTCGCGCTACAAGGACCGCCGCCGCGAGACCGAGAACCGGATCGCGCACACGCGCGAGAACCTCGAACGGCTGAATGACCTGCGCGAGGAAGTCGACAAGCAGATCCGCCACCTGCAGCGGCAGGCAGGCATCGCGCGCCGCTACCAGGAAAGCATGCAGCAGAAGCGCCAGCTGCAGGCCGAGCTGCTGGCGCTCAGGATCCGCGACCTCGACACTGACATCGCAGGCCGACATGCGCTGGCGAGCCAGCGCGAGAACGAGACCCAGGCCGCTATCGCTGCGTTGCGCGCGGCCGAGGCCGCCGTCGAGCGCGCGCGGTCGCGACACATGGAATGTTCGGATGCGCTGTCAGCCGTGCAGGGCCGTTATTACCAGGCCGGTGCCGACGCGACACGTACGGAGCAATCGCTTCAGCACGCGCGTGAGCTGAAGCAGCGCCAGCGCTCGGACCTTGAGCGCGTCATGGCAGAGCATGCAGAGTCCTCGGCGCTGGTGGCGCGCGACGGCGACCAGCTGGCCGAGCTCGCGAGTTTCCTCGAGCAGGCCGATCCGGAACTGGCCGCTGCGCGCGCCGGGGAGGCCGCTGCGCGCGACACGCTGGCTGCCGCCGAAGCGTCGATGGACGACTGGCAACAGAGCTGGGAAGAATTCAATCGCGAGTCGGCGGAAGCCACGCGTCTTGCGCAAGTCGAGCAGGCACGAATCGAGCAGATCGAGTCGGGACTGCAGCGCTTGAAGTCCCAGCGCGATCGCCTGGCCGGGGAACGCGCCCAGCTCGAGTCCAGCATGGCCGGCGCAAAGCCCGCGGAGTTCGCGGAGGCGGAGCGTGAAGCGCGTGAACGCGGCCGCGCGGCGCAGCAGGAACTCGACACGACGCTTGCTGAATTGCAGGTCCTGCGCGACGAGGAGCGGCAGCGGGCGGCGTCGCTCGACTCCGCCAAGGCCGGGCTGCACGCAGCCCGAAGTGAATGGCTGACCGTCGATGCCGTGCAGAAGGCGGCGCTCGGCCGGGGCCAGGCCGGCGCCTCCGAATGGCTGGAGAAGCACGGTCTCGACGCGCACCCACGACTTGCGCAGCAACTCACCGTGGACCGCGGATGGGAGCGTGCAGTCGAAACGGCGCTCGGCAGCTACCTGGAGGCAATTTGCGTCGACGGCATTGAATCAGTTGCGCCTTCCCTCGAAAAACTGGCGGCCGGGCAGGTAATCGTCACGGAAGCGGGCGATGCCGAGCCTGTCGCAGCAGGCGGCCCAGGCACGCTGCACGCGCGGGTCCGCGGGCCCACGATCGTCGCGGACCTTCTGGCTGGCATCATCGCCGTCGACTCGCTTGCCGATGCCCTCGTGCGCCGCAAGTCGCTCAAGACAGGCGAGTCATTGATCACGCGCAACGGCGTCTGGCTTGGCCGTGCGTGGCTACGGGTGGCGCGCAGCGAAGCCGGTCATGCCGGGGTCATCGAGCGCGAACAGGAGCTGCGCCGATTGCAGGAGAAAGTCACCGGCCAGGAGCGGACAGCGGCCAACCTGGAGGCCGAGCTCGGGGCGACACGCGACCGGTTGACGGCGCTCGATTCCAGCCGCGACCAGCTCCACGCCAGGGTCAATCGCCTGCATCACGACCTGGTCAGCGTGCAGGGCGCGCACGCGGCCGTGCGCTCGAAAGCCCAGCAGGTGGCGGAGCGCCTGGCGCAACTCGCCGAAGAGCTTGCGCAGGTCGATGGGCATCTCGAGCGGGACGAGTCGGACGCCGGTGACTGCCGGGCGCGGCTGGACGACGGGCTCGCGCGGCAACTTGCCGTTACGGCCGGCGGCGCAGTGCTCGAGCAGCAGCGCGAGGCGCTGCGCTCGGAACTTTCAGCCGCGCGCGACCGGCACGCCACCGAGAGCGTCGCGGCACAGCAGGTGGCGATCCGCGTCGAGTCGCAGCGTTCGAAGATTGCGACATTGCGCACCAGCCTGGAGCGCGCGCGCGACCTGGTTCGGCAGCTCGAGGCGCGCCGTGCCGACCTCGATCTCCAGCTGGCGGAGGGCGAGGCCCCGTATGCCGAACTCGAGCGCCAGCTCCAGGGATACCTGGAACAGCGCCTCGCCGTCGAGCGCGAACTCGGCGACGCACGGCGCGCGGTCGAGGACGCAGATGCCGGCGTGCGTGAGCTGGACTCGGAGCGGCAAAGAGTGGAAACCGTCGCCGAGTCCGCGCGCGCCATGCTCGCGGAGATCAGCCTTGGAATGCAGGAGACGCGCGTACGGCGCGATTCGCTGGTCGAACAATTCACGGCGACCCAATTCGACCTCGAGCAGGTGACCGCAGCGTTGAGCGCGGAGGCCTCGGTAATCGGCTGGGACCAGCAACTTGCCGAAGTGACCGAGCGGATCGAGCGGCTCGGGGCCGTCAATCTTGCATCGATCGACGAGCTGAAGGAACAGTCGGAACGCAAGGAGTATCTCGATCGCCAGTTCGCGGACCTGTCGGATGCGCTGAACACGCTCGAACAGGCAATCCGCAAGATCGACCGGGAGACCCGCGCGCGATTCCAGGATACTTTCGACCGCATCAACAACGGCTTGAAGGACAAATTCCCGCGGCTGTTCGGCGGCGGCGCCGCGTACCTCGAACTGGTCGGCGATGACCTCCTGACAGCCGGCGTCGCAGTCATGGCTCGTCCGCCCGGCAAGCGGAACAGTTCCATTCACCAGCTTTCGGGCGGCGAGAAGGCGTTGACGGCCGTCGCGCTCGTGTTCTCGATCTTCGAGCTGAATCCGGCGCCGTTTTGCCTGCTCGACGAAGTCGATGCGCCACTCGACGAGCACAACGTCGGGCGCTTCTGCGACATCGTTCGCGACATGTCCGAGCGCGTGCAATTTGTCTTCATCACGCACAACAAGAACACGATGGAACTCGCGGGCCACCTGATCGGCGTGACGATGGGCGAGCCCGGTGTGTCGCGGCTCGTCGCGGTCGACGTCGACGAGGCCATGCGGATGGCTGCGGTCGGCTAGGCAGGGTGTGAGGCCGTGCCCGAACTTCGCTGGATACTGCTTGCGGCCGGCATCGCGCTGATCCTCGGGTTGTGGTGGTGGGAAACGCGCAGGCCGCGCGAGCCCAAACCAGCAGAGTTCGCCGAGACAGGCTCCCCGGTACGAGAGGCCACCGCGCTGGCTCCTGACAGTTCGGGGCCGACAGCGGACTATTTCGCGGAGAGCGATGTCGAGCCCGAAATGCCGTACGCGCCGACCATCGAGCGCGTGCGCGTTCAACGCCGGCCGCCGCTCATCGAAATTCCCGAAGACATGGAAGTCGACGTTTCGGATTTCGTCGGGATCGAACGACGCCATCCCGCCGAATCGGAGTTCACGCTTGAAGCAACTCCGGCCAACGACAGCGGCCTCGATGGCTTGGCGGACGAGGCGACATCGGTTGACGATGCGGTCGAAGAGCAGGACGACCATCATCGAGCGCCCTGGATCCGCACGCAGCCGCTCGAGCGGGACGATGTCGCCCCCAAACGCGAGGAAGTGCAGCCCGATCTCCCCAACGACGCGATTGAACGACGCACCGCAGAGGCGTCCCAACAGCGCATCGTGGCGCTCCGCCTGATCGCGCCCACCGAACAGTGGCAGGGCAGCAGCCTGCGCGCCGCATTCGAGGCGGAAAGGCTGGAGTTCGGGCCCTATTCGATATTTCATCGGCCACGCGAGGACGGCAAGACGCTTTTCTACGTGGCGAGCCTGATGGAACCCGGTTCGTTCGACCCGTCGCGCATGAATGACCAGGAATTCTCCGGTATCTCGCTGTTTGGCGTCGTTCCCGGGCCGCTCGACGCGCCCTCCACCTTCGATCTCGTGCTTTCCGTCGGACGCAGCCTCGCGGATCGTTTGAAAGGGCAGCTCCAGGACGAGCAGGGCAGTACGCTCACCGCGCAGCGGATCCTCAACCTGCGGGAGGAGCTGGTCCACTTCGAGCATCGCAACCGGCGCTTGCGGCGAAGCTGATGAAGAGGCCGGCGCCCGAGGGCGATCAGCAGCGTATCGCGCGGCTGCGCGACGAAATCGAGCGCCACAATGTCCGCTACCACGTGCTGGACGATCCGGAGATCCCGGATTCCGCCTACGACCGCCTGATCCGCGAACTGCGCGAGCTGGAAGACTCGTACCCGGAGCTCGTCACTCTCGACTCACCGACCCAAAGGGTTGGCGGAGCGCCTGTGGGCGCATTTGCCCAGGTCCGGCATCGCGCGCCGATGCTGTCCCTCGACAATGCCTTTTCCCGTGAAGACGTCGCCGCCTTCGACCGGCGCGTTCGCGAGCGACTCGAGGCGGAGCGCGAAATTCGCTACGCCTGCGAGCCGAAACTCGACGGTCTCGCGGTCAGCCTGACCTATCAACGTGGCTCGCTTGAAATCGCGGCCACTCGCGGCGACGGAGCGGTCGGCGAAGACGTCACGCACAACATTCGCACCATCCAGTCGGTGCCACTGCGGCTCGCGGGCAAGGGTTTTCCGGAAGTGCTGGAAGTTCGCGGCGAAGTACTCATGTCCATCGCCGGATTTGCCGAAATGAACCGCCGGGCGGAAGAGCAAGGCGAGAAACTCTTCGTGAATCCACGCAACGCCGCCGCAGGCAGCATGCGACAGCTCGACCCGCGGCTGGCGGCCTCGCGGCCCCTCGAGATTTTCTTCTACGGCGCCGCCGTAGCGAAAGGCGCGAGCCTGCCTGACAGGCATAGCGAAGTATTGGCCGCACTTCGCGAGTGGGGACTGCGCACTTCTCCGGAATCGCGGGTTGTCGTGGGTGTCGAGGGACTGCTCAGCTATTACGAGGAAATTGGCGCAAAGCGAACCAGCCTGCGCTACCAGATCGACGGCGTCGTTTACAAAGTGGACTCCCTCGTGGAACAGCGTGAGCTCGGATTCGTCGCGCGCGCGCCGCGCTGGGCCATTGCGCACAAATTTCCGGCCGAAGAAGAGATGACCAGGGTCCGTGCGATCGAGTGGCAGGTCGGACGCACCGGCGCGCTGACTCCCGTCGCTCGACTCGAGCCCGTCTTCGTGGGCGGCGCGACGGTCGCGAACGCGACACTGCACAATATCGATGAGCTGCAGCGCAAGGACGTCAGGGTAGGCGACACCGTGGTGCTGCGCCGCGCCGGCGATGTCATCCCGGAAGTCGTTCGGGTCATCCTGGAAAAACGATTACCCGGTGCGGAGCCGGAGCGGCTTCCTGAGGGCTGCCCCGTGTGCGGCTCGGAAGTCGAGCGCGAGGAAGGCGAGGCCGTTGCCCGCTGCACCGGGGCGCTCGTCTGCCCGGCGCAGCTCAAGGAGACACTGCGGCATTTCGCCTCACGCCGGGCCTTGGACATCGAGGGCATGGGTAGCAAGCTCGTCGACCAGCTCGTCGACGAAGGGCTGGTCAAGGATGCTGCGGATTTCTACCGCCTGCGTGTCGAAACTCTGGCCGAGCTCGAACACATGGGTGAAAAGTCGGCGGCCAAGCTTGCGCAGGCGCTCGAGCGCAGCAAGACAACCACGCTGCCCCGATTCCTGTTTGCCCTCGGCATCCGGGATGTGGGCGAGGCCACGGCGGAGGCACTGGCACGCCACTTCCGCACCCTCGATGGCCTCCGTGAAGGATCCGCGGCAGTGATCGAGGAGGTGCCGGATGTCGGGCCCGTCACTGCGGCGCACGTGCACGCGTTCCTCCAGGAACCGCGCAACGCACGGGTGATCGATGCTCTGGTCCAGCTAGGCGTGCACTGGCCGGACATGCCTGCGGTCGAATCGGGAAGCAGGGAACTCGAGGGCAAGACCTTCGTGCTCACGGGCAAGTTGGCGTCACTATCGCGCGATGAGGCGGGCGACCTGATTCGCGCACTCGGTGGATCCTTGACCGGCAGTGTTTCCAAGAAGACCGACTACGTCGTAGTCGGCGAAGACGCAGGATCGAAACTCAAGAAGGCTACCGAGCTCGGGGTCAAGCTCCTCGAGGAAACGGAATTCCTGGCCTTGGTGGGACGAAAGCATTGATCAAGCGGCTGGCGAGCCCGCCTGTTCCACTGAATTTTCGGGCGCTTCATCCACAAACATGTGGACCGTCACGCCGGCTCGTACGCCATCTTCCGCGTCCGCTTTTTCGTGTTCCGAGACCCAGCCTTCGATATCTTCAAGGAAGGCAGCACCACGCTGGCGCAGCAGCCGCCTGAACAGTGGCAGTGCGGCGCGATCGAGACGCAACGACACGACCGTATCGTCGTAGCGCCGAACCTCCGGCGGATGGGCGAGGTTGTGCTCCAGTGTTCTGATGACATCGCGGGCGACGTTTCCGAGATGCTGGATCGCCGCCGCCTCGGCGCCGCCACTCGTGTAGCGGCGTGTCAGCGTGCGAATACGGCCATCTTTCTGGACCCCGACGGCACCGACCTCCCGCAACTCATCCAGAATGATGCCAGGGTAAATATCACCGCTGAATTCGCGTACCAGCGACGCGAAGGAGGGCGCAGCACCGTCAGGTGCGAGCACTAGCGGGCGGCCTTCACCATCGGTATAGGCAGGGCTTTCGTACCAGCCGGACAGCACCCGCGCCAGCCGATTACGGCGGTAGTCCTTTTCGATGGAGTCAGCAGACTCGCCAGACTCCGTCGAGTTAACAATATCGCTTACAACGTGGCGGTGCAGGCCAGTAATTGCCGAAACGCGCGAGAAACTCACCGGTTTTCCCTGCTCGCGTAGGATATCGCCGGCGGCCTGAACAAAGGCAATATTCGCAATACGCGAGAAATCATAAGACGAGAGGCCGTGCCTCAGCATGATCCGGGCGAGGGGGCGGAGGAGTCGGAGGCCGGCGACGGTCAGTTCATTCCTTCGAATCACGTACTTGCATCTCGAATGTACTCAAGCAATTGGTCATTCGATTGTCAGGCACCGAGTTCATTGAAGCGCTTTGTAGCACGATTGGAATTGCACGGTGGGAAAGCATATGAGCACGATATCAACCGTTGACGGGGTCTCCGGCGCCACAAATGGAGAAGGGAATGTCAACAATGCAGTCAGTAGGTGTGCTCAGGTACTGCTGCAACGTGTGTTTCGCATCATGCGCGCTTGCGGATTCTCCGAAAGTGAACTTCGAGACATGGCCATGTGCGCTGTAAATGAAGTTGAGATGATCGCGGATTCGCAGCGAAGTGAAATTTCTGCTCGACAGGCAATGTTGTGCTGCGATGTCGTGCTGAAGTGGAGACGTGATTGCAACTTCCTCGATACCGATGGCGCACCGGCATTGCTACCAATTGATGGTGGTATCAAATCGTTTTCCAAGTTGGTGCGCGCAAGTGTGCCAGATGCTGATCCACAAGCCCTTCTTGCAACGATGGTTGAATTGGGTGTGGTGCGTATTAGCGAAGAAAAGTCAGTTGAGCTGATAAGCGATTCAGTTGTCACCTGCTCGGGTAAGGATGGTCGAGCGATTGCTGGTGAATGCGTTCTTGAGCACATCTGCGGATTTCTAGGTTCTGTTGAGTTCAATGTCTTCGACAAGCCGTCGCGTTCCAAGGGCCGATTCGAGCGTGCTTGCTATGCAAGTGTTCCGCAGGAGTTAGTTCCGGTCTTGCAACAACTCGTTAGTGCGCGTGGCCAAGATTTCGTTGATGTGATTGACGAGTGGCTGACCCGTCGAGTGTCTCAACCAGCTAGCCCAGGCCAAGGAGTACTAGTAGGGGCAGGCGCATACGTATTCGTTCGAGAGGATTTTGAGTAGAAAAGCCATTGCTTTTAATGAGTTATGGCGTGATTCTCGAGTGTGAATCATGGCCACTTGCAATCCAATCAGCTAACCATTTGATTATTTAGGCTTTTATTCGGCTCCGCTTGCCATAAAATGCCGCGGGTGGTCAGTTATCGTCCAATGCAGCTAGATTAAGTCATGTCAGATACCTATGATGTTAAACACGACCTGTTGGCGGCATTTCGATCGCTGATGACGCCGCTCGTCAGGATCTTGCTGCGAAGTGGAATTACGTTTCAGGAATTTGGGGGGGTACTTAAAGACGTCTACGTAAGTGTCTGCGCCCGGGAGATGGAAATTCCTGGACGGAAGCTGACGTTGTCTCGCGTCGCTATCGCAACAGGATTACCGCGGCGGGAAGTCGCGAAGATCATTCGCAACGAAGGCAAGACACAGTGGGGTGTATGGAGCAATGCGGGACTTGCAGCGAGTGTGCTTGAGGCATGGCACACGGACGCGCAGTACTTGGCTCCATACGGCTATCCACGGGATCTAAAGATTGATGGAACAGACATTGTTCCGACATTTGAAGACTTGGTGAGGCGGTTTAGTTCGGACGTCCCTCACGAAGTATTGATAGGAGAGCTAATCAGAGTAGGAGCCGCGCGTGTTTTGGAGGGTGGACAGTATTTGCGCGTTCAGAAGCGCACATACATCCCAACCGACATGACGGCAGAGATGATTCAAATATTTTCTCAGGCTGTACGTCGCTACATCGAGACCGTTGACTACAACTTGGGGCGAGTGAAAGGCCAGGAAAAACGATTTGATCGAATGGTCTACCCGGACGACGGATTGAGGATTGTCGATGTTGAGTTTTTTCAGCAAGAAATCCGTGAGTACTTGGAAACGGTAATTCAGGAAATTGATCAGAAATCAGCAACGTATCCAAGGCCGGCGAAAAAGAAAGGCGAACAGGCGGTTCATGTGGGCGTTGGAATTTATTTCTATCAAGAAGCCAATGAGGACCGTGGAAGTTTGAGTGAATCGTTTGGGGATTTACAGGAATTCGCGAACGACGATTACGACGATTGAAAAGAACAAGTTTGAGGAACGGGGATAGCACCACTTAACTGTGGCCGATGAACGGGAAGGATCGGAGCACGCAAAAAATGACTAACTTCAGCTTGCGCAACTCGATGACAGCGCTGTTTCTCGCATCTGCAGTTGTACTTGTCAGCATTGGTACGGCTTATGCCGCTCCAGTGACCGGCAAGGGTCGTCCGAACGCTTCACTTGGTACGGGTCGCCCTGGTGCGTCGCTCGGCACCGGTCGTCCGAACGCTTCGCTTGGCACGGGTCGCCCTAGTGCGTCGCTTGGCACCGGTCGCCCTAGTGCGTCGCTCGGCACCGGTCGTCCGAACGCTTCGCTTGGCACGGGTCGCCCTAGTGCGTCGCTCGGCACCGGTCGTCCGAACGCTTCGCTTGGCACGGGCCGTCCTGATGCGTCCCTGGGCACAGGCCGTCCTGATGCATCCCTCGGAACTGGTCGTCCTGATGCGTCGCTTGGCACAGGGCGCCCGGATGCGTCCTTGGGCACAGGCCGTCCTGATGCATCCCTCGGAACTGGTCGTCCTGATGCGTCGCTTGGCACAGGGCGCCCGGATGCGTCCCTGGGCACAGGCCGTCCTGATGCATCTCTCGGAACCGGTCGTCCGGATGCGTCGCTTGGTACGGGTCGCCCGGACGCATCACTTGGTACCGGCTGACTCGCAAACTCGCGCCGACAAATGTTGGCGCTATTGACCTCTAGCTAATTTGTCAATATCCGAACGGCGCCTATGGCGCCGTTCGGCTTTTCGGTATTGGTCAAATCATTGCTGCTTTTCGCAACGGCCGCGTAACAAAGCGGCATAAGCTTGCGAGTAGCCGTTTGCGCATCCTCAAGGTCGAATGTGATTGCAGGTGGAGTCTGTGAATTAAGCAGCGAGCGTCGCCATCAGTTGATCGCGGCACTCACAATTGCTTGTGTAACCTTCACGACCAGTTCATGCGACGATGGTTCGTCAATTGAAGGCGCTAGGACTGATCAAGAGTATTCAGCGCTCACTAGAGGACTTAGCGGACAGCCGGGCTCACTTGATCCGCAGCGAGCAGAGGATGCGCTCTCCTACGACGTCCTTCGCGACCTCTACGAAGGCCTTACAGCTAGTACCCCCGAAGGCGAAGTCGTTCCCGCCGCCGCCACTTCGTGGAGCATCGATGACCACGGCAAGCGATACGTGTTCCAGCTGCGTAATGATGCCCGCTGGTCAAACGGCGACCCGGTCACCGCTACAGACTTCGTGGCCGCGTTTCGCCGCGCTGTCGATCCTGCAACGGCGTCGGGCGCTGCCGACCTTCTGAGGTCGATCGAGAATGCACCGGCGATACTCCAGGGGCAGTTGCCCGCAAGTGAGCTCGGCGTGCAGGCCATCGATGACCATACGTTGGCGATCCGGCTTTCGCGACCTGTCCCATACTTTCCAGACATCCTGACCAACACCGTCTCCTCGCCGGTACATCCGTCGTCCCTGACGGGCGAAGGCGGTTTTTCCAAGCCCGGCGTCACTATCTCGAACGGGCCGTATGTACTCGATAAGTTCAGTCCCGGCTCGAGCCTCGCATTGCGGCGGAATCGGAACTACTGGGATTCGGCGTCGGTGAGCTTCGACGAAGTCCATTACTACTTCGTAGCGGACGAGAACTCTGAATACATGCGATTCAGGTCCGGCGAGCTCGACGCGACCTATTCAGTGCCGGAGCAGCGCTTCCGGGAACTGCGTGGGCAGGCTGATTCCGGTTTGCAATACCGCGCCACACTGGCCACGATCTACTTCACGCTGAATACGGATCGCGGTGCATTGCACGGCAACACCGGCTTGCGTGAGGCACTGTCTCTTGCCGTAGATCGCGAAACGATCACCGAGTCGGTGACGCGTGCAGGGCAGGTCCCAGCCTATTCCCTGGTTCCCGACGCCGTTTGGAATTACCAGCCCGCTTATTACGCCTGGCGAAACTCGAATCCGGTAGAGCGCCTGGCGCGTGCCCGCGGGCTCTACTCAGGCGCGGGCTACTCGGCTACGAGGCCCCTGCGGCTGCGCCTTCTCTACAACGAGAACGAGTTGGTGCAGCGCGTGTGCCTGGCGGTCGCCGCGATGTGGAAGGAAGCGCTCGGCGTGGAGACGGAACTCGTGCAGATGGAGTTCAAGGCCTACCTGGCTGCCCGCGCAGATCCGGCGCAATGGGACGTGGTTCGGGTGGGCTGGACTGCGGACTTCAACGACGCGACGACTTTCCTCGACACGATGACGCGCGACAGCCCGCAAAACTTCGGGCGCTGGAGCAGCGATCAATACTCCAATCTGCTGTCTGAGGCGGCCGCGGAGGCAGATCCGGCTCGTCGGCGCGACACGTTGCAGCAGGCGGAGTCGCTGATGCTAAACGACTACCCCCTGCTGCCCGTGTATTTTTACGTCACGCGGCGACTGATCTCGCCGCGCGTCGTGGCTCCGGCCATCAATCCAATGAACCGGACGTACTCGCGTTATTTCCGCCCTGCGGCCTAGGTCAGGGCGTGCGCTCGACCTTTGCCGTGTTGACGAGGTCCTTGAGGTAAGCCTCGAATTTCTTCTGGGTGACGAGCGGTCCAAGCTGCGCCTTCACCGCATCGAACGGAGGCGGCGTGGTCGCGCGCTTCTCCTCGAGCTTGATCACGTGCCAGCCGAACTCCGACTTGACCGGGGTTGCGGTGTACTTGCCGACCTCCAGCTGCTGGACCGCATCCGAAAAGGGCTTGACCATCTGGTTCGGGGCGAACCAACTCAGGTCGCCGCCCTCGGCCGCGGAACTGTCCTTCGAGTTGTCCTTGGCGAGCTGCTCGAAGTTCGCGCCAGCATCGAGCTTGGCGATCAGTTCCTTGGCCTTCGCTTCGTCGTCGACCAGGATGTGTCGGGCGCGGAACTCGGTTTTCGGCGCCTCGGCGATACGCGCCTCGTACTCGGCCTTCAGTTCTTCGTCGGTGGGCTGCGCGCCTTCGCTGAACTTCTTGTAGAGCAATTCAGCCTTCGCGCTCTTGCCAACCAGTTCGAGCCGTGCGTTGGGCTCGCCGGTGCCGAGCTTCTGCTTGTCAGCTTCCTGGGCGCCCGCATACATGCCGATCAGCTCGTCCAGCGCGGCTTTCTGCTCGTCGGCGGTAAGGTCGCCGGGTGATTTTCCGGTATGGCGTGTCTTGACATACAGGTTCCACACGTCGCGCGATATCGCCGTGCCGTTCACGACCGCCACCGGTTTGTCGGCCGCGGCCTCCGGCGTCTCGGCCTTTGTGCACCCGGCTGCCAGCAGCATGCCGAGTGCGGAAATAGCGAGAATCTGCGTAGATGTCATTGTGTCCTCGATGGAGTGTCGTCGTCGGGTGATACTGCCACGATGTTCAGGGCGTGTATCTCGCGCGGCAGCATGGAGGCGAGCGCCTGGTAGATCAGACGATGCCGCTCGAGGCGGCTTCGTCCGCTGAAGACTTCAGACTCGATTTCGACGATAAAGTGCCCGGCTCCGTCGCGGCTGCCGGCATGGCCCGCATGCCGCGCACTGTCGTCGTGCACGCGAACGCGCGCCGCGTTGAACCGTTCCTCAAGCATGGCCTTGATGCGCTCAGCCCGCGGGTTCGTCATGCGGCGCCGTCCGCAGTGCGATCCAGTAGCTCTGCGCCAGGATGAAAGCGATTGTCAGGCCGAGCATCCCCCAGAGCTTGAAGTTCACCCACGTGGCCTCGTCGAAGTTGCGGAACACGGCCAGGTTGACGGCGCCCATCAGCAGGAAAAACGCAATCCACATCCAGTTCAGGCGGCGCCACGACGGCTCGCCGAGTTCCGGTGCCCCGCCTGCCGCACCGAACATGCGTTGTATCAGAGGCCGGTCGCTGACGCGGCGCCACAGGCTCACGGTGAACGCTGCGGCGAAGAGCCAGTTGACGACAGTGGGTTTCCACATGATGAACGCCTTGTCGTGCACCAACAGCGTCAGGCCGCCGAAAACGAGCACGAGCGCGGACGTCACGAGGTGCATCGGGTTCACGCGGCGCTTCCGCAGCCAGTGGATCGAAATTTGCAGGATCGATGCCACGATGATGACGGCTGTTGCGACATAGATGTCGGCCAGCTTGTAGGCGACGAAAAACGCGACGACCGGCAGAAAATCGAACAGCAGCTGCATGCCTGGAACCGTCAAAAAGGGGCGCCAATCATAGCGGAATCGGCACCCTGGGTCCGGCACATAATGATGCGTGAGTCCAAGGCTCGAAATGCATGCACAGAACCCGCAGCTCCGCCTGCTGCGCGTCGCCGCGGATTGCCTGGGGCGCGGCGGCATCATTGCGTACCCCACGGATTCCTGTTACGCGCTCGGCTGTGCACTCGGCGCCACGGAGGCGATAAAGCGGATCCAGGCCCTGCGGCAGGCGAAGAAAGGGCATTTCTTCACCGTCGTCTGCCGCGACCTTTCGGAAATTGCGCGCTTTGCGGTCGTGGAGAATTGGCAGTACCGCCTGCTTCGTGGCTTCGCCCCCGGCCCGTACGTCTTCGTTCTGCGCGCGACGCGGCAGGTGCCGCGGCGGCTTCTGGATGCCCGGCGCAAGACCGTCGGCATTCGCGTCCCGGACCACGCAATCGTCGACGCCCTGTTGCGCGAGTACCCGGAACCGATCCTGAGCACCACATTGCAGCTGCCGGGCGACGAAATGCCGATGACGGACGGTCACGAGATCGAGGCTCGCATCGGCCATGCCGTCGACGTCGTGATCGATGCGGGCAATTGCGGCTTCGAACCCAGCACAATCGTCGATCTGTCCGGTGAGGCGCCGCGCTTGCTGCGTGCCGGCAAGGGTGATCCGCGCCCGTTTCAATGACGGTGGCCTTGCCCCGCATCGTATAATCCCCGCAGTTTTGGCGAGGATCGGCCGAAAACGGCCGCTGGTCAGTTCATGGACCTTGTTGCCTTCCTGACGACTGTTTCAATCGCAGCGATTCCGGTCGTTTTCGCAATCACGGTCCACGAGGTTGCCCACGGGCTTGCTGCCAAGCGTTTCGGCGACCGCACTGCGGAAATGCAGGGTAGGCTGAGCCTCAACCCAATCCGTCATATCGATCCCATTGGAACTATCGTAGTGCCCGCCTTGCTGCTGTGGCTCGGCGGTTTCCTGTTCGGCTGGGCCAAACCAGTTCCCGTCGATTCGCGCAACATGCGCAATCCGCGCGGCAGCATGGTTTGGGTAACCGCAGCCGGCCCGGCAGCCAACATCGTCATGGCGCTCATCTGGGCGTTCCTGATGATGTTGGTGCAGCAAGTCGAATTGGGCACGGTCGGCGAGTGGATCTGGAACATGGCGCGGGTCGGTATCCTCATCAATGTGATGCTCGCGGTGTTCAACATGTTGCCGATTCCGCCGCTCGACGGCGGCCAGGTGTTGACCAACTTGCTGCCGCTCGGACCTGCGAGCCGATTCATGGAACGCATCGCGCCATTTGGCCTGTTCATCGTCCTCGCAATGATCCCGACCGGAATACTCTCGACGCTGATCGGCCCGCCGGTCCGGGCGCTCATCCGCCTGATTTCAAGCATCTTTGGACTGCCCCTGGGCTAGGGTGGGGAGATGACGCTGCCAGCAAGCAAGAACCGCCGTGTGGTCTCCGGCATGCGCCCGACGGGCCGGCTGCATCTCGGCAACTACCACGGTGCGCTCGCGAACTGGGTCGAGCTCCAGTACAAGTACGAGTGCTTCTTCTTCGTCGCGGACTGGCACGCCCTGACGACCGCTTACGATAACACCGAAGACCTGAAGGCCAATGCCACCGAGGTGATCGTCGACTGGTTGGCGGCGGGCCTCAATCCCAGCGCATGTACCTTCTTCATCCAGTCACGCATTCCTGAGCATGCCGAGCTGCATCTCATCCTGTCGATGGTCACGCCAGTTTCCTGGCTCGAGCGTGTACCGACGTACAAGGACCAGATCGAGCAGCTCAAGGACAAGGACCTCAGCACCTACGGATTCCTCGGCTATCCGTTGCTGCAGGGCGCGGACATACTCATGTACCGGCCCGCCTTCGTCCCGGTCGGCGAGGACCAGGTGGCACACGTCGAGATCACGCGCGAGGTCGCGCGCCGGTTCAACAACATTTTCGGCCGCGAGCCGGATTTCGAGAGCCGCGTCGCAAGCGCCGTCAAGCGCCTGGGGTCGCGCAACGCCGGCCGGTACGCGGAACTGCGCCGCAAGTACCAGGAGCACGGTGACTCCGAGGCACTCGTGAAAGCGCGGGCACTGGTCGAGTCCGGGAAAAGCCTGACGGTCGCGGACCGCGAGCGCCTGCTCGGCTACCTCGAGGGTGGCGGGCGGGTCGTGCTCCCCGAGCCTGCCGTGCTGCTGACGAAGACGCCCAAGGTGCCGGGCCTCGACGGCCGCAAGATGTCGAAGTCATACGCCAATGCCATTGCCATGCGCGAGGAGCCGGCAAGCGTCGAAAAGAAGCTGAAGGCCATGAAGACCGACCCCGCGCGCGCGCGGCGCACCGATCCCGGCAACCCGGACAATTGCCCGGTCTGGGACCTGCACAAGATCTACTCGGATGACGCGACCCAGGCCTGGGTGCAGGCTGGGTGCCGCTCGGCCGGGATCGGCTGCCTCGACTGCAAAAAGCCCGTGATCGAGGCGGTGCTCGAGCAGCTGAAGGCATTCCGCGAGCGCGCACGCGAGTTCGAGGAGAATCCCGAGCTGGTGCACGGCATCGTGGCGGACGGTTGCGAGCGGGCACGCGAGGTTGCTCGTGCGACAATGTCCGAAGTCCGCGACGCAGTTGGGCTGGAGTACCGTTGAGCGAGACCCGCGACATCGAAGCGAGGACGGATTCCATGGCCACGGCCGCCGGGCTGACGCCGCAGCAGGCCGAGATGCCGTTCGCGATCGTGGACGGCGAGCCGGTGACCGTGGTGCCGCGGGACCTCTACATCCCGCCGCAGGCCCTCGAGGTGTTTCTCGAGGCATTCGAGGGGCCGCTGGACCTGCTGCTGTACATGATCCGGCGCCAGAACCTCGACATCCTGAACATACCGATTGCAGACATCACGCGACAGTACATGGAGTACATCCAGCTCATGCAGGAGCTCGACCTGGAGCTGGCCGGTGAGTACCTGCTGATGGCCGCGATGCTGGCCGAGATCAAGTCGCGCATGCTGCTGCCCCGCATGTCCGAGGGCGGGGACGATGAGGATGATCCGCGTGCCGAGCTGGTGCGCCGGTTGCAGGAATACGAACGCTTCAAGCGTGCGGCGGAGGACATCGACGGCTTGCCGCGACTCGACCGCGATTTGCACCCGGCGGTCGCCGAGCTCACCCAGCGCCAGGTCGTGCAGATCCTGCCGGAGGTGGCGCTGCAGGAGATGCTGGTCGCGTTCAAGGATGTCGTGCAGCGCGCGACGATGTTTGCGCACTTGCACGTCCAGCGGGAAACGCTCTCCGTGCGGCAGCGCATGTCCGACGTGCTCGCCATCCTGGAAGGCGTAGGACTGGTCGAGTTCATTTGTCTGTTCAGCCCTGAGGAAGGGCGGCTTGGGGTGACCGTCACCTTCGTGGCGATCCTCGAGCTCCTGCGCGAACAGCTCGTGGAGATCGTGCAGGCGGAACCTTACCAGCCGCTCTACGTGCGCAGTGTCGAGGCCCGCGCCGGCGGCGCGATTGTCGAAGCCATCGAGATAACCAGCGCCTGACGAGGCGAGCCATGGAAACCGGTCAACTCAAGAACATCGTCGAGGCGGCGCTGCTGGCCTACGGGCAGCCGCTGAATGTCGAGCTGCTGCGCGAGCTGTTCGACGAGCACGAGCGACCCGAGGCCGTTGCGGTCCGCCAGGCGCTCTTGGCGCTTGCAGCCGATTGTGAAGGCCGGCCGGTCGAGCTGGTCGAAGTTGCAAGCGGATGGCGACTCCAGGTGCGCCGCCAGTATTCGACACGCTTGTCGAAGCTCTGGCAGGAACGACCGACCCGATATTCCCGTGCGCTGCTGGAGACGCTCGCGCTGATCGCCTACCGGCAGCCGATCACACGCGCGGAGATCGAGAACGTGCGTGGTGTGGCGGTCAATCCCAATATCGTCCGCACGCTGACTGAACGAGGCTGGATCCGCGTGGTCGGTCATCGTGAGGTGCCGGGCCACCCCGAGCTGCTCGGCACGACGCGCGAGTTCCTTGACTACTTCGGGCTCAAGACCCTCGACGAACTTCCTTCGCTCGCGGCCCTCAAGGACATGGACGACGTGGGCATCCAGCTCGAATTCGACGGCCCGGTGACCGTGCAGGCCATGCCCGCCGGCCTGCCGGCAGCCAACGACGCAGAAGCGGCGGGCTGATGCAGCGCGGCGCCGGCCGCGCCCCGAAGCGCGAACGCATACAGAAATTACTGGCTGCGCGCGGCATCGGGTCGCGCCGCCAGGTCGAGGCCTGGATCACCGAAGGCCGGATCACCGTCAACGGCAAGTTGGCGTCACCGGGTCAGCCCGTGCGCGAGCGCGACGACGTGCGGCTCGACGGGCGGCGCCTGCGGCTCGAGCTCGGCAGCGATGCTCCGCACCGCGGCATGGCGTATCACCGGCCGGCACAGGAAGGTCTGCGCGCGAGCGCGGATGATCCGGCGCCGGGTGCCATCGAGAAGTTGCCGAAGGCCGGCGGCCAGCGCTGGATTCCCGTGAGCCCCTTGCCCGCGCGTGACGGTGGGCTCGAGTTGTTCGTGACCGATGGCGCGCTCGCAGCAGCGCTGACCAGGAACGGATTTGCGATCTCGAGTGAGTTCAGCGTCCGCGTGCGCGGCGCATTCGACGATGCGGACATCGCGGGCAGGATCCAGGCTGCGCTCGAGAAGGGTGCAGCCAAGGGTCGCGTTGAGTCGGTGACGGCGGCCGGCGGTGAAGGCCGCAACCGCTGGTTGCACGTGATCGCTGCGGGGCTGCGACCGGGCGACCTGCGACTCGCTTTCGAGCACTGCGACCTCGAGCCCAACCGAATCCTGCGAACGCGCTATGGACCGATTGCGATGGATCGAGCGCTGGCGCGCGGGCGCAGCCGCCCGCTGACCGCAGGGGAACTGGTCTCGCTGCGCGACGCCGCACAGGTCATGCCGGGCCGCAGTCGAATGCCTGCCCGTTGACCCCGACGCTCGCGGACCCCAGCAAGTAGAGGAAAGGCGCAAGTACGGCCGATGGCTCGGGGAGGGTCGCCGCATCCTCGGCCGGATAGGCCTGGCGGCGCATCGCGGTGCGCGTCGGGCCTGGATCGACGCTGTTGGCTCGGATTCGGGTGGTTCCGGAAAGTTCGTGGGCGAGCACCTGCATCAAACCCTCGATGCCGAACTTCGAGGTGGCGTACGCGCCCCAGTACGCGCGGCCGTTGCGGCCCACCGAGCTCGACGTAAACACGATCGCGGCGTCGTCCGAACGGCGCAGCAATGGCAGCAGCGTTTGCGTAGTGATGAATGCCGCGGTGAGATTGACGTGCAGCACCTTGCACCAGGTCGGCACGTCGTAATGGTCGATCGGACTGCGGTCGCCGAGGATTCCGGCGACGTGGGCGAGTCCGTCCAGGCGGCCGAATTCGCGGTCCAGCGCTTGCGCCAGCGCATCGTATTCCGGAGCCGCCGCAGTCTCGAGGTTGAAAGGCAGCAGCGCCGGTCGCGGCCCGCCTTCGGCAACGATGAGGTCGTAAGTGCGGGCGAGCTTGCGCTGGGTCTTGCCGAGCAGGGCGACTGTCGCCCCCTGACGAGCAAGCGCAAGCGCAAGCGCCTGTCCGATACCGTCAGACGCTCCAGTCACGAGCACGATGCGGCCCGCGTGGGAACCTGGCGCAGGAATGTAGGCGCGCGCCGCGGCCTGCGCCGCTGCGCCCGGCGTTGCGCTCAATGTTCCTCGGGAGGGGCGAGCAGCGGCGACGGGGCGTCGGTGACGCGCGGGATGACCTCGATCTCGGCCAGCTCTTCGATCGGCTTGTCGCTGCGCACGCCGAGCTCGACGAACTTGCGCGCGCCCGGCAGGACGCTGCGCTCCAGGGAACCGACGGCCCTGTTGAATGCCACGATGCTCGACTCGAGCGCGCTGCCGATGCGGCCCATGTGGCCCCCGAATGCCGCGAGCCGGGCGTGCAGTTCCTCGGCGAGCCCGCGGATGCGCTCCGCGTTTTCCGCAAGCTTCACGTTCTGCCAGCCGTTGTAGATGGTCTTGAGCAGCGCCAGCAGCGTCGAGGGCGTCGTCAGGATGATGTTGCTGTTCATCGCGCGGTCCAGCAACTCAGGCTGCTGGTCGAGCGCAGCCGACAGGAACTGGTCGCCCGGCAGGAACAACACGACAAACTGCGGCGCGTGCTCGAATTGCGCGTAGTAGCTCTTGGTCGACAGCGCGCGCACGCGATCCGCGACGTGCTGGGCATGCCGGCGCAGTGCCGTGGTTCGCGCTTCGTCCGTCACCGCCTCAACGGCCAGCAGGTAGGCATCGAGGGGCGTCTTCACGTCGATCACGACGTCCCGGCCCTCCGGCAAGTGCACGACCATGTCGGGACGCAGCGCGCCGTCCTCGGCGACCACATGCACCTGCTCGTCGAAGTCGCAATGCGCCGTCATTCCGGCGAGCTCCACGAGGCGGCGCAGGGCGATCTCGCCCCACTGCCCGCGCACCTGCGGCTTGCTGAGCGCCTGCACGAGGTTGCGCGTTTCGCGCTGCAGGGCGCTGTGGGAATC
>Ga0187894_10002119_pt1 | contig 24165 bp, 36 predicted proteins | sample GBC1701081metaG_FD_136650 | JGI IMG/M metagenome (GOLD analysis project Ga0187894, IMG submission 136650) | White microbial mat communities from a lava cave in the Kipuka Kanohina Cave System on the Island of Hawaii, USA - GBC170108-1 metaG ... | reverse complement strand
TTGACATTCAAACTGCCGATAGTAATAATTAAAAGTCTGTTTTATCCGCGTCCGTAGCTCAGCCGGATAGAGCGCTTGCCTACGAAGCAAGAGGTCGCAAGTTCGAGTCTTGCCGGACGTACTAAACCCTTCACAATAAATACTTACAGTCTTAGGACAAAGAAAAAACGGTCTGATTGACCGTTTGCCTAGGAGGTAAGTATGGATTCCCTTTTTCATCAATTTGTCGAGGAAAAACGCTATCTGGTCGGCGTTGCCAAAGGAACGATAAGCTGGTATAGCCAATCGTTCAAAAATTACAAAAAATACTCTGACCCTGATGGGATCAACCGTTTCACCCTCAATCGCTTCATCGTCGGTATGCGGCAAGCGGGACTTAGCCCTGTCACCATCAACGACAATATCAGAGCGATTAACGTCTTTCTTACCTGGCTGTTTCAGAATGGGCACACACCTGAACATCTAAAGATGAAGAAGGTCAAAGAAGAACAGACCATCATTCAAACTTTCTCTGACAAACAGCTAGAGGCACTGGTTTCGTGGAAGCCAAAGAAGAATACCGAGAAAAGACTACATACTCTGATCCTGACAGCAATTGATACAGGCTGTCGAATTGAGGAACTTCTAACGCTTAAAAGAGAGAATGTAAATTTTGACTCTCTAGTTATGAAAGTCACTGGCAAGGGCAAGAAAGAGCGGGTGGTGCCGTTTTCTATCGAGCTACGTAAAAGTCTCTTCAAACTTTTAAAGAGCCACACCTTTGATTTAGTCTTCTGTGCTCGTAACGGAAACTTGCTAAGCGACGATAATATGCGGCGAGATTTCCGAGCTTTAGCTAAAGAGCTAGGAATTAGCGGAGTGAGGGTTTCTTTCCATACCTTGCGGCATACGTTCGCAGTCAACTACGTTCGCAGTGGCGGGAACATTTTCTATCTTCAACGCCAACTTGGACACACAGATTTAAGTATGACCAAGCGGTATGTGAATCTTCAGACTACGGATTTGCAGATGGAGCATCGGCGGATTTCCCCTCTCGGACGACTAAAATAGCTTCGGGGAAATTCAGACGGGCAAACTCACCGAACAGGGCTGCTGCGTTCAAGTCGTATATCATGGCAGCCCATCGTTCATTTCTGGAGGCACTGGAAAATACCTTCTGGTTATCCTTCCAGATGACTGTCCGGTAAATGTTTCCATCTTTAGTTACTCCCTTGTAGATAGAACTCTTATTCGGCTGCTTCTTCATATTCATTGCATTTTTACTGTGATTGGCTATACGCAAATTTCTGCATTGATTATTAAGAGAGTCGGTATTCCGATGATCTACTAACTGCCCTTTCTTAGCATCCATCAATAGTCGGTGCATTGAAATTGCTTTCTGTTTTCCATCAACAGTTACTTTTCGACGTGCATATCCATCATCGAAGTACCATTTCCATTGGTTCAAATAATCGTATTTATCATCATCAACCTGAGTAAATTTATTCTGGGTCAGCAGTATTAGTTTCATCTTCGTTTATTTTAATGATGGTGTTTGGGGGGACAATTATTGGATCAGACATTAGATTTTGAATTTAATTCTTTATAGTGAAGTAAGAGTAATTGAAGCTCGGTAGAAGTAAATTGCTTCATCTCTCGGTCTAACCTTTCGAGTTCTTCGATTACTTCGTCTCCATAGGTCTGCTGCATAAAGCGGAAATACTTAATCGGGTTTCCGTGCATCATCACATTGCAGGCGTAACATTGTACGCTGATATTCCTTTCATCAAATATTACTGAATTGTGTCTGCCTGGAATAAAATGCCCACCTTGCTGAAGTTGCCACGGTTTCCAAACTCCACACGTAATACATTGTGCATAGCCTCGATGGTCGGCTGCTTTCTTCCGTATGTATTGGGACAGTTCTTTCCAAATTAATTTTTTAAGCCGCGAGACGCTTTGCTTCTTTTTCAACGGTATTTTGGTTAATAATTGATTTCCATTTAGACGTTAATTTTGAGGCTATAAACTGCTCTTTGGGAATTAGAGCTACCTCCATACCATACTCGCCTCCAAAAGCTCTCCTAGCGCAATTCTTGGCGTATAGAGCGAGTTCTGCGGTCATCACAGCGTATACATCTATACGGTCTCCTTCGGGCAATCCGAATATCCACACTACAGCGTTCGTCTTTTCCAAACTGTCCAAGTCAATGCAGACGTTTTGGGTTTGCTCACTCATCTTGTCGAGCTTTATTTCCACCGGCTGGCAGATGACATAACCGCGAGGGTCACGCTTAAACGTACCGTCTGAGTTGAGGAGTTTAATGTAACAGTCACAGCCTTTCTTCTGCTGATAGGGTAGGTTATCGGTATCAATTACATAAGCTCCTGATTCTTCCAAAAGCTTGAAGACTTGCTTTTCAAATTTCCTTCCTTCTGATTTTGCCTTAACAAAAGCGGCGGTTGGCATTGGTTTGATTAGTTAAGAATTTTGCGTAGTAGAGGTTACTTCATAAAATAAAATTGTATGTAATCGCTAACTGTGCAAATAGACTACCAAGGAAAAACCCTATAATCATAGCTAGCCAAAACCAAGGTTGTTTTATTGGATTCATACTTGTTTTCTTAATGATGAGTAATTTGTCCTACCAGCCTGCCCTTATGCAGAAACAGGCCAGTAAGAAGAACGCAGTTGCAATTAATGGAAAAATGGGTGGGGTACTTCTTTAAGTCTCACTTGCTTAACTAACTCAGAGAATATTTCAATAGTCAATTCTAAGGACTCTGATTGGCCTATAGGATCATCACCAAATCTTACATCAAACCCTTTATCATTTTTATAAATCCTTCCTATCTCCCAACCTAAACTGTTCAAATACCTATCGCGTTTAATATCTCGGTCATATTGATCTTTATGATGCTTTCCATCGTACTCAATACCTATTTTCATATCAGAGAAAGCGAAGTCTAAAAAATAGGAACCGACTTTATACTGAAGCTGTGGCAACAAATAATTCTCCCTAAACAGATAATAAATTTGGCGTTCCATAATACTGTCAAAGCACCATTCGGGATTCTGTATGACGGAATAAAACTCTCTCGCTTCAATACTATTTTTCTTGATAATCTCCATACGCTTCTAAGACTAGTTCGCAAACAAGTTGCGCTTTACTTTTCTTTTGCTTCTTCTTTTCCCTTTGGAGTAATTTATCTACCTCTTGAGTAACGCCAATTCGTGCAGCGATTTCTAGTTGTGGTTCTCTTATTGCCATATATGTACATATAGTTCCCCCTCACGCCTTTCTCTTCTCCCGTCGCAAGTGTGGGGGTAGGGGTCGAGCCTTAGAGGTTCTTGTCCTAGTATTCCCTTTATTCTTGGATGTAAACGCCGAAAATGAATTTTAAGGCGCTTGCGAACGGTGTCGAGTTAGCTTTATCGGGGGTCGAGGTTTTATTCTCGCTCCTAACGATATGCCGAGTAACCGAACATACCATTAGGAGTAAAAATAAAATCGCTACCTGTTGAGATTTGTGAGTTGACCATCAACCCATTTCATAATGGATTGCAAGGTCATGACTTGGTATTGGTAGTTTACTTTGTTGTTGTCGTTTTTTTTAACCGCCTCTTCCCCTGATTCTATTGCTTGGGAGAGGCGTGTTTTTAATTGAGCCAGGACTTCGACGGCTTTAACGTCACCGTTTCGCTTTAGGAGTTTGGAGAGCATCTTATCTGGAATCTCTATTCTATCCTTTAGATGTTCGTAAATCTGTGCTCGTGATTCTGATGAGGTCATGAAATTTTTGAATTAAAAAAGCCCGCCAATCCTTGCGAGATACGAAGCGGGCTAATGCAAGGATTTATTGTTGATTTGGTCGTAAATATTTAAAAAAGTGCAGTTTGAAGGTCTGCGAAGTGCAGTCCTAGATTCAGGATAGCAGTTCTACAGAGTCGGTCAATACCCCTGTTTTATTGAGGTTTTTGAGAGTTTTGCGAAATTGTCCACAACCACGATTAACTGTTAATCACTTAGCGTGTATGCCTTGAACCGTAATAAATGAATAGCATTTTACGACTGGATTATCATAAGCTCCTACGGAAAATTTGATTATCCATCCTTTATAAGAACCCATTTCTCCGCCTGTAGCCTCTGCTGGAGCAACGAACTCAGTATAACCTCCTTGGAATCTTTGGGTTGGCATCTCTGCTATTCTTTTAAAGGTATTCCATAATTCAGGCTTAGATTTTAGTCGTTGGATTGCTTGTGCTGGAGAAAGAACTTCTTCACCAAAATTAAATTTATTATCAAATAGTTTTTGCAATGCGATGAAATCACGCTTTCTTACGGCAGCGCGAAAGCCTGGCAGAAATAAATCAAGCTTTTTTTTCTGTTCGTTAAAATATAATTCCATCCTGCTGAGTGGTTCACCTGAATTTGTAGTAGGTTTTGTAGGAGTCGATGAAGTACCAATAACCTGATTTATTCCTTCCCACCACCTGCTGTTCATACCTTGATTTGTATAAACGCTAGATAAAACCCATCTACCATCATTGTATTTTATTAAGTGAGCAAGGCCGCCTCCAGAAAATACTTTTTGTTCAACACGACCGCCGAAGCCCTGGATATTATAGGTGAAATTTGTAAACCGAATGTCAGCACGAGCAGTATTATTTTGAGGATTCTCTTGTATTCCAATAACAGTTACACTCCCGCTATTGCCAGTTGAACTAACCCATCTATTCAATGTATTTTCTAATTTATCTTTTGATAATGTACTGCCCCTTGTTTGACCAGTTGACGCGCCTTGAATCGGTGTTACTACAATTATCATTTGCATCAATAAGCATAAGAAGAACGATGAAATCAAAGTTTGTTTTTTCATATACTCTCCTTTCAAGCGGCAGTATAAATTCAGAGTGTGGATAAATCAAGCTACTATCAAGAAAACCCATAAATACAGGCTATTGTACAAGATGTCGCTATCTGCTAGGATAAAAGCACTTAGCGCAAATCATTAAGCCCTAATCAGGGCAGAAATAAGAAATATATGCCTACCTTAGAAGTAAACGATGAGACACTAGAATTGAGAAAAGAACAATTAGGGTTAGATAGTTTTAAAGAAGTAAACACCTATGAAGATTTAATTGGTGGTAAATACTTCTTTAGAACCGTTACCTACTTCACAGTTGGTGAAGTTAAAAAGGTCGTTGGAAGATTCGTCTATCTTAAAAATGCTTCTGTTGTTTTTGATACAGGACGATTCATGGATGCCATAAAAAATGGATCTTTGAATGAAGTTGAGCCAGTTGGAGAGTCATTCGTAAATCTTGATACAGTCGTTGATTTTTTCCCTTGGGAGCACTCTCTTCCAAAAGATCAGAAATAAATAGAAAGGAGTCATATGACATTATTACAACCGTGGAATTACGGTAGGTCGTGGTCGTGGTCGAGGTCGAGGTCGAGGTCGAGGTCGTGGCCGGGGTCGTGGTCGTGGTCGGGGTCGTGGTCGAGGTCGAGGTCGAGGTCGTGGTCGAGGTCGGGGTCGAGGTCGTGGTCGAGGTCGAGGTCGTGGTCGGGGTCGTGGTCGGGGTCTTCATAAGTAAATTCTTTTTAAATGGAAAAAGTAAACAAATCTACGTTCGTTGAGATGATAGCGTATCGCCTGTCAATCCCAGTATCGGAAGCAGAGCGGTTCCTACTGGCTCATAACGAGCTGATAGCAGAGATTATTAAAAAAGATACAAAGGTAGCTACCGGACTTGGGTTATTCTCCCGTTCTCACAGAAAAGCAAGGGTAGGGGTCAATCTTCGTAAGCCGAGTGAGAAGATTACCATCCCTGCATTAATCACCTCAAAGTTCAAAGCATCAGAAACATTTAAGAAAGCTATTAAATAATCAATCTATGTCCATCATCAATATTCTAGTAGAGGGAGTAGCTTTTATCCTGATTTGAAAATATCTACTCCCTCTACTACCGTCCCCATTTGGTACCATTGCTCTAATTATCTTAGTAGTAGCAGTTATAATCTGGCTGCTGCGCTTTGCAGGAATCTCATAAATCTATGTATAAACCAATCAATGAGCGTCTGATTAAAATATCAAGTCGCTTGCCATATTCAGGAGAAATACAATTAGGAGAAGATATAACCCTTACGCTTGCGCGTGGAGAAACGTTTATCCTCAACTGTGTAAAAACCGAAGATATGGACAATCAAGACGGTACTATCAATCGAATTTATACCCTTAAATATTTAGGTAAGTAATTAAGCCCTACGGGGCAGAAACCCCTAAGCGAAAAACGCAGGGAATAATATGGACAACAAGTTATTAAACAAAGTTATTTCTATTTCAGGAGTGGAAAAGAAACTAGGTAAGTTCGGTCAGATGGCGAAGATTAAGGATGAAAAAGGGCTTACATATACAGTTTACGAATTAAAGAAAGATGGTACTACTTCAACAGCCTGGGAACAACTTGGGCAAATTCAGATAGGGCAAAGTATACAAATCGGGTATGTCGAAGAAGCCAAGGAATTTGAAGGCAAGGGATATATGGCTCGTACCATACGCAATTTTAACTCTGATATAGGCTCTAACCAGCCTACAGCCCAAAACTCTGCTCCTAGAGCTACGCAGAGCGTTAGAGAGCCTTCTAAAGAGACAGACTGGGACGAAATAGCCGTAGGGAAGTGTCAGACTGCCTTTTTAGCAGCATACCTCCAAGCTGGTAATACATTTGCTGATACCAAGCTTAAGGTTATCCCTGCTAGGATACTGGCTGAATTAGTGGTGTATGGTACTCAACAGACCGAAGAACTGCCAACTATTAATCAAGAGGATGATCCGGCAGGTGACTTCAACCCGATGGTAAATGAGCCAATGGACGTTTCAGATATTCCTTTTTAACTCAGTAAGGTAAAGAAGCCTCATCAGAAATGGTGGGGCTTTTGGTATTATCCAATCTATGTTTATGGTCAGACTCTCAAGCGAAGAGTACGGTGTCGAGTATTTCAAATATGATTCTGAACAAGAAGCCTTAGATGGTTTTTCTCGCCTGAGAATACAAGCAAAAGAACACACTCAAAAAGATGGCATTGACCGAGAAGTCGTTTATATTGGTGTTGTTAATTCAGATGAGTATTAAACATTGATTAATATTGCTTTAGCTTAAATTTTCTAATATCCTCTCTCAAATCAAAGGAGGATTATGAATGCCTTGGACACGGGAAGCTGTAGAACAACGATTATTAGAAATTAAGGCAAAAGGTTTTATCCCAATTCCCGCTGGGATGCACAGAAATGATGATGGTATTGTCGGACAAATACTTGAACGAGAATTTGATGTTGTAGAGAATAATCTTCCAATTAGAGATTTAGGAAACTTTGAACTAAAAGGAATTCGCAGTAAATCCTCGAACTTGACCCTCTCTCATAAGAAGGCAGAAATTGGTTTAACCCCAATTGAGATTTTTCATAGATTCGGGTACATAAGGCACTCAAACCGCAATCCAGAAATTCTCAAAAAGAAACTATTTGTGACGGTAAAAGGTACAATAGAAAACCGACAAACTTTACGTCTCCGAGGCATTGGTGACGCGGCACTTGATATGGTTTCTGGCGATGAAATGATTTGCGAATGGGACTTGTCTGCAAAGATTGATAAAATGGACAAAGTAGTTTTAGGTATAGCGGATACCATTGGTAGTACAAACTCGCTGGATGAACAATTCCATTATATAAAAGCGTTTTTGTTAGACGGATTAAGACCGATAAGGGATTTAGTTGATAGAGATATTATCGTTATTGATTTTTGCATAGATCAGCCATTATTAGCGGATGGAACACCTAACGGCCCTATTCACGACCGTGGGCCACATGTACGAGTTCCAGTACGGAAACTACTTCATGCTTATGAACGTGTAACACAAATTCTATAAAAAAGCACCGATTGATTCGGTGCTTGAAATCCTATGCGTTCATAAGATTCATTTGGATTGTCAAATTCTCTGGAAGGGCTAGTCGCTCCTCTGCCTGTTTGCAGTATTCCGGCGATATATCAATGCCGATGTAGTTTCTGCCAAGTCTTCGGGCGGCGAGGGCTGTTGTACCTGAACCTGAGAATGGATCAAGAATAACTTGGGCATTGGTGCTTTCAATACAACGAGTCGGCAACGCTACGGGGAACGGTGCAGGGTGTGAGTTCTTCATTTCCTGCGTAAATTCCCAGATGTCACCAAGGCCGTTAGCTCCTGAGACGAGCTTGAAATTTTTATTGGCGATTAGGTAGATGACTTCATAGGTTGGGACGAAGTATCCGGGATTGAAATTGAAACCGCCTTTCCGTCGCCAGATGATAATCTGCCTGACAGGAAATCCATCAACGATGTCTGAGCGGTGCTGTAACAGTCCTGCCTGAACCCTCCATTTGTGGTTGTAGAAAATCGCTCCATCTTCTTTGAGCAGTCGCATCATTTCAGTCAAACAATCACGCTGCCATTTAACGTATTTGTCATAGGGCATATCATCACCATGGTGAGTATAGCCATTTTGTAGCGGATTGTTCGCCCAACGACCGGTCTTTGTTCCGGCTTTCATTCCATTTCCAGTGGAATTCTTTAGGTTATAGGGTGGTGAAGTAACGACCAAATCTATGCTCTCAGCCGGCATTCCCTTCATTACTTCAACGGTGTCTCCGCAAATTATCTTGTTTAAGTAGTCCTTAATGTCTGACATTCCCTTCGACCTAATCTCCGTTAGTGTTTTGGATTTGTAACGACGCATATTATACCTCCTTCTAAAAAAAAGACACACTGATCCGTGAGGAGTCCGCGTGTCAAGTTTTGTGGGTTACAGAGCCTTCATTAATGTAAACTTGCTTTTTCTCACTTTCGAGAGACAAGAGGCAAGGTTACATCGGCGTCCCATAGCCGCATAGAGGCATCTGCCCTTTTTGCGGTGGACACGAACCATCAATTCAATGGCTTCTTCCCAAGACGCATTACCAAATAATTTATGGTACGCGGCGTGGTGTTCGAGAGACAATAACAACAAATTATCGTCGTCCCGTGAGCCTCCTTTACTTCTTGGAGTAAGGTGATGTTTTGATCTGCCAGGGTATTTTCGACATTCGGTAAGGACTCTTCTTTTCCAGGGCTTTGCCATATTTCAACCTCATCAGGTAGGTCTGGATTAACCTGTCTATGAGTACATTTCGGTACTCAACTCTTTGTAGCACTTGAATCTTGGTCACCGTTTCGCAGTGTGAATTGCTAACAGTGGCTATCAGACCAAGCAGAACGAACAGCGCCAGTAGTAGTCGTTTCATCGAGACTCCTTGTGGCTTGATAGCTGGTAATGTGGAACGGACTTGGACCACAATGTGGACATTTAGTTTGTCCGGTGTAGACAACGAATTGGCTACAGTCCCGGCAAACAACTTGCGGTTTGACTTCCGGGTATTCAAGGTCTTCCATTATTCTCTCCTTTCATCATTGGCCATTTAAGGGGGTAAATTAAGGATGATTACCCATTGCGTTTAATCGGAGTTCTCGGCTCCTTGTGTTCTCTTATCCAAGATTGGTACTTGGTAAAGGTATCAGAGTCCATTTGGTCAATTTCTTTGGGATCATCACGGTTGTAAATCTCCTCAAAGTCAATGACCTTCGTGGCCTGTGTGCCGCCTTGTGAGGATTCGGCACTGCTCTTTCCTGGCTCTATCTCCGGCTTAATGTAAGCGTAGTAAAGTTCGGAGAGCTCCTTTTGGAAGTAAGGTTCACCGTCCGGTGCTTTCTCAGTCGAGTAGGCAAGCTCTAGCAGCTTTTCTCGTACCTTTGGATCAGTGAATGATTCATGAGGTAAGGTTTTAGCCAAAGACACTAGGCGTTTATCAAACGCTGTGAGTTCGGCTTGCTGCTGTTTTTCAGCTTGTCGTTCTGCTAAGAGGTCTTGGACTTCTTTGGGTAAAGAAGGATTCAGACCATCACGGGCGGTAGCTACGATGTCAGCGAGGATGCTTTCATCAAGGCCGTGCTTTTCAGCTAAAGCTTTGATTTTGTCGTCCGTCTGTACCGATGGAGCTTGTTCGGAGAGTTGTTGCAGCTTCTGTTCAAGCTCTGCGGCTCGTGTTTCTGCGGCTATGGCTCTCTCCTCAGCTTCATGCTTCTTGGTTAAAAGATCAGCAATGGGTTTTGCCTTCTGTGGCCGTTCAACCTTTTCAGGCTGTGGCTCTGCTTCTGGCTTTGCAGGTTCTACTGTTGGCTCAGGTTTATCGGTTGGCTCCGGGGCTGGTTCAGGTTCCTTTGCAGGTTCCTCGGCTGGCACAGCCGGTTCGTCGTCATACTTCACGCCTGGGACAGGCTCGAAGTTGTCTGACTCTGGTATGTCTGTTGACATAGCATCCTTTCGTAATTATTTGGATTGGTTTCACGAACCAAGATGACCATTAAAGGCCGTCATCGCCTTTGCCCTTTTGGGTTCTAGGCTAAGAAAAAAGCGCCAGTAATGGCGCTATAGGAGCTACGAAGAGAACACGGCTAAGTAAACTCTTCGTGGCTTGTACAGTGCCACTAAGTTAGCCGTGTTTTTGGAGTTTTGAAGGTACTATTCAGCCACTTCTTCAGTAGCTTCTGGAGTTGCTTCGACAGTTTCTTCAACTGCCTGGGTCTCTTCTTCTGCCATAGGTGTCCTTTCTAGGTTAATTGGTGATACCTCGCCGATAATCTCAAGTGCAGCTTTCACTGCTTCCACCGCTGCTTTCCTGCTGATTGATTCCAGGGAAATGACTGCAATGCTTTTAAGGTTACCGACGTGGATTCTGACAATATAGGTTCTTTTCTTACCTGACCGAACCGCCGATTTTCGAGGCATATTGGTTGGCTAGTTTCTCGGCATCTTCGCCGTGATCCTCAAGGCTGTAGGTGCGGACAAATCCACCACCAGGGGTATAAATATCAAATGATGCTTTTACCTTTGCACTGGTAGTCGCTTCTTGGACTTCAGGAGTACCGGTGTTGGCGGTTTCTTGTGAAACCTCCGGCTCTGTCTGAGCCTTTGCTTTTGCTTTTGGCATAGTTAATTCCTTACTTGGTTAATTAATTTTGCTAACGCTATTAAAAATTCTTCTACGTGGTCTTCAAATCTATCTCCGCTCATCATGTGCCTGAGGGTCTTGTCACTGAATAGTCCGGTCTTCACCTTTCCCTTGTAGGAGACTATGACTGTTCCTTTACGGATGTCAGCAGAGATCATTAGGAAGTTTCGCTTGGTAACACCGATACGAGGGATTGAACCAAAGGCTGCTTTAATCTTTTGCCACATTGAGTAAGTCTTTAATTTTCGATTCGATTTCGGACTTTTCTGCCCCATTGAACATCTGGGTAAAGCGTTCAAGGATGTCCCGATATTTAAATATGGCTTGGCGGTCTACTTCAGACATACTCCGGTCTTCCAATAAGAGGTAACTGCAACGACGGATTTCATCAGTTAAATGGGTGGTGTATTCCAAGATGACAGGGTGCTCGACTAGCTTTTCGGCTACAAGCATTTTATGCAGCCTGTCTTCCAAGTCTTTAACTTCCTTCTTGCTTTCTTCGTCATAACTGCCATCCAAAACTAATTTTTTCAATTTTTCTAGCTCAATCATACGGTGGGTGCTAATTCAGGGGTTAATTGCTGGCTCTGGCTCTGCGTTCCTTGTGGGGTATTTGGTGCCGGTTGATCCATCTGAGCGAGTTGTTCGGTCGGAGGTAGTGGAGGTTGTTGAAGTTGTCCTGGCATCGTCCCTTGCTGCGCCATCATCTGTACAGCTTTGCGAGCCATATTCTCTTGGGCAATCGGGATATGCTCTTCGACTATCATCATAAGTTTATCATACTTTTCTTGTGGCAAATCCGTGTCAGTGGCGTAATCAAGTATCTTCTGCAAGAAAGCAGTGTTTGCTCCTCGGTTTACTTTGTACGGCTTACCGGCCAAACAATCCTGAATCATTTGTGAGGCTTCGGCTAATATCTCACGGTTGCCTTCGTTTTCTCGGTCAAATGCCATACGGATTTCGTCCTCATCAACTCCAGCGGCACGGAACTTGGTTTCAGCCCGCCAGCGTGGAGAGGTGATCATTAATTCATCTTCAGCTAAGGTGGACATAATCTCTTGCAGGCGCTTTTTCTTTACTTCATCCTCGGCCATCTCAGCGTTGCCGCCTTCAACTCGTATGTTCCACTTTGGATTGATTTCAATACGCTTGATTTCATCCCACTCTGCACCCTTCTCGCCAATGATCTTGACTGCCTGTGGAGTGCGTAGGTGTTCAAATAATCCCCAAAGGTAACGTCTGCCGATAGCAGCCCAACACTTCTTGTAGCTCTTGTTGTAAAGCCCTAGACGGTCTGCTACCTGCTGCATATTCCCGTAGTAAATGCCTACCTTGTCTTCTTCGCTTGCGCCTTGTGCATCAGCGGTAACGCCGGTCTTTTGGCCGATAATGGTATCAATGTACTGGACTAGGTTTATCGTTCCGTTGAGTTCTGGAGTTTCAAACTGGTAGATACCATCCTGGATGCGCTTTGTACCAACATTCTTGAATTGCACCAGCCTATCCGGTGCCCAGATGAGTTGTGCCGGGTCAGAAACCATCGAGGAGTCATATCCCCGCATTCCCCAGTTGCGCTTTTGGCGGTTATCGAGTTCTTGGTTAACCAAGACTCGTGCCATCTCAGCGAGCGGAACAATGTCATCAACCGGAGCTTTAGACCAGAAATTGAATGTGTCTCGGTGAGTTGCCCAAGATGGGTATGGGAACAGGTCTGATTTAAAAACTTCTACCAGAGGACAGACTTTGACAGCGATACCGGTTTCATAATTGAACAGAACATAGTATTTCTTGCCGTTGTGCGTCCTGAACCCTTCAATGAGCTTATATAGCGGCTGGCCTGCGTAGTTGTAGGTAATACCGTCTATACCCAGCGCCATCATTCGAGACTGCTTAGAGCGGTAGATATTGTCGTTCTCAACCAGTTTATCCTCTGAGGTGGAGTTTATGAGCTTTTGGACAGCTTCCTTGTCATACCCACGTTCTTCTACGACTGACTTCAGTTCTTCCTTGCTCTTGAAGATGTTATCTTCATAGCTGAAGCGGTGTTTATTACCATCTCCACCACCAATCGGATCAGCGACGAAATCATACACGTCAATCAGCTTGAGGTTTGATTTGTACTCAGGTTTGGATTCTGCCCAAAACTTATAAATGGCGCGGCCATACAGGATTGCTTGCTTCTTGCCGTCTAAGTCGAGCATTTCCCAGTCGTGGTCTTCATTGCTGCTTTCAGCTTCGTAAAATGCCTGGGCTTTCTGTGCTGCTTTGTAGTCGGCTTCTTCTGCCAATTCAAACTTGAGTGCCGGTGGATCATCAATCTTAGAAAGCAAGGTTTCAACGAAACCTGGGACTATAGGAATAGGCACATTGTACCGCTGCTTGAGGGATTTGGTCTGCTTATTGAAATACTGGTCTTCAGCAAGCTTCCAAGCGGCTTCCCGCTGATGGCGGTAATCTAAGCCTGCTTTGTACTCTTCACGGGCGGTCTTGATGATTTGTTCTTTGTCACTATCCATAGTATTGCGTATCTGCCTCCCATTGAGGCTGTATGTAAGGCTTAATGTCTTCGTTGGTCATTTGGTCTTCGATGACTGCTGCATAGGAGTGGACATCTGCGGCGTGACTGGTGAAATCATGGAACGGTTTCTCTAAGAACATCCCTTTGTTGTCATCCCATTCGCGGTGATACTGAGCTAGGTAATCAAGGAATATCTGGCAATTCTGCTCATCAAACCACATCCTCGCCATCATCAGCTTGCCGCGCTGGATTCGGTCATCAATCATCAGCTTCGGAATAACCTCAAACTGTGCTGCTGGCCATAGTTCTCTGGCGGTCGCTACACGGGTCTTGCCGGTGCCTGATTCAGTTCCTTCTGCATCGTGTGGTAGGAAGTGTTTGCCGTAAATATAAGATTTGTTCTGAAGGGCTTTAATTGCCTGGGGAATCCCGTCTTTATGAGAGCCTTCCCAGTAGTCAATCATATGAAGTTCTGAGCCAACCCGCTGGTAGAAGCCTATGCCGAGTGCCTGTCCTACTCCCAAATCCCAGACGGTGTGGACTTTCAGTACTGGATCATACGGTACAAGCTTGATTCTGCCTTGCTTCCGAGCCAGAGCCAATTCATCTGCGTAGTAGGCTCCTTTGATTGAAGCGTCGAATGAACAGAGAAACTCCTGGGCATACTCATCCTCGCTCATTAGGCTTCGGGCGTCTTCAAGTTCTGCTTCGGGTAAGAGCTTCGTATCTTCCACCGTAAGCAAGAGAGACATCCAAGCGGGGTCATTCTTCCCATGCTCATATAGGCGATAGAGTTCATTCTTTCCTTTGGGAGTTCCAATCCAGATTGCGTATCCTTGGTGGTCTGCGAGGGCTGGGCGGATAATTTCAGTGAAAATGTTTGACGGCTGTTGAGAATACTCATCGAATGCGACTCCCCAGAGGGCGATGCCACGAAGACTATCTGGATTGTCAGCTCCGTAGAGTTGGAGTTTTGATCCATTGGGATATTTAACGGAGAGTTCTGATTCATTGAATTGGACTCCTGGTATTGGCTGAGCATAATACTTCAGTAAATCCCAGGCGATATTCTTGGCCTGTTTATAAAAAGGAGCGATGTAAGCAAAGCGGGAGTTCGGAGTTTTGAGGGCGTCTCTTTGGATGTGATTTAGAACTGCTACGGTCTTACCGGCGCGTCTGTGTAGAACAAGAACTATCCAGCGATTACCTGTATTGTGGAGCTTGTTTGCCCATTCTCTAGGAGCATAGGGGATGGTTGTAACCATGAAACTTGAATTGGTTCACCATTAATGCCTCCAACTTCAGTAGGGATCATCTTTACCTGTATCTTATTGAACTCGGTTATAAATAATCGCTTGTCTTCCATCTTCTTGCTCTTGCTCAAATCTTGCATCAACTGCCAAAATACCGGACTAAACTTATCAAAGTTCTGCCGGATTACTTCAGTCTTGCCGTATCCTTGATTGCCTCGTTTTGCCATTGGTATTCAAATCACTTTTTACGCTTACTTATTTGAGATTACCATACTTTTCTAAATACCTTTCTTGAACCTCCTGTACCGAGGGGATATCATCAGTCTCTTTGCGTAGCTGTTCATAACAGTCCATCAATAGTTTCTGGGTTTTGGTTAGTTTCCTTTTTGTTAGATATTTCATGAATCCCTTTCCAAACTTCTATTTGATTCAACAGTTCTTTTGAGACATACCCCTTGGATTTAGCTTGTTGATATGCTGTGTATAACCGTTTAGCTATGCTCATATGTTTTATATATCGGTAGGACAGAAATGGTGGGAGAAAGTACTGCGCCTTATGGCAACAGACTTCTAAGACTTAGCTACTGTGATCCATTGTCTCCTGGAGTAGTTGCAGGTATACCTTAAACCATTACTGGCCGATGCTTCATCATACGCATTACGCTGGAGGACGTGGCACTCTTTTACTTCGCGCATATCAGGCGAAGGTTAATACATCAATCGGTTAGGCATAGAAACGGAGCCGAGTGAAGCTGCAAAGCTTATCTGTCTTGCGACCCTTTGCATTTAAACTGCGGTCGCACCTTATTCAGGTATTCCTGTTGGCGACGGATATGCATTTCATCGCCAACAGGAATACTCAAACAAATTATTACTCTCACCCCCAAGCACCATCCTACCGGATGATTAAGGCTTAGGAGAACGTCTGTTTTTGTTTTTCAACTTCCCATTTATAGGGAAAAACACATCCCCACAAAGGCCACATCGTTTATCTTCTCTAAAAGTTGTATGATTTCTATTAGACATTTGCCGGATTTTGTCGCTTATTTAAGCTAAATGGGGATAACTAAGGGCTTACCATCTTGACGCATTTTAAATTGCGGTATATAATAGATTTACAAGTTAGCTTTCTATGTTCTGTGTCTTATAGAAAGGTCTTACGAGACCGACGAAAATATAAGGTACAGAATTTAGAACACTAACGCCTAACGGCAGAAACCATCATCCATGCAACAAAAGATCTGTCCAGTCTGTAACAAGCCAGTAACCATCAAGCACATTGCCCAGAAATACCATAAGGCTTGCGCTACAGACATTCGGTTAGAGAAAGAACGGGCACGGAGGGCAAAGGTCGAAAAGGAGGCTGTATGAAAGACTTATTTTGGATAATATTACTATGCCTCATAATCCTAGGATTCGCTTGGCTAGTCTTGCTTCCCTCACAAGCTGAGTACAATAACTGTATGCTTGTCGTAACTGACAAAACCCAGTGCGAATCATTAAAACCAAACAAATGAACCCACAAGACCTACACATAATGCTTAATCATTGGGACACTGCTCGTAGGAAAGTCAAAGTCAATTATGACCCTAAAGACCCCTACTACCAGAAAATGATGAAGCACATAGATACTAAGATAGTTCAAACAATCAACGCCTACTATGAGGACCAACATTAAAACTCTAATCAAAGAGTTGGAGGAGCAAGAAGATGAAAAATCATATGACCAAATCACAACAAATCCATCAAGAGATTGATCATGACTGCAAGGAATCTTGCTCAATGGTCGAACTAATTGACAAGGTGCTAAAGGTAAACCAGCATCTTGAAGACAAAGAAGTATCAGATTTCTACTTTGACCTTGCTTTGAAATCTACAGGCAGGTCTGAGGGAATGGGACAGTAATTTGTCCCCTGACTAGAAGAGTTCCCCTTCGGGGAATATGTCGCCCTCTGGCTTCAGTTTATCATCTACACAATTCACGTCAAATTTATGCCCTGTGCATAACTCAACATTTATCCACTAACCAAAATTAAAACAAAAAAAATTAAGAAAGGAACCTATATGAAAACCAAGCAAAAGCACTTTGATCAACTTGGTAACGAAATCCCTGAGCCCACCACTTGGGAAAAGATCAAGCACTACACGAAAATTACCCTCATTCACTTACTGATCCTCACCGCCGTAGTATCAGCTATTCTTTATCGAGGTGAAGTCAAAGCACACCAGATGACCAAAGACGTACTGGATAAGCAAATCCAGAGCTTAGAAGAGCAGAAAGTTGAGCTACAGGGTTTAAAAGCCCAGTAACGGAGGAACCTACGCCGGAGGTTAAACCGGAACCAAAGCACAGCATTCAAGACATCCTGCACCGAATCTACGGACTTGAATCCACCTGGGGAAAAAACGACGGCTGTAAGCGTAAAGGCAAAGTAAATGGCTACGGATTTATGCAAAGTACTTTCCATTGGAAATGCTTTGACAGCCACGCAGAGGTCACCGCCTTAGTTGAAGCCTGGATCAATAAACGAATCAGCGAGGGCTACACCTTGCCACAACTACTTTGCTACTACAACCAGGGCAAAAAGCTTAATGACTGCTCTTACTATCAGAATTTTCTAAAACTTAACTAATAACAATATGAAATGTTACAAATGGTTCTGCAAACAACCAATCAAACACAGAAAGCTAATAATTAAATTTCCGGTCATCATACGTTATGTACCAGCCTGTGAAAAGCATTTCAAAAAGAAATAAGTAACAAATGAAGCACCTCAAAACCATCCTTGCCTTACTAGCCTTACCATTTCTGGTACTGGCTTACCTCTTCTTACAACGAAAGAACCTTAATCGAAAACTAGATGACTGACCTACCCAAAAACCTAAAACTCTGCCCTGATTGCGTAACAAAAGAAGAATGGGAGCAAATCCAACTCAAAGAGCAAATCAATAATGAAATACTGAATAAGTCCTCTTAGACATCAGAGACCTACTAAACAAAACTGACTCCTCAATCTGAGGGGTCTTTTCTAATAGCTAACTGTTATATACCTCACCATTCAACTGTATGACTTAACTGTCTAACTCATACACCTTCTCTTAAACCGAATAACGCCTCAACTAAACCAGAAAACGGGAAACTTTGGCAGTTGGAAACAAGGGAACGGCGGTCACTTGACGTTATAAACGACAAATCGTAGAGCAATACCTTGACGCGGAGCGGGTGGCTGTACAATGGGGGGACGGTAGGGAAGAAGCCCCCGTTGATCCATTCAGACTAGACTACCAGATACTAAAAACAACTAAAGCTAACAATCCTACCAATCCAATCCTAATAACAATATACTTCAACTCCTTCCAATCATCTTTCTTTCTCTCACCATAATATTCTCTCTCCAATTGTCTCATTAACTCTATCTTGAACCTGTCCATAGAAACCTCATAGCCTAAAACATCGACGGCTTCGGCACTGCCGTACCACCAGAGGACAGCCAGGACCCGTGACGTGTCAAGGTTTGCTCGTATGAGATTTGGAGTCTTATGCCGTCTAGTACTGGCAACAACAAATCAACCTCTCCTGGCTTTAGGAGGCAATAGACGGACTACCTATCTGTGGGTTCAGAAATGAATCATCAGTATCCGCTATCATTTGTCAGCGTCTTCCAGACAGCTACACCCAACGCCATCCTTCTACAAGACTTCTCCTAAGAAAAGTCTTCTCAACACTGGTACCTAAAATCGGAAGCCACCCTAGTGTGAGCGCCCATCGTGCCCCATACGGATTAGTACTAGGACGGTATGCCTATCGCCTATCTCAAGTATACGGCACGAACCAGTGTAAGTTATCCCGAAGGAACTGAGGGGGACTGCTGAAAGACAACCCGAAAGACATATGGAATAGTCGGAAGCGTTAAAAGCCTTTATATACTAAGAAACAATAAGACTTAAGATGTAAACGGCATCCATATGTGTGGAGAAGTTGTGGAAGCGGTTCTGGATTACTCAGTGGATTGATTCAAGAGTGTATCGGGCAGGTTCAGGGCTGACTAAAAACTCTCCTAACGGGTCTTCTAAAAGCTTCTTGTGCGGGGCAACGGTGAACTGAGCACGACGCTTGAAGCCGGTCAAAAGGGCAAGAATCTCTCGCCCAAAATCCTGTGCAGTTTTCTCGGTCTTGTCAAAAGGGTTAGGTTGGTAGTCTTGTACTGTAATTACAACGTAGAACGTCCCTGGTTTTGAGCAGTATTGTTTTACCTTCTGCTCAATATGAGAAACCGTATGAGTCCCACGTTCAATCTCGAAATAAAACTGCTTGCCAAAGATATGAAGGGCACGGTCAAAACGAAAGCCTTCTTTCTGATCTGAGGTATGAACCCACGTCAAAGGGATTCCGGTCTTACGAAGGACAACGTAAAGATCCCCGCAGTCCTGTTCGTGCTTATAGCTTTGTTCACTTACAGCCTTACGTTTGTCTCCTGATAGTTTATGGAAATAGATCATCCCAAGTTTTGTCGGTATCGGTTTTGGGATTATTAGCTTCCTCTCTCGGAGCTTTGCCAGGGCGTGGTGTACCGTGTTTAGCTTTGCCCCCGTCAGCCTTTCCAGTTGTTTTGCCGTGAGGTTTGGTTCCTCGTTCAGAGCGAACAGTATTTTGTCCTTCAAATCGCTGGTCATAATCTTTTTCTATTTCGTCGTATGTAGCATAATTTCTACTCTTGAGTAAGTCATCTAAAAACTCTTTGTCAAAAGGGGCATCCGGTACGTCAAAGGTTTTGGCAAGAGTCGCTTCCTTCTTCCCCAGCTTAAATACCGCTTCCCGTTTTTCCTGGCTCGATAGCGTGTAGGAAACAGTACGGTCAGAAAGCGCACCACCATAGAGCATCTTTACTACCGCTTCTCGTTCACCCGAATCAGCAACATAAAAGGCAACCTTCGTCTTGGCGTTCGTCTTGACTGACTTCAAAATGCCGCGCTTTTCTAATTGTGAGGGAAATTGGTTTGACAAAATCAACCGAAGCTTAATGTTTCGCTTCGTGTCCAGCACCTCAACAAGCTTGTCAGTCGCATATCGGCTGGCCTCATCCAGATAAAGATAATAAGGTTTATCAAATCCGTTCCGGCGTAGTTTCTCGATGGTAAAGATAATCTCATTAACAATGATGGTTGAAAGCAACCGTGCTTGTAATGAGCCAAGCCCTTCTCCAGTCGAGGCATTGACCAAGATAACCCAGCCATCAGAAATAAGCTGTTGGAAATCCACTCCTTTCCTATGGCCAAATAGCATCCGTAGCCTCGAATTATTAACTATCTGATTGAGCCTACGGACTGTCGAAGATATTTCCTGTTTCCAGATTGGGTAATTGGTATAAGCAAACCGGACGTCTTCAATATGCTTTAAGACAATCTCCCTCTTATAACTGGGAATTTTACCATTGTTCAATCTCGCTTCTACTATCCGAAATACTGTTTCCCGTTCCAGTTCATGCTGGGTATCTTTGATGGTCGTAAACGGGAGTAGATTACTAGCCGTCAACCCTGCGTAGTGGATCAAAGAAAAAATGGCGTTTAAATAAGTGGCGATGTTTGCCGTCCGTGACAGGTCTTCTACTTCAAATAATACCCTAAAGGCATCCATCAGGTAATCCACAGATGATTCAATGTGACTATCTTCGTAGTGAAATGGATTTATAGCAACGATTTTATCATGAGATGACAAAAGATACGGATCAACCAATAAAACCTTTCTGAAATCAATTTCAGCGCAATAGTTGAGAATTAAACGGGCTATCTTCCCCTGTGGAGTCGGATCTATAAAGCATAAAGAACAAGAGCGGCGGTCATTTTTGGGTAGGTGCTCATCTGCCTTCAATCGGTCAATATCCTTCCTGATCAAGTATTCAAGAAATTTGGACTTTCCTTCACCAGTTGTCCCCAACACCCAGAAATGGTTTTCTCTCTCCTCTTGGGAAACAGAAAGGGTTCCTTTACTCAAAGATACAGCCAACGGAAGCAAATCATCGTCAGAGTGCAAGCCTTTCCAATCTTCATTCACAACCTCATCTAAGGTTGGAATCCTTGTTATTTCTTTGAGACTTTTTCCCGTTATAAGCTTGAAGTAATCTTTGCTCCCTTCCATCTTTATCCTTTTTAACCATTCTAATAGTGTTATTACGGTCGGCAATCATTTCAGCTCCGGCTGATGCAGGTATTAACCCACTGTTTACTTTTTGCTCAATATCCGCTCTTTCAAGGTAAAGGTTATCAAGTGTTTTTTGTAATTCAGCAATAGCTTGGTGCTCTCGCAGATTTTGGACAATCAAACCAAGGACTATAGCTTGTTGGCCTAATTTTGCTTGGTGGGTTCGCTCCGCCTCATCCATGAGATATTTCCTTTTAACCTCAACTAAAGCTTCTACAGAAATCCCTTCTTCCAATGCTTCACGAGTAAAAGATTGAACCAGGTCAGAAGCCAACCTTTCTGAAATCCTTAATTCTTCTAAACGGTAAGGCGCTTCTTTCAAATCAAAATCTGCCTGCACTGCTGCTGTCTCAATAAGGATAGAATTAACAATCTGCTGCGCTTCATTATTCAGGGATTCCCGTGCTCCCGCCCTTGCTGTCGCTGCGTTGCCTTCTTTTCTTGCTGCTCCCTTGCCGTCTTTATCTGTTATTTTTGTTTGCGTGCCATGGATCTGTTCTTCGTTAGACCGTGCTTCTCCTGTGCTTTGCGTATAAAGCAAGTAACCGCCAACACAAATGATGATAAGTCCAATGATTAATAAAACCATATTCACTCCGAAAAAATTGAGACAGTAATATCAAGCTCTCCCTTATTGTCATCAAACCCATCGTAAGTATCGTTAACGGCAACCATCAACTTACCTGCAATACCCAGTTTGATACTTTCCCCCACCTTTAAAGTAAACATCCTATTGTTTATCTTAAAGATCAGTTGTCCAGGCTTCGCTTGAGAGTTCAAAAATTTAGGCTTTACACTCGGATCATAACTGAAGTAATCATCAATAGTTTTAGAAGTTCCTTCATAGTTTGCCGATTTCTCATCCACCCAATAAGCAGTTGCCCACTGAGTAGTGCCATTTGCATAAAACAGCATGATAGAATCGTTTGATGTAATATTAACCCCTGTACTTACCCAGCCTGCTCTTGCACTAACTCCTCCAGACCAAGAATCTCTAGGTAATTTTTCTCCTGGAGAGTTATTCGCCTCTTCTTGTCTTTTCTTTTCTTCTAGTTTTTTCATGGCCTCGCGGACTTGGGCAGGAGGTTGGTTGTGGCTAGTACGGACTTCTGGATAACTTGGCTTAGCATACTTTTCAGGGCGGTCACGCATGTCATCTTCAGCTAACTTATTAGCAAATAGCCAAATTAATGCTCCAATAGCTACAAGAGAACCAAACACAGCAATCCCAGTTAAAAAAGATATGCCACCGGATATAATTTTCCCTGATTCATTATTCTGTTGTCCTTCTTTGACCTTATTAAGCGCAACGATTCCTCCCCAGACAATAACCAAGACTCCAATAATCATTATCATCTTGATTGTTTTGTCGCTATATCCTGAAAACATTCCTTTGAACGGATTGTCTTCAGAAATTTGGGAAATACCAGAAACAACGCAAAGAATACCACCACAAAGCAAAAGGAATAGCCCGAAACGTTTCTTCTGATATGGGGTTAGATTAAACCGCTGCAAAAGTAAATAAGAAGCAAAATTTACAAGAAGCAATCCGACGACAATCAACCACCACATAGTCACCTCCTTACAGTAATTTGAGCGTTAAAATTCCCACTATTGTCTGCCCAATTTGTGCTTCCATATTCAGGTTTTTGATCATTGATACCTAGAAAGAGAATCCCATCATTTTCAACACGTTCATTCAATTTTGATCCAACAAGAAAGACAATTCCATTTTCCCCAATCTTACCTATTAAAGCGCCTTTGTTAGCTTTCGGAAATTGGTAATATGAAATATTTGAATGATAGTCTGGAGCATTAGGAGCAGTTCCATCTGGGCCGCACTCCTCATAAGAATTCGGTGTAGCATTAGGGTTGTCTTTAGCTATATTCTTCCAAACCCCTCTACCATTAGCTGTAATATTTATGCTCTGGCCAGCACCTAGCCTTATCCCTGTGTCAGTCCATGGCGTATTCATCGGCACTTCAATAGTTTTAGATAGCTCTTGTTTTGTTGGTTCAGGTTTGGGGTCAGGTTGTTTTGTTTCGATGACTGGCAGAGTGGGGGCTTCTGATTTGAAAACAACGGAATAAATGCCGACGCCTAAAATAAGTAACCCAACAATCAATATGGCTCCTAAGATTTTAGAGTTCATTATCACCTCATTTCAGGGTTGTAATTACGACCGTTAGTGAACCACTATTATCAGAAGAAAAGCCGGGTAGGATGGTTTCTCCATTCGCCAGCTTCATATTCAATCTTTACTTTATCAGCAATATCAATTCCCGTGTCGTACCATTCAACATTTGCTGGAACCTGCAAGCGTTGATACGTTGGCTTATTATTTTGAGGTTGTTCTTGGACTATTTTAGGCGGCGTTAGCGGTTGTACGAGTGTAGTTTCTGATTTGCCGAAAAACGTATAGACACCAAACCCCAGACACGCAAGCCCCACTAAAAGAATTCCAATTAGAATTTTGTTATTCATCTTCTTCGTCAACTTTGTAAGCGAACATACTCTCATCACCTGATTTGATGTAGACCTGCATACCACGCACGGGCTTATCTGATTTCATCCTAAAGTAAGATTCGTTTCCTCTCTGCTCGAACCATACTTCACGGTTCGTCCGACTAATACTGGTAGAACCTCTTTTTTGAATTGAGGTTGATTGATTACCTAATGGCCGTGGGTTATTGATTGGCTGATTTGGGTTTTTAAGCCTGAACAGCAGGATAGAAGCGGTGACAATACAAACGAGCCCAACAATGATATACAGCATACATACCTCCAGTGGAAACGTGCAGTGAGCGGCACAGAAGTGTCAGAAATTATACTCCGATTTCAGATAAAGAAAAGAGCAAATAAGATGTAGGTTTCAGGGGATGGGTGTGGTAAAATGGAACCTTCTAAAATGGAACCTTCAAAGACTGTTTGCTTCGGTTCTTTTAATCCGTCTTTATGGTTGTAAGTGTTGAAAACAAAGTCCGGTAGGAATGTCAAGTGGTTGCAGCCTACGAAGCAAGAGGTCGCAAGTTCGAGTCTTGCCGGACGTACTTTAGAATCAATAAGTTAAGGCAGCTTCCGAAGCTGCCTTTTTCTTTGGTGTACCTATAGTGTGCCAACTCCGCTAAC
>Ga0187894_10002118_pt1 | contig 24183 bp, 21 predicted proteins | sample GBC1701081metaG_FD_136650 | JGI IMG/M metagenome (GOLD analysis project Ga0187894, IMG submission 136650) | White microbial mat communities from a lava cave in the Kipuka Kanohina Cave System on the Island of Hawaii, USA - GBC170108-1 metaG ... | reverse complement strand
GCCGCCCGGTCGGGTCAGGTTGGGCACCAGCCCGGTCGCCAACGGGTCGGCGACCATCAGCACGATCGCAATGGTCTGCGTCGCCGCCTTGACGGCATGCGCCGCCGGCGTCGCCCAGACGACGATGACGTCCATGTGGCGCTGCGCCAGGTCCCGCGCGATCGCGGCGGCACGTTCTGCATTGGCGTCCGCCCAGTGGTACTCGACCTGGATGTTGCGGCCTTCGACATAGTTGAGCTCGCGAAGGCCGTCCCGGAACGGTTCGACGAAGCGCACGGCGGCGTCGGCGGAGTACCAGCCGAGGAAGCCGATACGCGGCGCTTTGGCGGCGGTCTGCGCCAGCGTGGCCCGGGAAGGTATGGAAACGAACGGCAACGAAACTGCGAGGCCGAGCACCCGGCGCCGGCATGGGCCGCCGATGCCGCTACGCCGATATGGCACGATGCCGGCAAGACCCGCGTCCATTGCTCGCCTCCCCGTGCAAATTGTACCAGCCTGTCCATGACCGGTCGATGCCGGCCATGGGGGTAACGACACCATCTGTCATCCCGAGTGCAGCGAGGGATCTTGGAGCGGCGCCCGGATCCCTCGCTGCACTCGGGATGACAGATGGTGTGGCGGCACGGTGCTGGGCCATATGCGACTGTCTTGGCCGTCCCCGGGGGCGAGCGTCCGTGGTCCTGGTGGCCGGGGACGGACCTTCAGATCGGCGACGCCCTTCACTCGATCGCCTCGTCGGCGCGGGTGAGGATGGCGGGCGGGATCGCCAGTCCCAGCGCTTTCGCCGTCTTCAGGTTGACCACCAGCTCGAACTTGTCGTGCACCTGCACCGGCATCTCCGCCGGCTGCCCGCCCTGCAGCACCCGGGCGACATAACCTGCCGCGCGGCGCCCGAGATCGGCGACGTCGGTGCCATAGGACATCAACCCGCCGACCTCCACGAAGTCGCGGAAGGCGTAGATCGCCGGCAGCCGGTGCTGCGCCGCCAGCTCGACGATCAGCACCCGGTGCGCGAAATTCTCGGCGATGTCGGACGGACAAAGCAGGTCGGCGGCCTTTCCGTCCAGTGCCGCAAACGCGCGGCGGTATGCTTCCGGTCCGATCGGATCGAAGAGCGGCATCGGTATGAGCTGCAAGCCGCGACGGCGCGCCGCTTCTTCAAGGAAGTGCTCGTGCGGACCGAGATAGGCGACGCTGGTGGCCTTCGGCACGGCTTCGCGCAACAGCTCGAGGCGCTTGGTCAACAGTACGGCCCAGTCATCGATGCTGACCCCGGTCAGGTTGCCGCCAGGCCGCGCCAGGCTTTTGACAAGCCCCATGCCCGTGAGGTTGCCGCCGGCCAGCACGATCGGCAGCTCGCGTGTCGCGCCGAGCATTGCCGCGCCCAACCGGCTGTCGACGGCGACGATCACGTCCGGCCTGCTGGCGACGACGTCGCGCGCCAGCAGCGGATAGCGCGCCGTCGCGCCGCCGCCTGACCAGCGCTCGACCGTGAGGTTACGGTCCTCGGCATTGCCCAGCCGCCGCAGTTCGGCGAAGAAGGCGCGGTAGAACCCGTTGCCATCCGCCTCCGCCGTCTCGGCGATGGAACCGGCCGGGATGACGACCGCGAGGCGGGCCTTGCGCACCGTCTGCGCCGCGACACGCGGTGACGTTGCGAGCCCAGCGACCGCAGCGAGGAGGTGCCGACGCCTCATTCGATTACTTCGCTGGCACGCGCCAGCACCGTCGGCGGGATGTCGATGCCGAGCGCGCGCGCCGTCCTGAGGTTGACGGTGAGGTCGTAGGTGTTGGGCTGCTCGACCGGCAGGTCGGCCGGTTTCGCACCACGCAGGATCTTGTGCACAAGGCCGGCTGCCTGGCGATACTGCACGATGTTGCTGGCGCCGTAGGCGATGAGCCCGCCGGCGTCGACGTCTTCGCGAAAGAATAACATGACGGGCAGCCGGTACTTGATTGAAAGCTCGGCAATCTGGCGGCGCTGGTCGGCCAGCGTGGGATCGACCATGCGTAGCGCGGCGTGGCAGCCTGCCTGGACGGCGGCGCGGCAGGCAGCGTCAAGATCGTCAACAGCCCGCACGGGCAGCACCGGACGAAGCTCGATGCCCAGTGTCTGCGCCGCTTCTTCGGCACTGCGCATCTGCAGTGGCGCATTGGCATCGTCGGGGTTGACCAGGATGGCGACACGCGTCGCACCGGGGATGACTTCCTTGAGCAGCTGCAGGCGCTTGCCGGTCAGCTCGACGATGACGTTCGTGATGCCGGTGATGTTGCCACCCGGCCGGGCCAGGCTTTCGACCAGCCCGATGCCGAGCGGATCGGCCACCGCGGCGAACACGATCGGTACTGTCCTGGTCGCGTTCTTCGCCGCCAGGCTGCCCGGTGTCGTCGAGACGAAGAGCACGTCGGGCTTGAGCCCGACCAGTTCCCCGGCCATCGCCGGCAGGCGATCGAACCGGCCGTCGGCGCTACGGGCGTCAAGCACCAGATTGTGTCCTTCGCGGTAACCCAGCTCCTGCAGGCCCTGCCGGAACGCCTCGAAGTAGGGACCGCGAGTGGCGAGGGTGCCGCCGGTCAGATAGCCGATCCGGTGGGCGCCCGGTGCGGGCTGCGCGCGTGGCGCGGACGGGGAAATGACCAGCACCCCGGGGATCATCGCCAGCAGACCGCGCCGCCTCATTCGACCGCCTCACCTGTGTGGGAGGCCGAACGCCGTCGGACGGAGCCGCATGGCGCGCGCTCCAACGGGGAAAGAAACGCCCACTGCCGTCTCTTCCGAGGATGCAGTTTGTATCAGTTCACTCGGGCATGGTCGATGCCGCCGGCGTCCGGGACGCCGTCCTCTGCATGATGCGGGGCGCCCGCATCGCGGTGCGCTTGATCCGTCCAGAGTCGATGCGATTCCGACTGTGCCGGCGGTCGCATTGGGCTATCCCCAATACCGCTGCCGATATGGGTCGCCTTGCCTTCGGCGCGTGGGGAGAGTTGCTTTGGATCTCGCTCTTTATGTGGCGCCGATGATGCGCAAGCTCCCGGCTGGCCGGATCCTGGTGGTCGAGGACGAGCCCGCCGTCGGCCTTTGCCTTCAGGACATCGTTCAGGGCCTGGGCTGCACGGGGATCGGGCCGGTAGGGCGGCTGGCCACGGCAATGGAACTGGCGCGAACCGGGCAGATCGATGCCGCCCTGCTCGACGTCAACCTGGGCAACGGTGATTTTTCCTATCCCGTGGCGCGTGCCCTGGAGGCGCGTGGCATACCGTTCGCTTTCGTCACTGCCTACGAGTCGTCGGCGCTCGACGGTGCGTTCGGCCAGCATGCCCTTGTGAACAAGCCGTTCAGGCTGGCTCAGATCAGGGCCTGTGTCCGGCGCTTGCTGCCGGACGGGTGGCGGGCCACCGGCGTCTGATCATCGGCGGCCGGCTGCAACACCCGCAGGCCTTCAGAACCTGACCGAGAATGCGGAAAGCGCTTCATGGTGAGCTTGTCGAACCATGAGGCGCCGCACCCCAGGCCGTGCGAGGCCTTCATGGTTCGACAAGCTCACCATGAAGGCAAGTAGAGCGGCTTCGCGGACTTATGCGCCCCGCTGCGGCGTGCACATCCTGCATCGGACTGCGCCCTGTTCACGCCGGACCTAAGACTGCGCGACAGAGGCGCGCGCATTCATTATCACGACCGCCATCCAGTGTGTGTCTTGTCGCGTACCGGAAATTAAGGGCAATAGAGGTCGTACTGCCATGTCGAAGAGATTCTACCCCGAGACGGGTTACTTGGTTCGCAGTGGAGCCTGCTGGTATGACCATCGGGTCCTGCTGACCGTCGAAGAGGAGCAGCGGATCGACATCTTCCGCCGGCCCTACGCCGGCAAGCCCGGCATTCGCCTCGGCTCCTACGGCTACGCCCAGCTCGATGCCCAGTATCCCCCCATCGGGTTGCGCCTGGCCGACGAGCCCGAGGGCATGCCGAACCCGTTCTCCATCGTCACCGGCGAGGTCGCCTGATATCAGACAACGGAGGACAGAAGACCGAAGACAGAATGAGAGCGCGTCTTCTTTCTATCTTCCGTCATCTGTCTTCTGTCTCCTGGCAGCCAGACAGCTTCAAGACGGCGATGAGCCGGTCGCAGTCGCCGGTTCCGCTTGACCGCGACCGGGCATGCGCTCGATCTTTCGGGTGGTTCGTGAGAGGGCGGCCGGCCTTTGCGCCTGATTCCCGACATCGGCTACGGCACGGAACGCTATCCTGACAAGGTCGCGCGGCGGCTGCGGGTGGTGAATATCGCGGCGTGGATCGTCGCGGCGCTTCCGCGACTTTCGCCGTCGGGCAGTTTCTCGATCGCACGTCGGGCGCCTGGATGCCGGCTGCCGTCAACGCCCTCGACGCCCTGGTGCTCGGGCTGATACCGCGCTTGCACCGCCGCGGCCCGATGGCGGCAGGGCTCGCTTTCGAGCGCCTGAAAGGCTCGGCTCATCCGGTCATCGCCGACCGCCACGAAGAGGCCTCGATCCTGTTCGCCGACATGGCGGGCTTTACGGCGCGCGCCAGCGACACGGCGCCCGACGAGCTGGTCGGGTTCCTCAACGAGGTGTTCACCCGACTCGACGCGCTGGTCGACCGGCACGGCCTGGAGAAGATCAAGACGACCGGCGACGCCTACATGGTGGTGAGCGGCGTGCCGGCGGCGCGGCCGGACCACGCCGAGGCGCTGGCAGACCTGGCGCTGGACATGCGCGACGCGCTGGCCGGCCTGGTCGACCCGAAGGGCCGCCGGGTGCCGGTGCGCCTGGGCATCGCGTCCGGCCCGGTCGTGGCCGGCATCGTCGGCACGCGCAAGTTCTTCTACGACGTAGGGGGCGACGCGGTGAACACTGCCTCGCGCATGGAGTCGACCGGTGAGGCGGGCAGGATCCAGGTCGCGCCCGAAACACAGGCGCGGCTGCAGGACCGGTTCGAGCTGGAAGACCGCGGGCTGATCGAGGTGCGCGGCAAGGGACAGATGCGGACGTGGTTCCTCGTCGGGCGCAGGGTTGAACCCGATCCAAAGGCCAACGAGGACGCGGGCAGTGCGATGAGTCGGGCGGCGTCTTGACGATACCGGCGATCCATTGCCGCGAGGCTCGACCTGCACGAAAATCCTGCCCTCGGTGGTCGGGACGGCTCCGGCCCGACCGTCCTTGAGATGGGTGGCGCAAGCGACCCTGCAGGGAAACCCGACGTCAGGATGGCCTCATGCCCAGAACAAGCGCACGCAAGCCGTCGGCCGCCCGCGGGCTGATGCTGCTGGTGGCGACCCGCAAGGGCGCGTTCGTGATCCGCGCCGATGCCGCGCGCGAGCGGTTTCGCGTCGAGGGGCCGCATTTCCTCGGGCACGTCATCCACCATGTCGTGCTCGATCCGCGCGACGGCAAGACGATGCTGGCGGCGGCGCGCACCGGCCATCTCGGGCCGACCGTGTTCCGCTCGGACGATTTCGGCAAGAGCTGGAAGGAGGCCGCACGGCCGCCGCAATTCCCCAAGGCCACGGATGGCGCGAAGGCGCGGGCCGTCGAGCACGTCTTCTGGCTGACGCCGGGCCATGCCAGCGAACCCGGTGTCTGGTTCGCCGGCACCTCGCCGCAGGGCCTGTTCCGCTCCGATGATGGTGGCCGCAGCTGGGACGGTGTCACGGGGTTCAACGACCATCCCCTGTACGGCAAGTGGGCCGGCGGCGAGCAGGACGGCACGCCTGACGGGCCGACCACCCACTCGGTGCTGGTCGACCCGCGCGATGCCCGGCGCATGTATCTCGGGTTGTCGGGCGGCGGCGTGTTCGTCAGCGACGACCGGGGCGGGCAGTGGCGTCCGCTCAACCGTGGCTCGCGCGCCGACTTCTTCCCCGATCCGCTGCCGGAGTACGGCCAGGACCCGCACTGCGTGGCGCTGCATCCGTTGCGGCCGGACCGGCTCTACCAGCAGAACCACTGCGGCATCTACCGCCTGGATCTGCCCGACGAGACCTGGGTGCGCATCGGCGACAACATGCCCGGGGACGTCGGTGACATCGGCTTTCCGATCGTGCTGCATCCGCGCGACCCCGACACGGCCTGGGTGTTCCCGATGGATGGCTCGGACGTGTGGCCACGGGTCAGCCCCGGCGGCAAGCCGGCGGTCTACGTCACGCGCGACGCCGGCGCGCGCTGGAAGCGGCTCGACCGCGGCCTGCCGCGCGCGCAGGCGTGGTTCACGGTCAAGCGCCAGGCTTTCTGCGCCGACGCGTTCGACCCGGTCGGCCTCTATTTCGGCACCACATCGGGGGCGTTGTGGGCCAGCACCGACGAAGGTGCAAATTGGGCCTGCATCGTCCCGCACCTGCCCGAGATCTATGCTGTCGAGGCCGCGATGCCATGAGCCGGGTCGAGGTCCGCTTCGCGGCGCTGCTCCACACCTACACCAGGGGCGCGCGCACGGTACGCACGGCGGGCGACACCCTGGGCGGGGTGCTCGACGCGCTCGACCGGCGCTTCCCCGGCATCCGCTTCCGCCTCGTTGACGAGCAGGACCGGCTGCGCCGCCACGTACGTGTGTTCCTCAACGGCGTCGATGCTCGCGACATGACCACGGCGCTGCAGGACGGCGACAAGCTCTACATCGTCGGCGCGCTGTCGGGCGGGTGAGGCGGGTGCGAACACGTCGCGCGCGGAAGGACTTGACAAACCAGACGATATCGGTATAAATCGTTCAATCCACAAACAGTCGAGCTCATGCACGAAGGGGAAGAGAGGGCCCGCTACAAGCGCATCATCCGGGCGGCGGACGCGCTGTTCAGGAAGAGCGGCTTCCGCGGCGTGACGATGGAGGCCGTGGCGCGCGACGCCGCCGTGGCCAAGGCGACGCTGTACAGCTACTTCCGGGACAAGGACGCGCTGTTCGTGGCCGTCTCGTCGCGCATGGCGGAGATCCTGCGCCGCACGTTTGCGGACGCGATCGGCGCTGACGGCAAGACGCTGGACCAGCGCGTCGCGGACGCGATCGTCGGCCGGCACCGCATGGGTTGGGAGTATGCCCGCTCGCCGCATGGACAGGAGCTGACGTCGCACAAGCACCAGCTGGCGGGGGACACCTTCGCGCAGGTCAGTGCCGCGATGCTGGAGATCTTGGAGCAGGCGTTGCGTGCGGACCCGAAGCTCGAGCCGGTCGCTGCGCAGCTGGCGCGGGCGCTGCTCTACGGCAGCGGCGAGCTCGTCGCGCGCAGCGACAGCCTCGCGGCGCTTGAAGCCGACGTCGCGGCGTTCGTGGCAACGCACCTGGCCGGCGCGCGCGTTCTGGCGCGACGTTCTTAGTGTCCCTGCCGGGAGCGCGCCACTCCAGTGGCGCACCAGCGCGCCGGGGGCGCGCGACTCCAGTCGCGCGTCTTCCTTACTTCGCAAAGCATGACGCGTCACTGGAGTGACGCGCCCCCAGCAAGCAAGCGCACGTGTCCACGCTGCGCCTTGGAGGGAGTCATGGCTGAACACCAGGAGAATAACCGGATCGACGTGGCGCTCAGCATCAACGGCCGCTCCCACAGCGTCGCGGTGCCGGCCTGCGCCACCTTGCTCGATGTCCTGCGCGACGCGCTGTCGCTGGCCGGGACCAAGAAGGGCTGCGACATGGGCGCGTGCGGCGCCTGCACGGTGCTGGTCGACGGCCGGCGCATCAACGCCTGCCTGACGCTGGCCGTGATGCAGGAGGGCAGGGAGATCCTGACCATCGAGGGGCTCGCGCGCGACGGTGCGTTGCATCCGCTGCAGCAGGCCTTCATCGCGCATGACGCCCTGCAATGCGGCTACTGCACACCGGGGCAGATCATGTCGGCGATCGGGCTCATCGCCGAAGGGCGTGCCACCGACGAGCCCGGCATCCGCGAATTCATGAGCGGCAATCTCTGCCGTTGCGGCGCCCATCCCAACATCGTCGCCGCCATCCAGGAAGCGGCAGGACACTGACCGATGCTTCCCTTCGCCTATCACCGCGCCGCCGATGCCCGGGATGCCCTGGCGCATGCGGCGGATCATCAGGGTGCTGCCTTCATCGCCGGCGGCACCGATCTCCTGCAGCTCTGGAAAGGCGGCATCAGCGCGCCTGGTCTGGTCATCGACATCAGCCGGCTGCAACTTGACGCGATCGAAGCGCGCGGCGGCGGCATCGCGATCGGCGCGCTGGCGCGCATGAGCGACGTGGCTGACCATCCGCTGGTCCGAAGCGACTATCCCGCGATCAGCCAGGCCCTGCTGTCGAGCGCCTCGCCGCAGGTACGCAACGCGGCCACCATCGGCGGCAACCTCCTGCAGCGCACGCGCTGCGTCTACTTCCGCAGCGGCACCTTGCCCTGCAACAAGCGAGAGGCCGGCTCGGGCTGCGGTGCGCGGCAGGGCGAGAACCGGCTGCATGCCGTCTTCGGGGCGAGCGATCATTGTGCCGCCACGCATGCCTCGGACCTCGCGGTCGCGCTGATGGCGCTGGACGCCGTCGTGCGGCTGCGCGGCAACGGCGGCGAGCGGACGCTGCCGGTCGAGGATTTCTTCCTGCTGCCGGGCGACCAACCCCACCGCGAGACGGCGCTGGCCGCGGGCGAGCTGATCGTCGGCATCGAGGTTGCTGCCACGGCATGGGCGCGCCGCTCGCATTACCTCAAGGTGCGCGACCGGGCCTCGTTCGAGTTCGCCGTGGTCTCGGCCACGGTGGCATTGCACTTTGAGGACGGAACGGTCCGCGCGGCGCGGGTCGCCGCCGGCGGCGTCGGCACCAAACCGTGGCGTTTGCGTGCCTGCGAGGCCGCGCTGGTCGGCGCGCCAGCCGACACCGCCTCGTTCCGTGCCGCGGCCGAACATGCCGCGGACGGCGCCCGACCACTCAGCCGCAACGGCTTCAAGGTCGAGCTGCTGAAGCGGGTCGTGCTGCGGGCGCTGGAGGAGGTGGGAGGGTCGCTTCATGGTGAGCCTGTCGAACCATGAAGGCTGCACTTCCCCCTCCCCCCTCGTGGGGGAGGGTCGGGGAGGGGGTGCCTCAAACTCGATGCCGCGTGTGGGGGCCCCCCTCCCTGACCCTCCCCCACAAGGGGGGGAGGGGACAAGAACAGGCCCACCGTGAAGGCTATTGGGAAGGGAGAGCCGCCATGACGCCACTTGATGATCGCTCGGCGCCGCGGATCGAGGCGGGGCTCAAGGTGACGGGGGCGGCGCGCTATGCCGCCGAGACGCCGGTCGCCGGACTGCTGCATGCGGCGCTGGTCGTGGCGCCGATCCCGAGCGGCCGCATGCTGACTATCGAAACCGCACGGGCGCGCGCGCTGCCGGGTGTCGTCGACGTGCTGACGCACGAGACCGCGCCGCGACTGCAGGAAGGAGCGTTCCTGATGCTGCTGCGCGAGCCGGTGGTCCACTTTGTGGGCCAGCCGGTGGCGGTGGTCGTTGCCGACACGCCGGCATACGCACGACGGGCGGCGGCCGCGGTCGACGTCACGTACGAAGAGCTGCCGGCGGTCACATCCGTCGGGCAGGCGCTTGACCGCGCCTACGCGCCGCGGACGGCGGGCCGCACAGCCACGGACAGCCGTCGCGGCGACCCCGACCGTGGCCTGGCCGAAGCCGATCTCGTGCTGGAGCGGCGCTACACGACGCCGACCAACAACCATCATCCGCTTGAGCCGCAGGTGGTCATCGCACAATGGGATGCCGACGGCGCCGGCGTCACGGTGAACACGACATCGCAGGCGATCTTTGCCCATCGCAAGGCGATCGCCGACTGCTTTGGCCTGCAGGCCGAGCGGGTGCGGGTCGTCTCGAAGTATCTCGGCGGTGGCTTCGGCGCCAAGGGCGGCGCCTGGTTTCCGTGCCTCGTGCTCGGCATCATGGTGGCGCGCCAGGTCTGCCGTCCGGTCAAGCTGGAACTCACGCGGGCGCAGATGTTCACCCTGGTGGGGCGCCGCCAGGAGACGATCCAGCAGCTCAAGCTCGGCGCCAGCCGCGACGGCCGTCTGACCGCCATCGTGCACGACACGATTGGCCAGACCTCGACCTACGGCGACTATGCCGATCCCGTCGCGACGCTCACGCGCATGCTCTACGCCTGTCCCAATGTGGCGACCACGCATCGCCTCGTGCGGGTCAACGCGCCGCAGACCAATCCGGCGCGCGCGCCGGGCGAGGGACCCGGCAGCTTCGCGCTGGAATCGGGGCTCGACGAGCTGGCGCATGAGCTTGGGATAGACCCGGTCGAGCTGCGCCTGCGCAACTTCGCCGACCACGACCAGCACGCCGGCTTGCCGTGGTCGAGCAACGGCCTGCGCAGCTGCTATCGCGTCGCGGCGCGCAGCTTCGGCTGGGACAGGCGCCCGCGCGAGATCGGCACGACGCGTGACGGACGTCACCGGATCGGCTGGGGCATGGCCTCGGCCTGCTATCCCGTGTACCGCATGGCATCCGAAGCAGCGGTGCGCATCGAGCCGGACGGCACCGTGCGGGTACGCTGCGGTACGCAGGACATGGGCAGCGGCACCTATACCGTGCTCGGCCAGCTGGCGGCGGCGCCGCTGGGCGTGCCGCTCGGCCGCGTCGTGGTCGAGCTGGGCGATACTGACCTGCCGGAGGGGCCGTACTCCGGCGGTTCCATGGCCACCGCGAGCTTCACGCCGGCGGTCGAGGCGGCGGCACGCAGCCTGCGGCGGCGTCTCATCGAGCTGGCTGTGGGCGACCCGAACTCGCCGCTGCATGGCATCGCCGCCGAGCATGTCACGATCGACGACGGCCATGTCAGGAGCACGGTCGGCAACCGTTCGGAGGCGCTGGCCGATCTCGTGGCGCGCGCGGCGCCGGATGGCCTCGAAGCCTTCGCGCACGCCGTACCGGAGGCGACGCCGCGCTTCAGCTCGTTCGGCTACGGCGCGGTCTTTGCCGAGGTGCGCGTCGATGCCGACCTGGGCGAGGTGCGGGTGGCGCGGCTCACGGCTGCGTATGCCACGGGGCGCATCCTCAATCCGTTGCTGGCGCGCAGCCAGTTCATCGGCGGGCTGGTCTGGGGCATCGGCATGGCGCTGCACGAGGCCACGGTGATGGACGAGCGCGGCGGGCGTATCGTCAACGACAACCTCGCCGACTACCTCATCCCCGTGCATGCCGACATGCCGCGCTTCGATGTCCATATCGTCGAGGAAGACGATCCGCACCTCGCCGGCGGCATCAAGGGCATCGGCATGATCGGCACGGTGGGCACCGCCGCGGCGATCGCCAACGCCGTGTTCCACGCCACCGGCCGGCGGGTGCGGAACCTGCCGATCCGGGTGGAGGATTGTCTTTGACGCCGGGGGCGCGTCACTCCAGTGACGCGTCTTTGTCTTTGGCTGTTTCACACTGCTCCTCACCCTGAGGAGGCCGCGCAGCGGCCGTCTCGAAGGGTGGGGAACAGACGAGGTCGTGCATCCACATGATTTCGAACCGCTGGAGCGGTTGCCCACCCTTCGAGACGCGCGCTGCGCGCGCTCCTCAGGGTGAGGAGGAAGGTGAAGGGCCAAAGCGAGTGCCCCAAGGTGTCACGCCAGCGGGTCATGCGTGACGACGACCTGGTCGGCGAGGGTGGCGGTCGAGAAGCGGCCTGACAGCTCGGCGATCGTGGTCCAGGCGTTGCCGCCGCCGTCGGTATCGACCTGGAGCTCGGTGCTGCCACCCGTCGTGCGTGCCCTCAGAAAGCCGCCGGCGACGAGGTCGTTGCCGTCGTCGCCGGTGAAGCCCGTGAACATCGTGGCGGCGAACACGATCTGGTCCTTGTCGCCGCCACGGGCCTGGAAGTCGCGGATCATGTCCTTGCCGTCGCCGACGCTCTCGAATACGAACCGGTCGCGGCCATCGCCGCCCGTGAGCTTGTCGCGGCCGTCGCCGCCGACCAGCGTGTCGCGGCCCTTGCCGCCGTCGAGGTCGTCATTGCCGTCACCGCCGAACAGGCGGTCGTTGCCCTTCTCGCCGTCGAGCTCGTCGTCGCCGCCGTTGCCGTACAATGCGTTGGCCTCGTCGTTGCCCGACAGCCGGTCGTCTTTCGCGCCGCCGATCAGGTTCTCGATGTCGACGATGGTGGCAGAGCCGAACCGGGCCGCGTGATCCGCGAGATCGAGCTTGATCGGGCCGTCGATGCCGCTGAAGTCGAGCGTGTCGGCGCCGGCGCCGCCGTCATAGACGTCGTCGCGCCGGCCGTGGTGACCGTCATCCCACCAGTCCCACCAGCCGTCGGCCCAGCCGAATCTGTGTGGGCTCCCGCCGGGGTCCGGCAGGCGGGCGACGAACATGTCGTCGCCCTTGCCGCCCATCATCGAATCGCGGCCCGGACCGCCGTCGATCACGTCGTCGCCGTCGCCGCCAGTGATCCGGTCGTTGCCCTCGCCACCCAGCAGATGGTCGTCGCCGTCCTTGCCGTCGATGCGGTCGTCGCCGCCGAGGCCGGACAGCTTGTCATCGCCGGGGCCGCCGTGCATGACGTCATCATCGGGGCCACCGATCTTGTCCAGGTCGCGCGGGTTGCGCGCCAGCGGCGTCGGGTCGACGCCGATGGCCCCGAGCGCATCGGCGAGATCGACATACTTGAAGTTCGAATCGAAGTTCTGGATCTCGCCGCTGCCAGGGTCGGGGAAGACGTTCTGCGGCTCGCTCGATCCGTCATGCACGACCACGAGCCCATTGGGGAAGGCGCTGCCGAGCGCACCCGAGAAGATATCGAGCCCATCCGATTCCTCGGCGCCGTCGATGCCCGGACCGGCCGCGACCGCGAAGCGGCCGAGGAAGTTGCCGGTGTCCAGGTCGAGCACCGAGAAGGTCGAGTCACCCTGGCTCGACACGAACAGCTGGCGCGATCCGTCGTTGGCGTAACGGATCGACAGCCCCTCGAGGTCGGGCACCAGGAAATCCGCGTCGCGCGCCACGAACTCGGCGAAGGCACCATCGCCGTCAGGATCGGCGTTGAAGCTGTAGATGCCGCCGCTTTCCAGCGACACGTAGCCGACGCCCGTGACGTCATCGATGACGATGCCCTCGGACTGCAACTCCTCGGGATCGACGCCGTCCGGGTTCGGCAAGGTGAGGGTGCGGACGAGCCGGGCCGAAACCTCTCCGTTGCCGGCGGTCACGAGCTTGAGCTGGGCGATCTTGTCGCCGCCGGCCTGCGTGACGAAGACATAGGCATTGCCGTCGGCGCCCGTCCAGGCATCGAGCCCGTAGGCAGTGGCTTCGCCGTCATCGACACCGAAGATGCTTGCCGGCACGTTGCCGGTCACGTCAGTGAGCAGCTTGGTTTCCGGGTCGATGGCGAAGATGGCGAGCGTGTCGTTGGCCCGGTCGGCGGCGACGAAGAGATCCTTGAACTGCCCGCCGACCTTGACGTTGTAGAGCACGTCGACGTTGTTGTAGCGGATGCCCCCCGGCTCGATGGACTGGAGCTCGTTGCCGGCCAGGTCGTAGACGCGCAGGCCGCCCTCCTTGTGCGACGTGACCACCACGCTGTCGTCGGGGTCGTTGGGGTTCAGCCAGATGGCCGGATCGTCCGGGTCGGGGCCTTCCACATCGACGAGAGGATCGGGGAACCGGGTCTCGGCCGGCGTCTCCAGCACCGGTGTGATGGTCGGGATGTCCTCCAGGTCGATGGCGAAGGCGAGGAACTGGGTGAATTGCGTGCCGGAGAAATTGTTGTCGGAGACCAGGATGATCGACTGGCGTCCGTCCGGCAGCTCCGGCCCGAACGTGATGCCCTCGATGTTGTCGAGGGCGATGCCCAGCTCGGCGAGGTCGAACAGCAGCTCCTTCTGGACCGGCGCGTCGACGTTCACGGCCAGCTCGCCGTCCTCGATCGCGGTCGGGATCGAAGCGGTGCCGGAAACGTCGGTCGCGCCCTGGGTGCGGACCTCGTAGATGCGGATCGCGTTGCCGACGCCGGTCGAGAAGGCGCGCTCGATGGCGAGCAGGGTACCGTCATTGTCGATCGCCAGCAGGTCGACCAGGCCGTTGGTCACGAAGCTGCCGGCCGGTACCGGCGGCGTCGCCACCGCGTCGGTGACGTAGACGAACTCGGCGGCGACCTGTCCGGTCACGAGGTCGTATTTCACGATGCGCGAGGCTGAGCCGTTCTGCTGCGTGGCGGCCGGACCGTCCTGGAACAGCGCGTTCTCGGTCGCCGTGTAGAGCGCCCGCTGGTCGGGGCTGACCGTCAGGCTCTCGAATGCAAGGTTGTTGCGGATGCCGGATGACTGGTCGGCGGTCGGCAGGTACCCGGGGTCGATCGGCAGCGCGGCGAGTTGCTGTCCCTGCAGGGAGAACAGGTTCACGAAGGGCGCAACGAGCGCGTTGGCGTCGCCCTCCGAGGAAATGAAGAGGCCGGCGTCGGTCAGCGCGATGTCTTCCGGGTCGAGTGAGAAGGCGGGGAAGGGCTGGCCGCCCGGACCCAACAGTGTCGTCACGTCGGTGAAGGCGATGTCGCCGGCTTCGAGGTTGCCGTCGGCGATGTCGATGGTCAGCGTATAGAACCGCGCCGGGTCGATCTGGCTGCGGTCGTCGGCGATGGTGTAGAACACGCCGCGTGCCGCATCCCAGGCGATGCCGGACAGGCCGCCGACCTCGGTGTCCTCGAATTGCAGGCCGGTGGGGAAGGTGAGCTCGCCGAGGAATTCCAGGTCGGTGGCATCGCGGCGCTGGTCGTCCACGATCTCGAGGTCCATCAGCACCAGCCGGTGGTCGGAGCTGGGGAAGCCGCCGGGCAGGCCGGGGTTGAACGTGCCGACCAGCGGGAACGTCGGGTCGTTGTTCAGCGGCCAGAAGACGCTGCCGCCGACCGGGTCGAGGCCGACCTGCGAGGGCAGCACGTAGTCGGCGCGCAGGTTGCCCGGCGTGGTGTCGGCGAAGTCGGCGGTGTCCTGCGCCGGGTTGCCGGTGTGGGTGGTGTTGGCGCCGCCTTGCAACGCCGACTGCTGCGGGCCGCCGGGGCTGGTCGGCACCACGCTGACATCGACGTTGGGATTGTTGAGGATCTGCTGGATGGCCCTGTCGACGCTGTCGCCGTCGTTGGGGTCGGCGTTGTAGTCGCCGACGATGACGAAGCGCTCGCCCGGCCTCAGCCCGCCGGTGCCGCCCTGGTCGTCGTAGATGTAGCCGCCGCTGCCGGGCGTGATGTAGTCGGCCCAGAACCGGATCTCGTCGGCGTTGCGCAGGCCGTTGCGGTCCTCCGGCCCGTCGAACACCGGCGGGGTCGGATGCGCCGCCAGGATGTGCACGACCTCGCCGTTGATGATGACGGGGATGTCCCAATGGCTCTTCGAGGACAGCCGCAGCACGGCGAGTTCCTGCGGCGTGTACCAGTCCTGCGGCGCCGCCGTGTCGGGGTCGTCGGGCAGGCGGGCGCCGGGCATGTCCTTCCACAGGAAGTCCTGGAACGTGCGCACGTTGGCGAAGTCGATGGGGTGCTTCGAGTAGACCACCATGCCGAACTGGCCGGGGAAGGCGCCGAAGCCCAGCGCGTCGTCGCCGTAGCCCGGCGCGCCCGGCGTCGTCACCGCGGCGCCGTTGTCGTTGAGGTCGAAGCCCGAGGCGATGCCGGTGTTGGAGGGCGCGATGTAGACGTAGGGATAGTCGAGCGGCGCCACGCCGTTCTGCGACACCGAGAGGTAGTTCTGGTTGAACAGCGCGGCGGCGAGCGAGCTGCCGTTGGGGCCCGCGGCGTCGAAATCGAACTCGTTGATCAGCACGATATCCGGCGCGGCGCGCTGGACGATCTCGGCCACGGTCCTGGCCTGGGTGTTGTCGGGCGTGCCCAGGTCCGCGATCAGCGCGCCCTCGGTGGCGCGGTTCAGCGAGGCGTTGAAGGTGGCGACGCGCAGCTCGGTGGCCATCGTTTGATCTCCCGCAGTCAGGGGCGCGCCGAAGAGGAACTTTGTGCGGCAGGGCGCAAAGACTTCCGCATCGCCAGCCGGAGGATCGAGCCAATGGTTAACGGTGATGTGACCGTGGATTTACGTGCGCATGACCTGTGCACAAGTGACGGGGTGGGCACCGCCATACGGTGCCAGGCGCTCGCGGAGGCGGCATCCGGCAGTCCGCGCGATGCACTGGCGGAAATTGCGCGAACTCCAAAAGGCGCTGCGGGGACAGGAGCGTACGCCAAGAGCGCGTTGCCTGCGGGAAGCGCGGAAGTGCGGGAAGTGCGGGAAGCGCGGGAAGTGCGGGAAGTGCGGGAAGTGCGGGAAGTCCCGACAAGGGCTTGCGTGCATTCCGATTGGTTGCGCGAATGATTTGTGCAAGTCGGGCCACCCGCTGCCTTCCATCGGCCGCGGACGGGTCGATGCTTCGCACGACGGGGTAGCGGGAATTGCGCAAACTCGAATCGGCAGCTGCGACAGGCACTTGCCGTCGCACCGGCCGGCTGCGGAAATCACTTGCGCAAACCGGCGGGACCCCGTCGTGCGGCGGGATCGCGGGTCGCCTCTGCAAACCCGTTGCGACAATTGCGGAAAATCCGACAAATCGCAAGTCATTGTAATGCAATGGCTATTCCGGGCTCCGACGGCGGCGCTCGATCGACCGACAATTGCGGAAATTCCCTCCGCTGTACCATGGCAATGTTTCCGGTCTTGGCGGCGCAACTTTCGTACCTCCGTCCTTTCCACCAGCGACACCGAGGGGGCCAGGCGCACCCGATGGATCTCTCGCCCCGCCCAGGATGGCGCATGGCGCGGCACTGCAGGCACGCATCACGTGCGACAGCATGATGTCGCGAAATACCTCGATGCCCGCGTTGATCCTATCACGGCGTCGGACTGTGAACGGCAATCCTAACCTATGGCATAAGCACAAGAATAATTCAAGTAAAAACTGGAATGCCGGTACAAATACGGTATGAAATATCACGCTGGCAGAAGTACAAAACCGGACGAGCGAGCGAATCCCTCTCGCGCCATTCCTACTTGAGCGCCTGCTTGAGCAGGTCGGCGAGGCGCTCGTGTGAGCGACACAGCGACGGATTGAATGTGCAGATCTCGCCGAGGTTGCCGATCATGGCAACCAGATAGAGACTCCGGGTGGGATCCGCGTTCGACCTGATCCTTTCAACGATGTCGGCCGGAAAGTAGGCCAGCAGTTGGTCACCTTGCAGGTACAAAATGGAGAACAGTTTTATCCAATACCTGACGTCGCTGTCGCAAGACTGGCTCATCCCTGTCGCGGGCGGCCAGTCCATGGGGCGGATGGACATCACGCCACCGGGCAGTTTGCGGGACGTCGATGACCTGTCCCGCAGCATCGCCTGGTAGACGTCGAGATACCGCGATGCAAGACGGCCCTGAAGCGAACCGCCGGTCCGGGCGAACTGTGGCGGATCGCTGTTACCACGTGGCGGCGCGGCATGGATCGAACGGTCCACGGGCGCGACGGCGAGAGTAGCGTCGGGATAGGGCGGCGGTACGGGAAAAATGCTGAACGGCCGCAGGTCGATGTCCTCGACCGCCAGCGGAGGGCGAAATTACCCTTGGTCGGCGCTCCGCGCCGATGCGGGCGGGACGCCCGCGCTCCGGGCGCTCCGCGCAACAAGAACCCGTCGCCGCCTAAGCCTCCCCACCGTTTCATCGCTGAGGGGCGGCCTCGCCGAAGGCAAACCCCAGTGGATCAACTGCGTCCTTGGGATTCTGCCGTCAACCAACCACGCAGTCGCCTTATTCCTGACCATTTTCTGACGAAACCTGACGGGAATCTGACGAAAGGAGATTCCAATGGCTCAGGGCACGTCTCCCAACCGAACCTTTCTGGTCATTGGCGGGCTGGTGGCGGTGGTGATCGTTGCAGGCATCATCATGCTGACCGGCCGCAGCGCCGATACCCCGACCACTGCCGAGCAACCCAGGACTGAAACGCCCGCGGCTCCCCCGGCGCCGGCGCCATCGCCACCCCCCACGAAATGAACCCGTGCGGCCGTCCCGCCGCACCGCTTGAAGCGCCGGCTGCGTCAACCTCAGGACAGGGGCTGGCGACTTCAATGATGTCCCGGTCGTGGGCCGCAGGAGATCGAGGGGAAGCCCGAAATCTCCGGGAGGTGCGTGCGTGTCTTGAAACCTCCCCTCACGACCACTGGCCCCGCTGTTCGTTGCGAACGGCGGGGCCTTTCAGTTCATCGGACGCAATCGTGGGCAGGCATCTGCGCGGCGGTTCTCGACGGATCCAGGCGTGCAGGTCTGGCGGTTACTCCTGCTGGTACGCCGCGAAATCCGACCGGCCGTACTTGAACTCCGTGATCATGTTCCGGTCGGTGATGATTTCCAGTTTCCGCTTGGCCTGGCGTTCGATTTCCTCCGTCGTCACGAAGGGGCCGGCGGCGATCGAGGCGGTGATGGCGCGCAGCTTCGGGTCGCTGGCGGCAAGCAGAGGCTTGCCGTCCAAGGTCAGCGCCTGAAGTCGGCGTTCGATTTCCGGCGTCTGCGGCAGGAACGGCGTATCGCTGGCCAGAACGGAGTTGGTGTAGCGCCGCACATGCGCGAACACCGCGGTGGCCGTCTTGACGGCATCATCGGACACCGACGCGTTGTAGTTGACGACGCCGCCGGGATTGAGGTGACGCCGGGCGATTTCCAGGAAGTCGCGCGACAGCAGGTTCGTGGCATAGGCGCGCCACGAGACGCTGGTGTTCATCACGATCAGGTCGTAACGGGCGTCGGGATGCCGCTTCAGCCAGCGGCGCCCGTCATCGACATGCACGACGAGGCGCGGATCGGCCAGCAACGGTCGCACCACCGGATAGCGGGTGATCAGCTCGACATATCCGGGGTTGATCTCGATCGCATCGACCCGCTCGACATTGGGCAATTCGAGCAACAGGCGCGTCCAGGGCCCGGCACTCAGCCCGATCACCAGGATGCGCCTGGCGTCATGCTTGATGGCGGCGGCAATGTAGGCGCGGTCGATGCGGTTGGCGTTGGTGGCAAGGTCCAGGTTGATGCGCCCGTCATAGACGCCGTCGCCGAAGACGACATCGCCGCGCCGGTCATCGGCCAGCGTGTGCACGATGCCGTGGCGGTTCTCGATCAGGTGCCGGATGGTCGTGCTGGAGAGCTCGGTGTTCCTGGCGTAGCCGTTCGTCACGACGGTCTGGATGAGGTTGCCGGGGCCGACCGTCGCGACGGCGGCCAGCAGGGTCACGATGCCGCCGCCGGCCACCAGGCCGCGTCGCGGCGGCGGCGTGAAGGCCCGCAGGATGAATTCCTGTCGCCGTGATGCGGCCTTCGGGACGACGGCCGGCATGAGCGCGGCCCGTGGTGCGGGCAGCAGCAGCAACAGCGAAAGCCCGATCACGCCCGTCACGACCGCGACCAGCGCCAGCGCAGCCTGCAGCGAAACCAGATCGAGCAGGATGAAGCCCGTCAGCAGCGGGCCGCAGGTCGAGCCGATGATGTTGGCGAAGTAGACCCGCGAAAAGCCGCGCCCCAGGCGGCTGGCATTCGAACCGGCGCCGAGCTGATGCACGATCGGAAACAGCACGCTCTTGGCCAGCGCCGTGGTGATCATGACCATGCACGCCACGCCCGACGCCAGCAGGCTCCCGTGCGTGACGGCGAAGATCCAGGGGCCGACCGCGTCGATGCCCGCGGCCACCACGAGGACCCAGCCGCAGGTGCGCAGCAACGTCCGCTCGCGGTCGGCCGGCGCCGCGGCCGCCGCGCGCCGGCACAGATCCTTGCCGATGTCGGCGCCCAGGGCAATTCCCAGGAGGTACGTCGCGAGCACGAAGGCGAAGGCTTGCGGCACGCCGCCGAGCGAAAACCCGATCAGCCGCGTCCACAGGATCTCCTGGCTGAGGCTTAGAAAGCCCGCGGCGAACGACAACGCGTGCGGCAGGTACATCATGCGACGGTGACTCCACGCAACGATGGACGCAGAAAGAGCAGGGCGGCCAGCACCACGACACCGTTGATCGAGGCCGCGAGCGCGATCACGCCGTCCACCGTGAGGTGGTTGAACAGCAGGAATGCGGTCGCAAAGGCGCCGGCGGCGGCGCCCATCGTGTTGACGAAGTAGAGCCGTCCGGTGGCGGCCCCGACCTCGCCGTCGGGCCGGCTCGCGGCCGTGGCCCCGATGTGCCGCCGCACCTCGTGGGCAACCAGCAACGGCAGGGTCGCCCCCATCATCGTGGTGGGCACCAGAAGCAGCAGGAAGTTCGCGGCCGCGACGGTGGCGAAGGAGGATTGCACGAAGGCGTCGGCGACCGCCGGCAGCAACCAGGCACTGGCCGCACCGAACAGCCCGATGGAGGCCTCGATGCCGGCGAAGGCCGGCAACAGCCGTGTGGGCATCCGGTCGGCCAGTGCGCCGCCCAGCAGCGAACCGACCCCCAGCCCGAGCATGAAGGTCGAGACGATGATGGTGACCGAATGCAGGTCGATGCCGAAGGCGCCGAACAGCAGGCGCTGCCAGCACAGCTGATACAACAGGGCGGCGAACCCCGAGGCAAAGAAGAGCAGCGAGAGGAGGGTATCGGGCTTTGCGGGTACGGTGGTCCCGGCGGATGGAGTCATGTCAGACATAAAATGTCCCGGGGCCACAAATGAATTTACATAGTCGAGTTTCTACCAACCGTTGTGTGCTACCTGAAATGCATGCCCCCGATCAAGCCGCCATTGCCCCATTCCGGACCGATCGCGCGATCCGGCTTGTGCGGCTGAGGTCAGCGCCGCTGAGAGGCGCGTTCTGGCGTCACACCTGCGCTTCGCCGCGCAGTACCGGCACGCAGCTGCCGTCCACGGTGGCGCGGATGCCGTCCTCGGTGCGTCGCGCCGTGGTGCGCAGAAGACTGGGGCGGCCCATCTCGACACCTTGGATGATGTCGTATTTCGCGCTCGTTTCCTGCGTCAGCGAGAGCAGCAGGGCGGCCAGCGGCGTGGCGGCACTGCCGGTCGCCGCGTCCTCCCAGGTGCCGGCCGGCGGCGAGAACATGCGGGCCCGGATGCGCGCGCCATTGCGGGTGTAGATGTAAAGCGCGAACCGCCCGTCTAGCGCCGAGACCTGCGACAGCACGCGGCGGAATTCCCCGAGGTTGGGCGTGGCGCGCGCCAGGGCGGCAGGCGACACCTCGGCCAGCACGAAGGCGTTGCCGACCGATGCCTGTACCGGCGGATGCGCGGCCGTGACGATGTCGTCCGGGAGAAGCCCGGCGCATGCCGCGACGTCGCCCGGCGCTAGTTGCACGCCGAGCGACAGCGGCTGCGGCGCCGCGATGGTGGCACCCGTCACCGCGCCGGCGCCGTCGTAGTCGACCTTGACCTCCACCAGGCCGGCGATTTCCTCGAACAGCAGCACGCCGTCCTTGCCGCGTCCCAACTGGGCCAGCACGAAACCCGTGCCGACGTTGGGGTGCCCGGCGAAGGGCATCTCGTGGGTGCGGTTGAAGATGCGCACGCGGGCCGTGTGCGCGAAGTCACTTGGCGGCAGCACGAACGTGGTCTCGCTGAGATTGAGCTCGGTGGCCAGCGCCTGCATCTCCTGGTCCGACATGCCCGTGGCGTCAGGGAAGACGGCCAGGGGATTGCCGCCGAAGCGTTGCTCGGTGAACACATCGACGGTGACGAACGGCCAGGTCTTCATTTGTGCCTCTGACGGGCGGGAGAATCGCTCCAGCGTGGTAACGGCGACCTGCCGACGCCAGTGCTCAATTGTCCCGATGTCGATCGGGACAATGAGGCTGGTGGCGCGCCGCTCATGCGCGTTGACTTCTGCTGTCGACTTCGCTCCTCGCCCTGAGGAGGCCGCCCCGGAGCGTAGCGCAGGGACGGCCGTCTCGAAGGGTGGGGACTGCCACGGCGGTTCGTTCGAAAGGCTTGGGCCGTCGGAGTGGTTCCCCACCCTTCGAGATGCTCGCTTCGCTCGCTCCTCAGGGTGAGGAGCAGTGTGAAGCAGCCGAAGTTGGCGCTTATGGGCGCGTCACTCCAGTGACGCGCCATGCGGAGCATAGAGGATGACGCGTCACTGGAGTGACGCGCCCCCAGCGATGATATGGTTGCGCCGGCGCACATGCCGTGCGTTGAGGAGGGATCGATGCCCCAGTACGACGCCATCGTCATCGGCACCGGGCAGGCCGGCCCATCCATGGCACGGCGGCTGGCGGGCGCCGGGCGGAAGGTTGCCATCATCGAGCGCGGCCTGTTCGGCGGCACCTGCGTGAACACCGGCTGCACGCCGACCAAGACCCTGGTCGCCAGCGCCGAGGCGGCCTACATCGCGCGCCGCGCCGCCGAGTTCGGGGTCGTGGTCGAGGGCGCGGTGAGCGTCGACATGAAGCGGGTCAAGGCGCGCAAGGACGCGGTGGTGGCGCCGTCCAACCTCGGCGTCGAGCGGAGCCTGCGCGGCACCGAGAACTGCACGGTGTACCAGGGGCACGCGCGCTTCACGGGGCCGCACGAGGTCCGCGTCGGCGACAAGGTGCTGAGCGCGGCGCAGATCTTCATCAATGTCGGCGGCCGGCCGTCGGCGCCGCCGATGCCGGGGCTCGACCAGGTCGCGTACCTGACCAGCACCTCGATGATGGACGTCGACTTTCTGCCGGAACACCTGGTGGTCGTGGGCGGCTCCTATGTCGGGCTGGAGTTCGCGCAGATGTACCGCCGCTTCGGCAGCGCGGTCACGGTGATCGAGATGGGGCCGCGCCTGATCGCGCGCGAGGACGAGGACGTGTCGGCCGCGATCCTGGAGATCCTCCGGCAGGAGGGCATCCAGGTGCGTCTCAACGCCACCTGCCTCAGCGTGGCAAGGAGCGGCAACGGGATCGCCGCCAGCGTCGACTGCACCGAGGGTGCGCCCACCATCAGCGGCAGCCACCTGCTGGTCGCCACCGGGCGGCGGCCCAACACCGACGACCTCGGGCTGGAGGCGGCGGGCATCGCGCAGGACAGCCGGGGCTTCATCACCGTCGACGACCAGCTGCGCACCAACGTGCCGGGCGTCTGGGCGCTGGGCGACTGCAACGGCCGCGGCGCCTTCACGCACACGTCCTGGAACGATTTCGAGATCGTCGCCGCGAACCTGCTCGACAACGACCCGCGGCGGGTCGGCGACCGCATCCCGGCCTATGGGCTCTTCATCGACCCGCCGCTGGGCCGCGCCGGCATGACGGAAGCCGAGGCGCGCAAGAGCGGGCGGAAGCTGCTGGTCGGCAAGATGCCGATGGAGGATGTATCGCGCGCGGTGGAGAAGGGCGACACGCGCGGCTTCATGAAGGTGGTCGTCGACGCGGAGACCAGGCTCATCCTCGGCGCGGCCATCCTCGGGCCGGGCGGCGACGAGGCGGTGCATTGCGTGCTCGACCTGATGTACGCCAAGGCGCCCTACACGGTGATGCAGCGCGCCGTGCACATCCACCCGACGGTCGCGGAATTCATCCCCACCATGCTGGGAGACCTGGTGGCGGTGTAGGGCTCCCGAACTGTCATCCCGAGCGTAGCGAGGGATCTTTCGATGCAGGCGCACCGTGCGCCACTTGCAGAAGATCCCTCGCTACGCTCGGGATGACAGCCGCTCCCCTCCGCCCCTTCGGGGCACCTCCCCACTGCGTGGGGAGGAGTCACCACAGGTTCTTGCCGTCGATCACCGTCACGGGGATGGAGTCGAGGTCGAAGTCGTTGAGCAACCGGGCGTTGATGCCGACCTGGCGGCGGTTGAAGTCGGCCTGGCCGTCGACCCACTTGGGCGATTCGCTGTAGGTGCCGCAGCCGCAGATGGCGCAGTGATGGTGATCGTTGGTGTAGCTGCGCCACTGGTATGTGGACACGCGGTCGCGCGAGGTCTTCAGCCAGAACTGCTCCGGCTCGTAATAGGCCCACAGCACGCCGCGTTTGCTGCAGAAGGAGCAGGTGCAGCGCACGACGCTGGTGGGGGCGTCGTTCACCTGGAACTGGGTGGCGCCGCAATGACAACTGCCCTGAACCGCCATTTCCTGCTCTCTCCCCGTTATCAACTTTCCCGACCATGGATCGCGTGGTTGCCATAGCGCGCGGGTCGGTTTCGGGTCAATCCTTCGGGTGTCATTTCAGTGTCACGGTCCGACCCTATCAATTTCCGGCACGCGGGGAGGGGACGTATCGTGAAACGCCGGGATGCTCTGGGAATGGCGGCCGCGCTCGCGGCTGCATCGGTCCTGCCTGCACGGGCACAGGAAGTGGAGACGGT
>Ga0187894_10002117_pt1 | contig 24185 bp, 17 predicted proteins | sample GBC1701081metaG_FD_136650 | JGI IMG/M metagenome (GOLD analysis project Ga0187894, IMG submission 136650) | White microbial mat communities from a lava cave in the Kipuka Kanohina Cave System on the Island of Hawaii, USA - GBC170108-1 metaG ... | reverse complement strand
TCGTCCGGCCCTCCAGGCGGGGGCGGCCCGGTCGGCGGGCGGCCCGGAGGCTCGGTCTTGATCTGGCTGGCGTCAGTCGACATGAATCCGCACCTCGCAGGCCCGTGCTCAGCGCGCCTCGCGCGCGCCGCCCGTGAGTTGGAGCGCGAGATCCTGGAACAGCGTGGCCAGGAACGCGCGATCCGTCTTGTCGTGGCGCAGCGTCGCGGCGTGCTGATCGAGCGACGCCGTCACCGCCTCGAACCGCGCGCGGATCTCGTCCGCGAGCTGGCGCGATTCGTTCCCCAGCCGTTCCTGGACGCTCTCGAAGCTCTTGCCGCTCTGCTCGTCCATCTGCGCGGTGCGGCGATCGACATGCTGCAGCAGCTCCTGGATGTGGCGCGAGAGATCCTGCACCGCGTTCGAGCGCGAGTCCTGCTCGGAGATCAGGCGCTGGCTGAGGCCGGCAAATTCCTGCTTGACGAAGGCCTGCAGCTCCTCGAAGCGGCGGTTCGTCTCGTCCCGCAGCGCCGCGGCTTCCCGCACGAGGCGATCTTCGAGGCGCGCGAAGCGCTTCTCGTAGTCGCGCATGTGGATGCCGAAGAGGATGTCCCGGATCTTGTCGATGCTTCCCGCCGCCGTGGCCTCGTCGTCCACCGACGCGTCCCCGGAGTCGTGCGGCTGACCGGCAGCGGCGTCGGCCGACGCCTCCTGCGCGCGCGGCGCCGGTCGATCGGCGTCAATCTTCGAGGACGCCGCCGCGGCGGTCGTGCTGATGCGATCTGTCGTCGTTTCCATGTGTCACCTCAATCGGACCGTCCCCCGGGACGTCCGCTCGCGCCAGTAGTGAAGCCCGCGCTCGCGCCGCGCGGTCTCGGATTACTTGACCAGGGCCCGGCAGAATCCCTGCGATTCGACGGCCGTGCGCACGCGCTCGTACTCCTGTTCGAGCACGGGCAGCGTCCGCCGGGCGTTGAGCAGCGCGCCTTGACGGCCCGCCTGTTCCAGATCCGCGCTCAGCGTCGCAATCGTGTTGAAGCCCAGATTGCTGCTGCTGCCTTTCAGGCTGTGCGCCGCGTGCATCACGGCGTGCGAATCGCCCGTCGCCAGGCCTTCGCGCAGCGCGCCGAGATACTTCGTCGCGCATTCGAAGTACAGGTTCAGGATGTCGTTCACGAAGTCGTTGCCGCTGCGCGACTGGATGTCGTGCAGGCTCTGCCACATCACCGCGTCGATGATGCCGGCCAGCTCCGGCGGCAGCGGATCCGTCTGCGTCTCGCTGGGCACGTCCGCCGTCGCGCGCAGGTGCTGCCGCAGGATCTCGGCGAGCCGCTCGATCATCACGGGCTTGGCGATGTAGTCGTCCATGCCCGCCTTCTCGCACTGGATGCGGTCGCTCGGCATCGCGTGCGCGGTGATGGCGATGACCGGCGTGTGCCGGCTGCCCGTCTCGCGCTTGCGCAGCTCGCGCGTCGCGGCGTAGCCGTCCAGCTCCGGCATCTGGCAGTCCATCAGCACGAGGTCGTACGGAATCCGCGCCATCGCCTCCAGCGCTTCGTAGCCGTTGGCGACGGCGTCGGCCGTGCAGCCCAGGCGCTGCAACTGCTGGATCGCGACCTGTTGATTGATCTGGTTGTCCTCGGCGACGAGGATGCGCGGCCGGCGGCCGTGCCACATCGTGAACGCCTCGCGCGGCCCGTCGCCGTGCGCGGACGCCGCGAAGAGCGGTTCCTGATCGACCGTCTGCGCGTCGGTTGCGCGCGGGCCGAGCGCGGCGATGACGACGTCGATCACCTGCGACTGGCGGACCGGCTTCTGCACGCGCGGGAAGTGCCGCGTGTCCAGCTCCGTCGCGCCTTCGGTGACGATGCGCGTGAGCATCAGGAGGCGCGTGCCGGCGATGGCGTGGACGGTCTGGATCTCGTCGCTGTCGGCGACGCTGCCCGCGTCGCGCACGGAGGCGTCGAGCAGGACGATGTCCATGCGCTCGTCCCGGCTGGCGGCGCGGCGCAGCGCTTCGATCGCGGCGCCGGCGTCGCTCGCTTCCTGGCAGATCGCGCCCTGGCGTTCGAGCTGCCGGCGGAGGATGCGGCGGCACGTGTCGTTGTCGTCCACGACGAGGATGCGTCGATCCAGCAGGCGATCGACGTCCGCCTCGGGCGCCGGGCTCATCTGCTTGTCGAAGCGCGCGGTGAACCAGAACGTCGAGCCGTCGCCCACCTGGCTCTCGACGCCGATCTTGCCGTTCATCTGCTCCGCGATCTTCCTGCAGATGGCGAGCCCCAGGCCCGTGCCGCCGTAGACGCGCGTCGTCGAGCTGTCGGCCTGCGTGAACGGCTGGAAGAGCTGTTGCTGGTCCGCCTCGGACACGCCGATGCCGGTGTCCATCACCGCGAAGCGGATGGTGATCTGCGTGTCCGTTTCCTGCTGGCGGCTGATGTGGAGGATGACCTCGCCGCGCTCCGTGAATTTGAGCGCGTTGCCGAGCAGGTTCGTGAACACCTGGCGCAGCCGTCCGGGGTCGCCGCGCAGGCGCAGCGGGACGTTCGGCTCGACGAGCGACGCGAGCTCGAGGCCTTTCGTCTGCGCGCGTTCCGCGAACGAGTCGATGGTGCTTTCGACGACGGCGAGCAGGTCGAAGTCCAATGTCTCGAAGTTCATTTTGCCCGACTCGATCTTTGAGAAATCGAGGATGTCATTCACGATGGCGAGCAGCGAATGCGCGCTGGAGTCGACGATCTTCGCGAGGCGCGTCTGCTCCGCGGACAGGTCGGTCTCCAGGAGGACGCCGGTCATCCCGATGATGCCGTTCAGTGGCGTCCGGATCTCGTGGCTCATGTTCGCGAGAAACTCGGACTTCAGCCGGGCGGACTCCACGGCCATGTCATGTTTCTGCGCCAGCCATTGTTGAATGTCGCGACGGACCTCGATGTTTTGAAATGTAATGACGGCGCCCACGACGGCGTCCGCCTCTTTGATCGGCGTACACAGATACTCGACGAGAAAGCGATCGCCGTTCCGGTTCCAGAACGTGTCCTCTTTCACATGAAAATCACGACCGCAGGTGAGCGCCCAGTATAACGGACACGTGTCCTCGTCGGACTCGTTTGGATGTAAGACGTCGTGGATGGAAAGATTGACGAGCTCGTCGGCCGTCGCGTGCAACTCGCGCGCCGCGGCGGGATTCACGTAGCGGATGCGGCCGGCGGCGTCGATCTCGCAAATCCCTTCGCCGGCGGCGTGGCTCAGGCGCCGGAAGGCTTCAGCCGCGCTTTCGCCCGGCGCGTCGCGGCCGGGCGACGCGGCGTCGGACGACCGGCGCCGCGCAAACAGGCCGATGGCGGCGGCCGCGGCGACAAAAAGCGTCAGTTCGAATGGCTCGAATGGGAACGGGCGCGGTGACAGCAACCACAGCGCGATCCAGCCCGCGAGGCCGCACGCGGCAGCCAGGATCGCCGGTCCGGCGCCGCCGATCCAGGCGGACGCGAGGACGGCAAGCACGAGTGGGAGCGCGGGCGACGTCGGACCGGTGGACAGCGGACCTGGGGGAGGGCCGCGCGAGCGTCACGACCACCAGGGCGAGCGCCGCAATGCCGGCGGCCGCACCGTACCGTCGCCAGGGGTCGCGCGCAAACACGGTGGGTTGAACAGCCTGGTCGTTCGGGTTGATCACATCGAGCCAGACGCTGGTGTGCTTATCGCGATGTTGTACCTAATTGCTCCCTACGCTGCGGACGTAAGGCACTGAGTCTAAGCGCGCGGCATGCATGACACAAGCTGAGGAATGAAGTTTTCTGCGGCCGGCAGGCGTCTGTTCGCGCTTCCCGGGGAGTGGAAACGCTCTCACGTGTGCGCGCAACGCACACGCATCGGCGGCGCTCACAATTTGTGGGTGTCAGGTCCGAAAACGGCTAGCCGGCGCCCCGCGATCGACGTATACAGATGATGTGACCGCCACGCTTTCTCCCGACGCCTGCTATCGCGCCCTGACCGCGCGCGACGTCCGCTTCGACGGTGTGTTCTACGTCGGCGTCTCGACGACCGGCGTGTATTGCCGTCCCGTCTGCTCCGCGCGCACGCCGAAGCGCGATCGCTGCGCGTTCTTCCACCGCCCCGCCGAAGCGGAGCGCGCCGGTTACCGCGCATGCCTCGTCTGCCGGCCGGAGCTCGCGCCCGGACGCGCGCCGATCGACGCCATCCCCGGTCTCGTCGCCCGCGCCGTCGGGCGGATCGAGGAAGGCTACCTGACCGGACGATCCGTCGACGACCTCGCCGGCGCGCTCGGCGTCACGAGCCGCCACCTGCGGCGCGCGATGGAGGCGGAAGTCGGCGTCTCGCCCGTGGCGCTCGCGCAGTCGCAGCGGCTCGCAATGGCGAAGCGGCTGCTGCAGGATTCCACCCTGAGCATGACGGATGTCGCGTTCGCGAGCGGCTTCCGCAGCCTGCGCCGCTTCAACGCGCTCGTGCGCGAGCGCTTCGGCCGCGCGCCGTCGGCCTGGCGGCGCCTCACGCCGGCCGCGGCACCGCGCGCATGGTCGGCCGCCGCTCCGATCGTCCTGCGACTCGATTACCGGCCGCCGTTCGATTGGTCCGGCGTCCTCGCGTTCCTCGGCGCCCGCGCGGTGCCTGGCGTGGAACAGGTGCTGGAGGACGTGTATTGGCGGACGGTGTCGGTCGACGGGCGGACCGGCAGCATCGCCGTGACGCAGGACGCGACACGCCACGCGCTGCTCGTCCACGTGCCGCTCACCCTGGTCGGATCCCTGATGACGATTGCCGCGCGCCTGCGGCGGCTCTTCGACCTCGACGCGGCGCCGCATCTCGTCACCGACGCCTTCGCGCGCGATCCGCACCTGCGCGGGCTGGTGCGCCTCGCGCCCGGCCTGCGCGTGCCCGGCGCGTTCGATCCGTACGAGATGACCGTCCGCGCCATCCTCGGCCAGCAGGTCACCGTCCGCGCAGCGACGACGATCGCGGGACGGCTCGTGCGGCGGTTCGGCCAGCCGCTGCCCGCCGGGGAGGACTACGCGCAGGCAATCGACGCGTTGACGCACGTCTTCCCGCCGGCGGACGTGATTGCCGCCGCCACGGAGGGCGACGTCGCCACGCTCGGCATGCCGGGTGCGCGGGCGCGCAGCCTGATCGCGCTGTCCCGCGCCGTCGCCGCGGGCGACCTGCCGCTGGAGCGCGGCATCGACGTGCTCGACACGATCCGCCGCATCGACGATCTGCCTGGATTCGGCCCGTGGACCGCGCAGTACATCGCCATGCGCGCGCTGCGCTGGCCCGATGCGTTCCTGGCTGGCGATCTCGGCGTCCGCAAGGCGCTCGGCGGCGTCACCGAGCGGCAGGCCGAAGAACTGTCCGAAGCGTGGCGGCCGTGGCGCGCCTACGCCGTCCTCCACCTGTGGAATTCACTCTCGTAGGGTCCGATCGACGCGTGCGTCCGCGCCATGCGTGGGTCCACAGCGTCCCGATCGGCAGTCGTGAAGGTGATCGTATGGCTTCCTCAATGACCGGGACCGCCCCGCTGAACGGGACCACTCTGCGCGTCGAACCGTTCGACAGCCCCGTCGGCCGCCTGCAGCTCATCGCCCGCGGAGACGCGCTCGCCGGCCTGTACTTCCCGGACCGCATCCCCGCGCGCGTCGCGGCGCGCGTGACCGACCGTGCGGCGACGCCGCGCGAAACCGCGGTGCTCGACGCCGTCCGCCGTCAACTGGACGAGTACTTTGCCGGGCGTCGGCTGTCGTTCGACCTCGCGCTCGATCCGATCGGGACGACATTTCAGCAGTGCGTGTGGACCGCGCTCCTGGACATCCCGTTTGGCGAGACGGTCAGCTACGCGGCAATCGCGCGGGGCGTGGGCCGCGCGGCCGCGATCCGCGCCGTCGGCGCCGCGAACGGCGCGAATCCCGTCTCGATCATCGTGCCCTGCCATCGCGTGATCGGGTCCAACGGCCGGCTCACCGGCTACGGCGGCGGGCTCGGCGTCAAAGAATGGCTGCTCGCGCACGAACGCCGCGTGCGGGACACGCGCGGCTAGCCGCGTCCCGACGTTCGACCCTCCGCCCGTCAGCCATCCTCTGTCCGCCTTCGCCCCCAATCGATCGATGCGGCCGCCGCTCCCGCGGCCGCGTCCCATCACAGGCTCGTGTGCCAATCCGTCGCTCTCGACTATTATTTGTGGCGCCCGGCGTGACCGCCCGACGCGACCCGGGGACGCGTGTCCCCGTTCCGGTAGGGTGCTCCGAGAACTGACGCAGCCCGGTCACGCGTCTGGCGCAGAGCACGATAACCATCGTTCTTCAGCGAGGCATGGACGGCATGACGACCACGAGCACCCTGCCGGCGACGGCCCTTCCCGATGACACCTCGCGGTGGACGGGACATCCGCGCGGCCTGTCCACCCTGTTTTTCGTCGAGATGTGGGAGCGCTTCAGCTATTACGGCATGCGCGCGTTCCTCATCCTGTACATCACCGCGCCGGCCACGAACGGCGGCCTCGGCTTCACCGTGGCCGACGCGGCGGCGCTCTACGGCAATTACACGATGAGCGCGTGGGGCGCCGCGGTGTTCGGCGGCTTCATCGCCGACAGGTTCCTCGGCCACTATCGCAGCGTCCTCGTCGGCGGCGCGATCATCGCGCTCGGCCACTTCACGCTCGCCTTCGAGTCGCTGCCGTTCTTCTACACCGGCCTGACGTTCATCGTGATCGGCACCGGCCTGCTGAAGCCGAACGCCAGCACGCTGGTCGGCGCACTCTACGAGCCAGGCGACAAGCGCCGCGACGCGGGCTTTTCGTTCTTCTACATGGGCATCAATCTCGGCGCGATGCTCGGTCCGCTCATCGCCGGCTATCTGGCGCAGCGCGTGAGCTGGCACGCCGGGTTCGCGGCCGCCGGCTTCGGCATGGCGATCGGCCTCATCCAGTACACGTTCGGCCGGTCGCGCCTGCAGCCCGCCGCCGTGCGGCTCCAGGCGCGCAACGCGTCGGCGGTGGCCGACCCCGCGTCGGCCGCGCCGGCCTCTGGCGAAGGCGGCGTCCTGGGCTTCACCACCGTCGAGTGGAAGCGCATCGGCGCGGTCCTCGTGTTCTTCCTGTTCGCGGGCCTCTTCTGGGGCGCGTACGAACAGGCCGGTTCAACACTTACCCTGTTCGCGGACCGCTACACGCGCACCGAGATCCTCGGCTTCAATTTCCCCTCGTCCTGGTTCCAGTCCGTGCAGGCGATCTTCGTGATCATCCTCGCGCCGATCTTCGCGTGGCTGTGGATCAGGCTCGGACGATACGAGCCGTCCAGCCCGATGAAGTTCACGCTGGGCCTGTTCTTCGCGGGCGTGTCGTTCCTGCTGCTCGTCCCGGCCGGCGCCCTCGCCCAGAGCGGCGAAGGCATCCGCGTCAGCCCGTGGTGGCTCATCTGGTCCTATTTCATCGTCGAGCTCGGCGAAATGTGCCTGAGCCCGGTCGGCCTCAGCCTCGTCACCAAGCTCTCGCCGACGCGCATCGTCGGCTTGATGATGGGCGTCTTCTTCCTGTCGAACGCACTCGGCAACAAGCTGGCCGGATCGGCGGCGGCGTTCTTCACGTCGATGCCGATCGCCGATCTGTTCAGTTGGGTCGCCGGCATCACGCTGGGCGCGGCGTTCATCCTGTTCCTCCTGATTCGACCGCTGCGGCGAATGATGGGCGGCGTGCTGTAGCATGCAGACATGGGCGATCGCGATGACCACGTAGACCACAGCCACCACAACAGACGCGGCGGACACGCATCGCCCCAGGCTCGACACGATCACGACACCCCGGCTCCAGCCCGTGAGGCGCACGACGCGCCTCACGGCACATCCGCGCACGCGCCGCACCCACACGCGGCCCACGCAGACGCATCACCGCCGGCACGCGAGACGCACGACGGACACGGCGCGCACGCGTCGCACGAGCAGCACGACGCGCACGACGCCCACGGCGGACATGACAAGCACGCCGGCCACAGCGTCGCGATGTTCCGCGACAAGTTCTGGCTCTCGCTGCTGTTGACACTCCCCACGCTCGTCTGGGGACACATGCTGCAGATGGGCCTCGGCTACACGGCCCCGAGCTTCCCCGGCTCGCACTGGATCGCGCCGATCTTCGGCACCGCCGTGTTCGTCTACGGCGGCTGGCCGTTCCTCCAGGGCGCGTGGCACGAGCTGCGCGACCGCCAGCCAGGCATGATGACGCTGATCGCGCTCGCCATCAGCGTCGCCTTCACGTTCAGCGCCGCCGTCGCGCTCGGCTATCCCGGCATGCCGCTCTGGGAGGAAGTGTCGACGCTCGTGACGATCATGCTGCTCGGCCACTGGATCGAGATGCGCTCGATCTCGCAGGCGCAAGGCGCACTGCGCGAGCTGGCGAAGCTGCTGCCGGACGTCGCGACGCGCGTGGCCGGCGAGCGGCTGGAGGAGGTGCCGCTGGCGGACGTACAGGAAGGCGACGTGCTGCTCGTCCGCCCCGGCGCGAAGGTCCCGGCGGACGGCGTCGTGCGCGACGGCGAGAGCAGCGTCAACGAGTCGATGATCACGGGCGAATCGCGGCCCGTCGACAAGCGGACGGGCGATCGCGTCATCGCCGGCACGCTGAACGGCGCGGGCTCGCTGCGCGTCGACGTCACGGGCGCTGGCGCCCGCACCGCGCTCGCCGGCATCATGCGGCTCGTCGAGCAGGCGCAGTCGTCGCGATCGCGCGCGCAGGCGCTCGCGGATCGCGCCGCGTTCTTCCTCACGTTCATCGCCATCGGCACCGCGCTGATCACGATGCTCGCGTGGTGGGCCGCCGGCGCGAATCTCGAGTTCGTGATCGAGCGTGTCGTCACCGTCCTGGTCATCGCGTGTCCGCACGCGCTCGGCCTCGCCATCCCGCTGGTGATCGCGATCGCGACGACACTGGGCGCGCAGAACGGGTTGCTGGTGCGCGATCGCCGCGGTCTCGAAGAGGCGCGGACGGTGAAGACGGTCGTGTTCGACAAGACCGGCACGCTCACGCGCGGCGAGCATCGCGTGGTCGACGTGCGCGCGCTCGGCGGGATGTCGGAAGACGAGGCGCTGCGCCTCGCGGCGGCGGTCGAACGCGATTCGGAGCACGCCGTCGCGCAGGCCATCCTCCGCAGCGCCGAAGAACGTCAGATCGCGCTGCCGGCGGCGTCCGCATTCGAGGCGCTGCCCGGCTACGGCGTCCAGGCGGACGTCGATGGCCGCCGGCTGCTCGTCGGCGGACCGAATCTCGTACGGAAGCTGAACGCCCAGGTTCCACCGGACGCCGCCGCGTTCGTGGACGCCGTGGCGGCGCAGGGACAGGCGACGATTGCGCTGATGGAAGGCACGCACGTGCTGGCGATCTTCGCGATTGCGGATGCGATCCGGCCCGAGTCGGCGGAGGCCGTGCGCCGCTTGCGCGACCGGAACATCACGGTGGCGATGATCACGGGCGACGCGAAGGCGGTCGCACAGTCCGTCGCGTCGCAGCTCGGCATCGATGTCGTCCTCGCGGAAGTGCTGCCCGATCAGAAGGCGGACAAGGTCCGCGAGCTGCAGCGGCAGGGACAGCGCGTCGCGATGGTCGGCGACGGCGTGAACGACGCGCCGGCACTCGTCACGGCCGACGTCGGCATCGCGATGGGCGCCGGCACCGACGTCGCCGTCGAAGCCGGCGACATCGTCCTCGTCCGCAGCGATCCGCGCGGCGTGGCGGGCGCCATCACGCTGAGCGCGGCCACGTACCGCAAGATGATCCAGAACCTGTGGTGGGCCGCCGGCTACAACATCCTCGCCCTGCCGCTCGCCGCCGGCGCGCTCGGCCCGTGGGGCCTCATCCCGCCACCCGCGCTGGGCGCGGTGCTGATGTCCGTCAGCACGATCGTGGTCGCGATCAACGCCCAGCTCCTGCGGCGCACGAAACTTTGACCACGGGATCCGATCTGACAATGGACTCTGACGGAACTCGCGGCGCCGGCGACATCGCTCCAGTCGAACGCGATCGACGCGCCCGGCGAGAAGCGGGCGTCGTCCGCCGGACCGACGAGCGACGGCGCGGTCAGCGGCCCCGGTGTGGCAGCGAAGGCGGCGGCACCGCACCCGTCCCGAATTTCGTGACGAACACGTCGGCCCAGAAGATCGAGGGATCGCCGCTGAACGTCCGATCGAGCGCGCCGGCCGTCGTCGGAAAATCCGTGGACATCGTCTGCCCGAGGACGATGATGTCGCCGCCGGCATCAAACGCCAGATCGGTGCCGCCTTCGGACGACGTCCCGCCGAAGAGCGTGCTGAAGAGCAGCGTCGCGGCGTTGGCGTCGAGCTGCAGGAGGAACGCGTCCGAGGGACCGTCGACCGTCGTGTCGATGGCCGTGCCAGGCGTCGTCGGGAAATCCGGCGAGCTCGTGCTCCCGGCAATCCACGCCTCTCCTGCCCCATCGATGATGATATCGCCGGCGCTCTCGAAGCCGCTGCCGCCAATGAACGTCGAGTAGATCAACGCCGTCCCGGTGGCATTCAGCTTTGTAACGGTGATGTCGCCCTGATTGAACGTCCGATCGAGCACGCCCGGTGTCGTCGGAAAATCGGCCGAGCTCGATCCGCCGACCACGTACGCGTTCCCCGCGGCATCGATCTCGATGCCGCCCGGCGAATCCATATCGGTCCCGCCGAGGAACGTCGAGTAGTCGAGCGCGGTGCCCGCCGCATTCAGCCGCGTGACGAACGTGTCGAACATGCCGTTCTGCGTCGTGTCGAACGCGCCGGCCGTGGTCGGGAAATCGGGGGACCGCGTCGTGCCCGCGAGATATTGCCGGCCGGACGCATCGACCGCGTTCGCGAGGACGAAATCCACGAGCGTCCCGCCCAGACGCGTCGAATAGACCAGCGCCGAGCCTGCCGCGTTCAACTTCAACGCAAACGCGTCGAACTCGCCGTTGGGTGTCTGGTCGAACGCGCCCGCCGTCACCGGGAAGTTGCTCGATCCCGTTTCGCCGGCGACGTAGGCGTTGCCGGATGCGTCGAGGGCGATGGCCAGCGCGTCGTCGAACTGGAACCCGCCGATGAAGGTGGAATAGACGAGCGCCGATCCGGCCGCATTCAACTTGGTGACGAAGACGTCCTGCTGATCGATGCCGCAGCGCGGGCACGTATCCACGTTGAACGTCCGATCGAACGCGCCGCCCGTCGTCGGGAAGTTGGACGACATCGTCTGCCCCGCGACGTATGCGTTGCCGGCTCCGTCGATCGCCAGCGCGCGGCCCCATTCGAAATTGGTCCCGCCGAGGAACGTCGAGTAGACGAGCGCCGTGCCAGTCGGATTGAGCTTCGCGATGTACGCGTCGAGACTGTTGGAGGTCGACCCGCTCCGATCGAACGCACCCGCCGTGGTCGGCAGGTCCGGCGACTGCGTGAAGCCGGTGAAGTACGCGTTCCCCGCTCCGTCGACCGCCAGCGCCGCACCCGTTTCGTGCGCCGATCCGCCGAAGTAGGTCGAGTAGTCGATGGCCGGATCGATCACGAGCTCGCGGCCCGGATCGTACGCGCCGACCGCGAATCCGTAGCGGCTCCCGTCCAGCACGTAGCGGCTGTCGACCGGCACGCGCGTGCCGCCAGCCATCTGATAGGCGATCGGACGCGCGTCGTGAATGACGCCGACGGCCGTCTCGATCGCGAGCGCGCCCGTGTCGTCCAGCGTGAGGCGCGTCGCGCCTTCCCACGCAAGCTGGATGTCCGCCACGCGCGCGCCTGGACGGACGCGGTACTCGTACTTCAGCATGTCCGCGTCGCCGCGCAAGGCGAGGTCCACGCCCGGCCACAGCTCGCGATACACGACCTGCGCGAAGCGGGGCACGCCGGTCTGCCAGCGCGCGGGATCGTTGCCGCGCAGATAATTCGCGTCGCCCGGGACGCGCTCCTCGCCGTCGAGCGCGGTCCGCGGACTGGCACCGACGAAACGCAGGCGAAGAACGACGCCGCGAGTCGCGGGATGCGGGTCGGCGAACGAAAACGTGGCCGCGTCGCGGGTGAAATGGAAGGCGTAGCGCGGTCCTTGCGCGTAAAACCGCACGCTCGGATCCGTCTGACCGCGATTCTCGACGAACGCGAGCGGCAGGTGCGTGAACGCCGTCAGCGCAGGCGCGCGGCTGCCGCCGTCGTGCGCGAGTGGAGAGGGGCGACCGAAGGCACCGAGAACGAAGGCGACGATTCCGACAGCGGCCGCCAGGCGCGCCGCAGACGTGACGCTACGCATTTTGCTCCTCCTCAGATTCCCGAGTGAACGCCACCCATCTCGACGCAGCACGCGCTGGATACCGGCGCGCGTGCACATGGACGACCGAGCGAACACGATCGAACGAGCGAGCTCCATCCGAAAGAACATCTGGAAGAGATGAATCAGTTCGCGCTGGACCGGACCATCGACAGCGGTCGAGCGTGCTGACGACAATCGATCGCCGGCGATCGGGAGAGGTGATCGCTGTCAGATGATTGCGAAGGACGGATCCTAGCACGACGCTCGCACGGACGCGAGGCGCCGGTACACCGCACTACGCGCCGCGTCCGTCAGTGGAGATATCGTCGTGCATCCGAGTGTCGGCGCCCGACTGCATGTCCGTGCGGACCGGCGTCCGCGGCGACGCGGACGGCCAGATCCACCAGACGGCGCAACCGGCCACGAGGCTCCAGAACGCCGCGAAGAACCACGCGGCGGGCACGCGCAGCCAGCGCGGCATCGCCTCGCTCGACGCGATGCAACGCAGGGGATCCGCCTCTGTCGTCACGGCGCCGGCGATGACGCTCGTGCGACGCATCCAGCGGTCGTCCAGGTGCGGTCGCGACGTCCCGGCGGCGCGCGCGGCACGCGTCTGCACCTTGACGTTGGCGACCTCGGTGCCCGGCCCAGCCGCCGGCACGGGCGCCGGCGCGGTCAGGACGATCTTCACGAAGCGGCCGCGCCAGCGCGGATCCGGCAGCGGAACCTGCCAGATGCCGTCGCGCAGGCCGTCGAGATGCACGGACGTGTGGAAATCGGGCGTGCGCGGATACGTGTTCCCCGTCTGATTCAGGAAAAATGCGGCATCGACTTCGCCGCGCGCGGACGTCCCCGGATCGAAGCGCACCGCAACGGCCTGTGCACACACGGGCACGAAGAAGACCGTCGAGACGGCGCGATCCGCGCGATCGGCGAGCGCCACGGACGCCGCCGGTCGCTCTGCGAGGATGGCGGGCACGCCGTCGCGCAGCAGCCGATACTCGCGCAGCACGATCCACGCGAGCGGCAGCGCGCCGGCGAGCAGCACGACGAACAGCAGTCGCCAACGCGCGAGTCCGCCCGGCACGTCGAACGCCGTGGGCGCTGACGACGTCGAGGTCGATCGTGACGTCGAGGTCGATCGTGGCGTCGATGTCCCGTCAGTCGGAGGGCGATGGCGTGAGGGATCGGTCGTCATGCATCAGCCTCCGAACCGGAATCCCATGACGAGCTCCGCCAGCACGGTCACCCACGCGGCGGCCATCGCGAACAGGAGCGCGACCGGTGCGAGCGTCGCGATCCACGTCAGGCCGCGCCGCTCCAGCGCCGCGTCGACCACGCGCGCGCCGATGCAGGCCAGCACCAGGAGCGGCGCCAGCGCCGGCAGCAGATGACGTCCGCTCGGCGCGAGGAAGATCGAATTGATGTAGAACAGCGCGGCGAGATGCGCGACCAGCCCGACGCCGCAGACGCGCGCGACGCGAACGGCCGTGGACGCGCCTCGCGCGCGCCCCGCCACGACGAACGCTGCGACGGCCATCAACGCCAGCGCGATCCAGGAAACGACGCGATACAGCCGCCACACCACGACCGATCGCGGCATCGACTCCGACCAGCCGAACTGCGCGAAGAACCCCTCGAACAGCTTCTCCGTCACGCCGGCGTACAGGTCCCGGTGCATCAGCGTCCAGGTTGGCGGGACCGGATGGAAGCGCGCGGGCGATGCGGCCAGCGCCGACGCGAACGGATCGCCAAACACGATCCATTGGCGGATCCACACGCCGGCCAGGCACAGCACGACGCCGGCCGCGAACACGAGCGCGAGCCTGACGCGATCGCGCCACACGGGCGTCGCACCAATGATGGCGGTCAGCGCCATCGGGATCAGCAGGCTCGTCGTCGCCTTACTGAGCTGCGCGACGCCGACGAGGAGGCCGGCGACGAGCCACACGCGCGCATCGCAGCGTCCGCCCGCAGACGCACGCAGGATCCAGGCCGCACCCAGGGCGGCGGTCATGGCCGCGAGGGCGTCGTTGTTCACCGCGGTGATGTGCGCCGCTACGCCGGGCACCAGCAGCACGAGCGACACGACCAGCACGCGCGTGCGCGGTGACGCGTCGATCGCGCCCAGCGCCGCGAACAGTCCGAGCGCGGCGATCGCGCCGAAGCTCCAGGACAGCAGCCGGCCGTGATACATCGCACGCGCGACGTTCGACCCGGGCGGTTCGAAAAAGACAATGAAGCGGGCGCTCGGGCCGCGAACGATGCGCGTGGCGGGATCGCCGGCGATCAGCGGCTTGACGGGTGAATCCGCGGCGCCCGCCGCGAGGATGAGGCGGGACAACGCCTGGTAATACAGCGCGGGCTGCGGCCAGTGCGACGTGAACCAGCCGTCCATCTCCAGCGACGTCGGCACGCGGTCCGGCAGATGACCGGTGCGGGCGATGTAGCGGCCGTAGTCGTAATGCGCGATCTCGTCCGGCGAGTCGAACGGCGGCACCACGATCAGCCACGGCAGTGTCGTCGTGGCGTAGAGCGCCAGCAGGAACAGTGCCGGCGCCAGCCGAGGCCGGATCCATGCCGGCGACGCGACGGACGCGCGGGTGCGTGATGGCGAACGGAGATCCATGCGGCGCTGCGTGGTGAACGGCGAGGCGCCGATCCGATGGACGCGCGCCGTTTTTCCGGCGGCCGGATGTGCGGCAAGCCCTCGTGAGTATAGTCCAGCGCGGCCTGATCGAGCGCTACGGTGATGGTACGCACGAGCGTTCGCGCCAGCCGACACCGCGTCGACTCTGACACCTCGCCGCCACTACGACCCGCGAGCCGCCAGCATCAGGGCGCGAGCGCATCGATCAACATTGAAAGCAGACTTACGCGAATGTCGACGCGGCCCTCGGCCGCGCGTGCGTCGACAGACGTGCGTTCGTGCTCGTGGCGATTCGCGCGCAGGCCGCCATCCGCGCGTGAGGCCATCTGCCTCATACCTCGATCTGCATCGACGTTCACCGTCGAGCGTGCATGCGAACGTGCGCCGCGATCCGCACCATCACTTCGATAGCCATATGGCTATGACACAGAGCACAAACATTCAAATTGCCGGATGTTTCTGGCTCACGGATCCAATCTCACTGCGTCCACGTTCCGGCCGGGCTTAGATAAAGTTCCGCTGCGCGCGACACCTCATCGTTTGGGGCTTTTCACCGTATTCCTTAGTACTTCGGCGGGTCTGTCAGTGTGAGCATCTCGATCGCTGTGCGGTTGCGCGTCAGCCGTGCAGACGAATGCGTGTACACGCGTGGACGGTATGTGGATTGCTTTATATCGGACGTCGCGAGCGGATCGTCTGCATCGCGGCACTCTTGTGGAGGTCAGTGAATGGATCGTTTTCGTGTGGGATTGATGTCGTGCGTGTTGGCGTTGGCGTGCGCGGGGACGGCCAGCGCGCAATCCGAAGGTCAGATGTACGCGCGCGGCCTGTTCGGAGTGACATTTGGCACGTCCAGCTCCGATGTGGTGCTGGCTGGCACCTACGGCGTCGCCGTCACGTCCACGTTGGATGTGTTCGGTGAGATCGGCTGGATGGGCAACGTGCTGGACAGCGATACCGGCGACCTCTTCGACGTCCTCGAGGACACGTTGGAGCGGCAGTTCAACGTTGATATCGATGCGAGCCTGAAGGCGCGGTCCTTCTACGGCATCGGCGGCGTGCGCTTCAACCCCGATCTGCAGACGCGTATCAAGCCGTTCGCCGAGGGCGGCATTGGTTTCGCGCGGACGAAGTTGAACGTGGACATTGAAGTCGCGGGCATCGATCTGTCGGACGAGTTCGAAGCGGAGTTCGACACCGACGAGTCGTCGACGGACTTCCTGCTGATGCTGGGCGGCGGTGTCAACATCCCGATCAACACCTCGTTCAGCGTCGACGCCGGCTATCGCTTCAATCGGATCTTCAGCGACCCGGGTCTCAACGTGAGCCAGGTCTACGGCGCCGCGAAGTTCGCGTTCTGACGCGTTCGTAGGCCCACATCAGCGGCCGCGCCCGCGCGAGCGCATGTCCTGTGCGCTCGCCGGCCGGCCCGGTTTCCGCCCTCCTCGCGCCGCGGAATAACGTGACGCGCGTCCTCCCTCGACTCGCGGCCGCGCGCGTTCCCTCACACCGTCAATTCCGTCGGTTCACGACCCGTGCGTCGCGTACGGCGTAGCTGGACCGGAACGGCGAACGCCCGTTGCCCGGCCGGACGGGCATCCGGTATGATCCAACCTCGCCGGGCGGGCCCGGCGTCGCCGGCGGATGGGCGCGCGCGCGTCCGCGGTTGACGTCCTCCGCACGGCTTCCCGTCAGCCTGCATGATGGTCGGGCGCCGCAGCACCCGGCACTACCCGGCCGTGGGTCTGTCGGCCAATCACGAGACCCCGGCCCATCGGTATGAGATGACAGCGGTCCGATCGGCCTCGTCCTTTCATCGCCCGGTCGATGGCGGCGTGAAACGCCGATCGCCGGTTAGACATACACGAGGTTCGCCGTGCCTGAAGAGACGCTTGGCTCTCGACGAGGACAACTCGCGATCTTCTACCTGGTCTCGATTGCGCTGGCCCTCGGCCTGTTCGCCGCGATCGCGTGGATGGGCGAAGCCTGGTTCGTGACGCCCGATGCGCCGCTCGCCCCGCGCACCGACGGCCAGATGCACGGCCAGCTCAATACGCTGCTCCACGTCCTGCTCGCGCTGGCGGTCGTCATTGTCACCGCGCGGACGCTTGGCGCCCTGTTCAAGTTCCTGCAGCAGCCGCCCGTCATCGGCGAGGTCCTGGGCGGCATCATGCTCGGTCCGTCGCTGCTGGGCTATTTCGCGCCGGGCGCGTATCTCTACATCCTGCCGCCGGCGGCCGCGCCGTTCCTCGGCGTGATCTCGCAGCTTGGCGTCATCCTCTACATGTTCGTCGTCGGCCTCGAACTGGACCTGAAGGTGCTCCGGAGCAGCGGACATGCGACGCTCGCGATCTCGCACGCCAGCATCATCGCGCCGTTCCTGCTCGGCGCCGGCCTCGCGCTGATGATCTACGAGTCCTTTGCGCCCGACGGCGTCGCGTTCACGCCGTTCGCGCTGTTCCTCGGCGTGTCGATGTCGATCACCGCCTTCCCCGTCCTGGCGCGCATCCTGAGCGATCGACGCATTCAGCGGACGCGCATGGGCATCATCGCGCTGACGTGCGCCGCGGTCGACGATGTGACCGCGTGGTGCCTGCTGGCGTTCGTCGTCAGCGTGACGCAGGCGACGCTGGGCGCCGCATTCATGACGTTGCTGCTGACGCTCGTCTACATCGCCGCGATGTTCATCGTCGTCCGCCCGCTGGTCGTGCGCGTGGTGCCGCTGCTGGAGAAAGTGGACCGCGTCAGCGAAGGCGGGCTCGCCATCATCTTCGTCGCGCTGCTCCTGTCGGCGCTGGCGACCGAGCTGATTGGCATCCATGCGATCTTTGGCGCGTTCCTGCTGGGCGCGATCACGCCGCACGACAGCCGCGTCGCCCACGACGTGACCAACCGCCTGGAGGACCTCGTCCGCGTGATGTTCCTGCCGGCGTTCTTCGCCTTCACTGGCATGCGGACGCAGATCAGCCTCCTCAGCGGCCTGGACCATTGGTTGATCTGCCTGGCGATTATCGGCGTCGCGACGCTCGGCAAGTTCGGCGGGACGTTCCTGGCCGCACGCCTGGCCGGTCTGCAGACGCGGGACGCGTCAGCGCTCGGCATCCTGATGAACACGCGCGGCCTCGTCGAATTGATCGTGCTGAATATCGGCTTCGACCTGGGCATCATCACGCCAACGCTGTTCACGATGCTCGTCGTGATGGCGCTCGTCACGACCTTCATGACGACACCGATCCTGCACGCGATCACCAGGAAACACCCGTGGGCGACGGAACCGGCCGGCGCGAACGCCGGCGCGGTTGCGTAACGCGAAGACAGCCGCGCGCCACGCACGGCAACGCGGATCTGCGAGAGCGAAGAGGAATCGATCAGTCCTCGCCGACAAGCGCCCGGAGGACGCTCATGCACGCGTCGCCGGTACCGCCGCCCGTGTCGCGCTCGAGCGACCATGTCGTCATGGACACGCCCACGATCCGGCCCGTGCGCTGGAGTCGATGCGCCACCTGCAAGAGCTTCGAGACGCTCGGTCCACCAGGAGCCGGATAGAGCACCGCGGGCGCTTCGATGGGATCGAGGATGTCGGTGTCGAAGTGGACGTAGATCGGCCGGTCGCCGGTGTGCGCCAGCAGGTCGTCCAGGTCCTTGACGCGCGTCACCTGAGAGGCGTCCAGCAACGCGCGCTCGGCCGGATCGAGGTCGCGCGCATCCGCCAGGACGACGTCGACATCGGCGAGCGGCGTCAGCCTCGCGGCGTCGATCAGCGTCCGGTCCCCTCGGCCGGTCAGCATCGCCAGCGCCATCCCCGCAACGAACCCGCTGATTGTCGTCTCGTGCGTGTTGAAGTCGCCGTGCGCATCCAGCCAGACGACCACGGGACGCAGACCCGCGCGTTGAAGACCGGCCAGCACGGCGATCGCGCTGCAGCAGTCACCCGCGACGCTGACGGGCCGCGTGCCGTCCTGCACGCTCCGCGCGACACGATCCGTGAGCGGCCGGTGCAGTTCACAGAGTCGAGGTAATTGGTCGCCGGCAGTCAGTTCCGGACGGGTCACCTGCCAGTCGGCGCCAGCCAGCCGTTCGAGCGCGGGCATCGGAGCATCGAGGGAGAATGGCGTGAGGATCCAGGTATTCCGCATGCCCGCCACTATAGCGCAGCGTCACGCGCGCACGCGTCCGCGAAGGCGCCGGAGTGCGTGACGTCGATGGTCGCGTCCCGCGCTGCTTCGACGAAACGCCGATCCGTGGCACCTCTCGTTCACATCGGCGAGGGTCCGTGGAGTCGATGAAACATTGTGCGTACCAGTCGCGCGCCTGGACAGGTGATGGCGCTATGCTACGCCTCACTGGAGGTGCGTATGAACGTCCGCTCATCGTTCGTTCATGGCGTTGCTGGTTATCGCGGCGTCGGTGGTGACGTGTTCGGACGAGCTCCAGGCGCAGATCCCGCCAGCAGGAAATAACGATCATCGGTCACGCAGTCGCCGGTCGACGCGTCGTGTCGACAAGTTCTACCACCAGCACCGGCGCGGTCTCCTGCGTTGATCTCGGGACACCGCGGTCGACGCCGCCGGATCAACCGTCGCCAGACCAACCATCAAACCAGACGGGAGATGCCAATGTCCTGCATTCGTCGTGCATTGATAGCGCTCATGTTGACCACCGCGTCATTCGTGATGTTCCCGAACGAACCGCCGGCGGAGGCCCGTGTCCTGTGTGTGGCGGAGTTCAACACGTGCCGCGACAAGGGCTGTAATGAGCTGGCAGGACGCTGCATTTCCCGCGGCGCCGGTTTGTGCGGGTGTTTGTTCTCGTAGCCCGATGGCCGTCGCTCGCGTCCGGCTGCTCGCATCCCGCGCCAGCGCCGGAGCCCGAGTCAGTGCGCATGCCAGTGCTCATGCCGGATCGTGGCAAGGTCATTTCCTGCCCTTGCCACTACGGCGTACGCTCCGGGCCGCGCGATTGCGCTTTCGGCCATCACCGCGTCCACGCCCGGGTGAGCGTCGGCAGCGGAGCGAGGCCAGTTCCCGGACGTTTTCCACGCGTTTTCTCGCAGCCCTCATCTCCATCCACGTCGATCGTCTTCCCGTCCTTCGAACGGTCCGTTCCTTGCTCTAGAGATCACCGCGCTTCCGATCTCCGGAAGTGGTGGCGTCGAAAGGAGGGCGGGGCACTCGCGATGAAGAAGCGGCTCCACGCCGTGCAGCAACACGGCGGGGAGCCTAGCCAATCAGCAGGAAAGATCTGCCGACAGGCCTGTGCGCGATTGTAGCCGCAGTCCTGGAGTCCGGGGAGAGTCGACATGTCTGAGCGTGCGGTAAGTCTGAACGAGATTGATGTGTGGGCGGATGTGTGGGCGGATGCAAGCGGCTATGCGGATCCGGGTGCGGCCGTCGCGTGGTGCGTGCGGGAGCCGAAGGGGCGGCCGGTGCAGAAGGCGCGGCCGGCGCCCGTGATCAAGCCGATGCAGGCAGTGCCGGTGGCGCCGACGTCGATCGACGACTCGCGTATGGGCGTCGGTGTGACGTGGGATTTCGAGGTCTGTGTGGCGTTGGCGGTGTCGGCGTTGTTGCGGCGTGGTCAGCCGGTGAGTGCGCCGCGACCGGACGAGGCGTTGCCGGCGTTCTTTGCGCGTCTGTTGATGGCGTTGGCGGACGTGGTGGTGCTGGCGGGTGGCCCAGCCTTTCGGGATCAGGCATTCCGGGATCAGCACCTGCGCCGGCATGTCGGGCATTGCGTGGCCGTGGGCGTGCTCGATCTGATGACGATTGGCGAGGCGTCACCGCTGGACTACAGCGAGATGGGAGATGAAGCGCAGCGGATGCTGCGGATCCGCGTCGACGCTGGCATCCAGGCTGTCGTCGGGGAGCTGGCCAGCCAGTTCTCGCCTCGCGATCGTTCCTTGCCGGCCCGCGTACGGCGCACGATCGCGCGGATCACGCTGCTGCAGCACAAGCCACTGCGTCCGCGATGATCTGAGTCTGTCTGACGTCGCCGCCGTCCTGCCGCCGCCTGCCGTAGCGGGCGGCGGCGGCATATAAACGAGCCCCATAGAAACCAACACTGTCCTGGCATAGAGTGATCGGGATCCCTCCGCGCGGCTGGCGCGAAGGTGTCGGATCGTCAGTGGGGAACGACTTCCTCTTCTTCATGTTCTTGCAAGGATGCGGAGACAGGCACCTATGACGCACGATGACTCGCAATCGCATGGCCGCGGCGTATCGCGGCGGCAGTTCGTCAAGCAATCGCTGGGGGCGGCCGGGGCGTTGAGTGTGGCGGCGCCCTGGGCCACGAGCCGCCTTCACGCCTCGATTCTGGGGGCGAACGAGAGTGTGGGCGTCGGGTTCATTGGCATCGGCATTCGCGGGGAGATTCTCGTCCGCCAGACGCAGGCGCTGGGCGACACGGCACGCATTCTCGACGTGTGCGATCTCTACGACGGCCATTTCGGTCGTGCGAAAGAGCTGCTGGGCGATGGGATTCGTACGGGCCGGGACTATCGGCGTGTCCTCGACAACAAAGACATCGATGCCGTCGTCATTGCGGTCCCTGACCATTGGCACAAGTCGATCGTGCTGGAGGCGATGGAGGCTGGGAAGGACGTCTACATTGAAAAGCCGATGACGCATCGCTGGGAGGAAGCGGCGGAGATTGAAAAGGCGGCGAAGCAGCGGCAGCGTGTCGTGCAGGTCGGCAGTCAATACGAGAGCATGCCGGCGAACGCGCGGGCGATGGAGATCATCAAGTCGGGCAAGCTGGGAAAGATCACGCTGATCAGTGGCGCCATCCATCGCAACACGGGCACGGGCGCGTGGTACTACCCGATTCCGCCCGACGCGTCGCCTGAGACGGTGGATTGGAAGCGTTTCATCGGTCCGGCGCCGTGGCATGACTTCGATCCGCGGCGGTTCTTTCAGTGGCGGCTGTACTGGGACTACTCCGGCGGCCTGCCGACCGACCTCTTCGTCCACCTGATTACGGCGACGCATGCGCTCATGGGCGTACACATGCCGGACCGCGTGCTGGCGATTGGCGGCGCGTATCACTGGAAGCCGCGGGAAGTGCCCGATCAGATGTCCGCGATCATTGAATATCCGGAAGGCTTCACGCTGACGCTGACGTCCACCGCGAACAACAATCATCCGCATCCCATCCTGACGATCATGGGAACGGAGGGCACGCTCGAATACTTCGGCACGCGGCTCGTCTACTATCCCGAGCCGCAACTGGAGAACTACACCTACTCGACGACGAGCTGGCCGGAATCCACGCGGCGGGCGTATGCGGAGCAGAACGACCTCGACGCCGAGAGCATGCGTCCGCTGCTCACGGCGGAGATGAAGACGCCGCCGCCCGAACCGATCGAAACGCCCGGGCGGGAATCGACGCAGGAGCACCTGGCGAAGTTCTTCGACTCGGTCCGCACGCGGAAGGAGCCCACGGAGAACGCGGACATGGGGGGCCGGTGCGCCACCATCGGCCACATGGTGAACCTGAGTCACAAAGAGCGGAAGGAGGCGCGCTGGGATCGCGAGAAGCGAGCCGTCCGCCTGTAGCGGCTATCCGGCCGGCCTGACGCGTCATGCGTCCGCGGGCGGCGCGCGGAATGCGGCGGCGCGATGCCGCGTGGATGCGGTCGCCTGCTCGATCTGGCCTGCCGGATCCGGCCTGCCTGACCCGACCGGCTGCTCGATCGACGTTCGCTCAGCTCGATCTTGCCTGCTGGCCTGTTGGCCTGCGCCCTGGCCCGCTGGTGGGCTGGCTCCGCCGTTGGGGCGACCTCGAGATCCGGGCCGGACGCTTCGCGCTATGATCGGATGGTTCGCGCCAGTGTCGACCCGGGGACGCGGTCCCGCACGACCGCAGGAGTCCTGCGCATGCCTCAGTTCACCCTCAAGATCAACGGCCGCGCGCGAGAGATCGACGCCGAGGCGGACGACAGTCTGCTCTCGGTGCTCCGCTACGACCTCGGCCTCACGGGCAGCAAGTACGGCTGCGGCGAAGGCCAGTGCGGCGCCTGCACGGTTCACCTCAACGGCCAGGCGACCCGCTCCTGCGTCACGCGCGTGGGCGCGGTCGCCGATGCGTCGATCACCACCATCGAGGGCCTCTCGACGGGCGACCTGCTGCACCCGGTGCAACTGGCGTTTCTCGAAGAGGAAGCGTTCCAGTGCGGCTACTGCACGTCCGGCATGGTGATGAGCGCCGTGGCCTTGCTGCGGGCGCATCCGCATCCGACGGACGAAGAAATCGTCACCTTCATGAGCGGCAATATCTGCCGTTGCGGCACCTACGCACGGGTGGTCCGCGCGGTGAAGCTGGCCGCGTCCCGGGTGAAAACCTCGCCCAGCGCACGGAGGCAGCCATGAGCCGTCAGCCATCGCCCCGCTCCTCGGACGGCGGCGTCTTCGCCCTCGACCGCGATTCGGGTATGAACCCCGATTCGGGCATGAACGACGAAGGCGATGTCCTCGCGGAATGCCGGCCGTACCGGTTCGAACTGGAGCGGCGCGAATTCCTGCGGGTCCTGGGCGGCGGTGTCCTCATCGGCGTCGCCTTCATCGACTCGGCGGCGGCGCAGGAAACCGCGCGCGCCCGTGGCGCCGCCGGGCGCGACCTGCCCGCGGAGCTCTCCGCCTGGATCCACATCGGCAAGGATGGCCAGGTCACCGGCTACACCGGCAAGGTGGAGATCGGTCAGAACATCCGCACCTCGCTGGCGCAGGCGATTGGCGACGAGCTGCGCATCCCGGTCGACGCGGTGACGCTGGTGATGGCCGACACGGCCTTGACGCCGTACGACGCGGGCACCTTCGGGTCGCGGACGACGCCGTACATGGCGCCCCAGATGTCGAAGGCCGCGGCGACGGCGCGCGAGATGCTGATCGACCTGGCGGCGAAGCGCTGGCAGGCCGATCGACGCACGCTTCAGCTCAAGGACGGCCGCGTCGTCGCCTCGGACGGCCGCACCGCAGGCTACGGCGAGCTGACGCAGGGCCAGAAGCTCACGGGCCTCGTCCTGGCCGACATCGCCCTCACGCCGGCCGACAAGTGGACGGTCCGCGGCACGCCGATCCGGAAGATCAACGGCCCCGAGATGGTCACCGGCCGGCACCAGTACACCGTGGACATCACGCGCCCGAACATGGTCTACGGCCGCGTCATTCGTCCCGACAGCGTCGCCGGCACGCTCGGCACGCTGGACGACAGCCGCCTGAAAACCCTGACGGCGGCCAGGATCGTCCGTGACGGCGACTTCGTCGGCGTCATTGCCACCACCGAACGGCTCGCGACCCGCGC
>Ga0187894_10002116_pt1 | contig 24186 bp, 17 predicted proteins | sample GBC1701081metaG_FD_136650 | JGI IMG/M metagenome (GOLD analysis project Ga0187894, IMG submission 136650) | White microbial mat communities from a lava cave in the Kipuka Kanohina Cave System on the Island of Hawaii, USA - GBC170108-1 metaG ... | reverse complement strand
GGCCTCGACAAGGAATCGCTGGCGCTGTTCCGCTGGCGCCCGCCGCTCACGCGCGAATGAGATCCCGCCACCGATGAAGATCGCGTTCGAACACACGCGCGCTGACTGGAGCGCTTACCTGCGGTTCATCGGCGACCGCTCCGCGCGGCGCCGGCGCGTATTCTGGATCGCGTTTCTCAGCGCGATCCTCGTCACGATCGGCACGCTCGAAGTCGCCGGGCGCGTGTCGAGCTGGCACTTCGACCTGCCGAGCGCACTCGTGGCGCTCGGTATCGTGCTGGCGGCTATTCTCGCTATCGGCAAGTTCGGCCAGTCGGCGAACGACATTCCCGGCTCGTGGCTCGGGCCCCATACCTGGGAGTTGCTGGCGGACGGTATCCACGCCGTGTCTCCCATCGGCCGCGTGCTGTTCGAGTGGCGCGCCATTGCCGGTATCGAGGAGACGCACGACCACCTGTTCCTGCGGCTCGATGAGATTTCAGCGCTCGTGCTGCCGAAGCGAAGCCTCGAACCAGTGGGCGGGGCTGCGGCCGTGCGCGCGGAGATCGAACGCCTGAAAGCGGCCGCGGCGATGCCGCCTCAGGTCGATACGACTTCGGCGGATGCCGTCACACAACCGGCCGCGCACACGCCGGCGCAGCCCGCAGTGCGACCTCCCTGGTTTTCGCGGCCCTGGCTCGCCTTGCCGCGCAATCTGCTGGCGGGCGCTCGCCTGATGTTATTTCTCCCGGTGCGCGCCGAGCACTTCGCGCCTTCCGGCCGCCAGGCCGTCCTGCTCACGACGCTCACGTTCGGCCTCTGGCTGTTGCTCGACCGCATTGGCGCGCCGGGCGACCTCGAGATCATCTGGTTCACGTTCGCCCAGGTCATCGGTCTCGGCGCAATCGCCGTCGCCTTGCTGATCTTCCTGACGCCGCGTCCCGCGAGCGCGCAAACGGGCGTGGCATTCATGACGGCCGTGGCGGCAGCCTCACCGTTCCTGCTGCTCGTCGGCTGGCTGTGCGCATTGCCGACTTCGGGCGCGTGGTGGTGCAAAGGCCTGATGCTCATCCTGCCGCTGCTCACCATAGCAACGCTGCATCGGGCGCAGCGGATCGTGGCGGGCGAAGGCGAGCCGCTGGCCATCATCAAAGCCGTTGTCGTCGTCGCCGCCGTGTGGTGGATTTTCAGCGTCACGCTCTACGTGCAACCGCGCTTCTGGTATTCGGCCGAAGCATCCGAGGACGAAGGCGCGGACACCTGGAACACGTACGAGACCGAGCTGTTCCGTCAGCCCGATCTCATCGACGCCGCGGTTGAGGGTCTGCAACCGGGCGTGGCGGGCACGACGGAGGCATACTTCGTCGGTTTCGCGGGCTACGGCGAGCAGCGCGTGTTCGGCAAGGAAGTACGCTTCGCGCGCGCTGCGCTGGCCCGTCGCCTCGACATCGACGGGCGCAGCCTGCAACTCATCAATTCGCCGGACGATGACGCAACGACGCCGCTCGCGACGGTCTCCGGTCTGGACCGCGCACTGGCCGGCGTGGCCAGGCGCATGAACGTGGACGAAGACGTGCTGGTGCTGTTCCTCACCTCGCACGGTTCTGAAGAGGCCGAGCTGAGCGTGAGCACCGGGACCATGCCGCTCGAATCGCTGCGCGGGCCGGCGTTGCGCGCTGCGCTCGACCGGGCAGGAATTCGCTGGCGTGTAATCGTCATTTCCGCGTGCCATTCGGGCAGTTTCATCCCGCACCTCGAGGACGAGCACACGCTCATCGCCACAGCGGCGCGCGCCGACCGCAGTTCCTTCGGTTGCACCGACGAACGCGACCTGACCTACTACGGCGAAGCGCTGTTTCGCGACGCCTTGCCCGCGAGCGACAGCCTGACGGACGCCTTCGAGCGCGCCCGCCGCATCGTCCGCGAGCACGAGAAAGCGGAGAAGATCACGGGGAACGAGCTGTCCGAGCCGCAGCTGTGGATCGGCGGGCGCATGCGCGCCAAGGTTGCGGAACTGCAGTTGCGCACGGCATCCTGACGGGTGCATGAGCTATCTCGACGTTGCGCTGGAGCACATCGGGCTCGCGCGCGGCGAGCGCACGATTCTGCGCGACATCACCTGGCGGGTACGTCCGGGCCAGCGCTGGGTGCTGCTGGGGCACAACGGCGCGGGCAAGACTCAGCTCCTGAAGCTGCTGGCGGGCGATGTCTGGCCAACACCGTCTGCACGCTCGCGGCGGCGGTACCGGCTGGCGCGGCGCGTGCGCGGCGCAGCTCGAGCCGCCACGTTCGATCAGCCGCTCGGCATCAAGGAACGCATCGCGTACATCGGCGCGGAGCGCCAGGACAAGTACGCGCGCTACGGCTGGAATCTCACGGTCGGGGAACTGATCGGAACCGGCATCACCGGGACGGACATCGTGCTCGAGAAGCCTGATCGCGCGGGGCGCACGCGCGTCGCGCAGCTGACCCGGCGGTTCGGCCTGCAGGGACTCGCTCGGCGCAAGCTGATGACGACGTCGTACGGCGAGCGGCGCCTCGCGCTCATTGCCCGTGCGCTCGCCTCGAACCCCTTGCTCCTACTGCTCGACGAGGCCTTCAACGGCCTCGACGCTCCGCGTCGCGCGCACCTGATGCGCTTTCTCGACGCGTCGGGCCGATCGCGCCTGCCGTGGGTGCTCGCCGTGCATCGGCGTGAAGACGTACCCGACAGTGCCACGCACCTCATCGTGCTCGAGAACGGACGTGTCCGGTTTGCCGGCCGTCGCCGCGAAGCGCTCCTCGAACGCGCCTTCGGCAAAACGGGTCGGGCGCCTGTTCGCTCGGCCGGGCGCGCATCGAAGCTGACGAAGGGGCGGGCGAAGGGGCGGACGAAAGAGCGGACGAAACGGGGTCCGACTCCTTTCATCGTTCTGCGCGACGTGGACGTGTTCGTCGATCACGCACCGGTATTGCAAGGCATCTCGTGGACGATCGGGCGCGGCGAGAACTGGGCTGTGCTCGGTCGCAACGGCTCCGGCAAGTCCACGCTCCTGCGCGTTCTGTACGGCGACCTGCCGCCGGCACTCGGCGGCGCGATCGAGCGCGCGGGATTCGTGCGCGGCACGCCGATCGCCGAGTTCAAGCGAACCGTCGGCTACCTTTCGCCGGAGCTTCAGTCGGATCACGCCCGCGACGATCTCACCGTCGACGAGATCGTGATCTCGGGGCGCCACGCCAGCATCGGGCTCAATGAGGCGCCGTCGGCCGCCGACCGCCGCGCCGCGGCCCGCTGGCTCGATTTCTTCGCGCTGCGCGAGCTCGCTGCCTGCCGTCCGCGGGAGCTCTCTTACGGCCAGATGCGCCGCGTGCTGCTCGCGCGGGCAATGACCGGTTCGCCGCGCATGCTGCTCCTCGACGAGCCCTGCACGGGACTCGACGTTGCGAACCGCGCGGCCGTACTGGCACACCTCGAGCAGCTCGCCGGCGCGGGCGTGCAACTGGTGATGGCGACGCACCACGCGGACGACATCGTGCCGGCGATCGATCGCGTCCTGCGGCTCGAAAAGGGCAGGGTCCGGGCGCAGGAACGTCGTGCGGGACAGCATTGCGCGACGGGCGTGGCAGCGACATGAAGCGCCTGCTGCCGCTCGCGTTCGTCGTGGTCGTCGACCTGCTCGGCTTCGGCATCATCATCCCGCTGTTTCCGTTCATGGGCGTGCGCTTCGGTCTGTTACCGGCGCAGGTCACGCTGATCCTCGCGGCCTTCTCGCTCTGCCAGCTCGTGGCTGCGCCGCTCTGGGGCGCGCTCAGCGACCGCTTCGGCCGCCGGCCGATCCTCATGAGCAGCATGATCGGCGCGTCGCTGTCGTACTTCCTGCTCGCCTTCGGCGAGGGCGCGCTCTGGCTCGTCGCCTCGCGAGTCCTCGGCGGCCTGATGGCGGGCAATCTGTCCGCGGCGTTTGCCTATGCAGCGGACGTCACGTCGCCGGAAGAACGCGCGAAGGGCTTGGGCGTCGTCGGCGCGGCGATCGGTCTCGGATTCACGCTCGGGCCCGCGATCGGCGGCTTGATGGCCGGAGCGGACGCGCAGAGTGCGAGTTTCACGGCGCCCGCACTCACGGCGGCGTGCCTGAGCCTCGCGGCGTGCATTTCGGTCTGGGTTTTCCTGCCGGAGAGTCACACGCCCGAGCAGCGCGCCTCGCAGGTCGAACGCCGCGGACGCCTGGAGTTGTCCGCGCTCGCGAGCCGGCCCGTGCTCTTCAAGCTGACGCTCGCGACGCTGCTCTTCACGATCGCGCACGCAATGCTCGAGTCGATTCTTGCGCTCTGGGCACTCGACCGGTTCGGCTTCGGCCCGCGCCAGGTCGGCCTGCTGTTCCTGCTCATCGGTGGCGTGCTGGTCGTCATGCAGGGCGGCGTCGTGGGACGGCTCACGCGTCGCTTCGAAGAAAGGCACATCGCCGTCACGGGGCTCGCGGTCTACATGACCGGCCTGGCGACGCTCGCGCTCGCCGACTCCGTGGCATTCGCGGTCCTCGGCGGACTCTGCTGCGGAATCGGTTTCGGCGCCTACAACCCTTGCATGTCGAGTCTGGCCTCGAAGCAGGCGGGTGCGCACGAGCGCGGCGTCGTCATGGGAACGTATCAGTCGGCCACGAGCCTCGCGCGCGTGATCGGACCGGCGATGTCGGGCGCGGTCTATGCCGCGGTGGCGATGCAGGCGCCGTACGTACTCGGCATCGCGATTTCGCTGCCGGCGATCTGGCTCATCCTGGCCACGCCCGCGGTCAGCGTTGCGCGGCCGGCAGCTCGATCGGAACGCGCGTGATGTGCCCGTGCTCCCGGCCCGGCGCGCGCCGGGGCCGCGGGACGAACGGCGCGCATGGGCGGCCGGTCAGAGCGTCAGCGTAGTCGAGAACACCACCACGCCCGTGCCAGAGATGCGCACGGTCGTCGGCGCGCCCTTGTCCACCCAGACCTCGATAGCCACTTCGCCGGGTCGCCCGAGCACTGCGCCCTGCATGCCGCGAAAGCGCGCCACGCCGTTGTCGGCGCGCAGCAGATCGTGTCGCACGAGATAGGTTCCGAGCATGCCGTGCGCGTTGCCGCTCACGGCGTCCTCGAAGATGCCGATCGCCGGACAGAACATGCGGGCTTCGGTCAGAAAGCCGGGTGCGCCGGTCTCGAGGGTGAAGACGAAGAAACCTTCGGCGCCGACGTGCGGCGTCAGGCGGCCGAGCGCCGCGAAATCGGGTTTGAGATTCGTGAGTGCGGCATGCGAGCGCACGGCGAGCACGAGGCGCGTGCTGCGCTGGCCGTAGATTTCCACCGGACAGCGCGGATCGAGGTCGGCGCGGCCGAGACCGAGCGCGTCGAGCAGCGTTTCGACTTCGCCGTGTTCGAGCGCGCGCACGCGGGTCGGCGCCGGCTGGCGCACGCCGACATGCGTCGCCTCGCCGCGCCGCTCCACGTCGATCTCGAAGTCGCCCGCCACCGATCGCTGCCGCAGGCGCTGTGTCGCGCCCGCAGCGAGCTGCGAGCGCACTACGTGCACCGCGAGCGTGGCGTGCCCGATGAAAGGCGCCTCGCGCAGCGGCGTGAAGAAACGCACGTACAGGTCGTGGTCCGCGCCGCGCGCCGACTGCACGAACGCAGCATCGCCGCGGCCGAGCTCGCGCGTGATCGCGCGCATCTGCGCATCGGTGAGTGCATCGGCGTCGAGAACGACGCTGGCAGGGTTTCCGGTGAACAGTCGCGTGGTGAACGTATCGACCTGGAAGGCCCGGAAGCTTCTCGACGTCATGGTGCGTGCTCGGTTGGACTGTCGGATCGACTGCAAGTCGTGGGCGGATGCCAGCTCGTAATGGTCGATCGTATCCAACTCGCGTACAATCCGCTGCGCACCTTGGGGTGGTCCTGCATGGGACCTGAGATGCTGAGCGCCGCAGGGCACATCAGCGAACCCGTTGAACCTGATCCGGTTAGTACCGGCGTAGGGAGCAGGTCGAATGAAAACCCACATCGTCGTCCAGGCGGCCCTGGTCGCCTGCGGTGCAGCGCAGTCCCTGCACGCGATGGACGTTCCGGCGCCGTCCGCGGATCGGCCGACCCCGGTCGAAGCCGGGGACCTGGGCGAAATCCTCGTCACGGCGACGTTGCGCACCGAGGCGGCGAGCAGCGTGCCGACGAGCGTGAGCGTGCTCACCCGCCGTACGCTGCACGAGGCCGGCGTGCAGCATTTCCAGGACGTGCTCGGGCTGATCCCGAATCTCAACTGGGCAGCGGGCAGCTCGCGGCCGCGCCATTTCCAGCTGCGCGGCATCGGCGACCTGGAGCAATACCAGGGCGCGCCGAACCCGTCGGTGGCATTCCTGATCGACGACATCGACCTGAGCGGCGTCGGCATGCCGGCGACGTTGCTCGACGTCGAGCAGATCGAAGTACTGCGCGGGCCGCAGGGCACGCGCTACGGCGCCAACGCGCTGGGTGGCCTGATCAAGGTGAAGACCGAAGATCCGACGCCCCTGTTCGCGGCGCGCACCGAGGGAACCGTCGGCGAGAACGACACTCGCGCGGTCGGCGGCGTCGTCAACGCCGCGCTGCCATGGCTCGACGACGGCGCGATGCGCCTGGTCGTGCAGCGCTTCCAGAGCGACGGCTTTCGCCACAATGCATTCCTCGACCGCGACGACACCAGCGGGCGCGACGAGCGTACCGCGCGTCTGAAGCTCGGCATGCGCACGTCGGACGCGTTCCGCGCCGATTTCACCGCGTTGCTCGTCGATCTCGACAACGGTTACGACGCGTTCGCGATCGACAATTCCCGCACCACGCAAGCCGACGACCCGGGCCGCGACGCGCAGCGCACCGCCGGCGCCTCGGCGCGCCTGCAGTGGACCGGCGAACGCCTCGACGTCGTCAGTATCACCTCGTACGCCGATTCGGATATCGACTATCGTTTCGACGGCGACTGGGGGAACGACGCGTTCTGGGGCGTGAACGCCCCCTACGACTTCACGTCCACGACCCTGCGCGAGCGGCGCACGCTGGCGCAGGATGTGCGGCTCTTGTCGCCCGCCGCGGCTGGAGAGTCCGATCTGTCGTGGGTCGTCGGCCTCTACGGTCGGCGTTTGCAGGAGGACAGCGCGGAGCTCGATCTCTTCAACGGTGCGGTATCGCGACAGCTGGCGAGTGAGTTCGAATCGCGAAGCCTGGCTCTGTACGGTCAGGCGGACTGGCGCCTCACGTCGCGCTTCGATCTGAGCACGGGATTGCGCCTCGAGCGACGCGATGCCGACTACACGGACAGCGGGGCGCAGGCCTTCGACCCGTCCGAAGATATGCTGGGAGGCCACTTGTCAGCGCGCCTGGCGCTCACCCACGGGCACACGGGCTACCTGACGCTGGCGCGCGGCTACAAGAACGGTGGATTCAACATCGGCACGTCGATTCCCGACGGCCGGCGCGAGTTCTTGCCCGAGTACCTCTGGAACCTGGAGACGGGCGTGAAGTCGGCGTGGCTCGGCGGCGCGTTGCAGACCGACGTCGCGCTCTTCTACATGCGCCGCTACGACCAGCAGGTGCTCACGTCGTTTCAGCTCGTTCCCGGGGATCCGCTCACGTTCGTGTTCTTCACGGACAACGCCGCGGAAGGGGAGAACTACGGCGCCGAGGCGAGCCTGCGCTGGCAGATCGATCCGGCGTGGCGCGTCGATGCCTCGCTCGGTCTCCTGAACGCTCGCTACGTCGAGTACGCGCGTCCCGACGCCGATCTCAGCGGCCGCGAGCAGGCGCACGCGCCGGACTGGCAGTACGCCCTCGGCGTTTCCTGGCGCCATCCGCTCGGATTCGTGGCGCGCGCCGATTTCACGGGCCGCGACGGTTTCTACTTCAGTGCCAGCCACGCGGAGCGCGAATCGACGGCGAACTTCCTCAACCTGAAGCTGGGCTACGAAGCAGGGCGCTGGTCGGCGTACCTGTGGGGCGAGAACGTGCTCGACGAGGAATACAGCCAGCTCGGTTTCTTCTTCGGCAACGAGCCGCCGGATTTCATCCCGCGCCGCTACACGCAGGCGGGCGATCCGCGCCAGATCGGCGCCACCTTCGTCGTGAACTTCGAATGACGGCCATGATCCGGGTGAAGCCATGAACGCCAGCACAGCTTTCGAGACCGGCGTCGAGATCAGCCTGTACCCGCTTGCGGAGGAGTTCATTCCGCCGATCCAGGCGTTCATCGACCGCCTCAACACGCACGACGGTCTGAAGGTCGTCACCAACAGCATGAGCACGCAGGTGTTCGGCGACTACGACCGCGTCATGAGCGTGCTCACGCGCGAGATGCGCACGACTTTTGCCGACGGGCGCAAGGCGATCTTCGTCATGAAGGTGCTCGGGCCGCTGCGCCCGGCGTGAAGCTGCAGGTGTGATCGACGTGTCGGACTTTCTCGGCCGCCTGCTGGCGGAGCTGGCCGCCTCCGGGCCGCCGGAGCTGATCGCGGTTTTCCTCGGCCTCGCGTATCTCGTGCTCGCCGCGCGACTCAGCATCTGGTGCTGGCCGGCCGCGTTCGTGAGCGTCGCCATCTATCTCTGGCTGTTCTTCGAGCACCAGCTCTATCAGCAGGCGCTCCTGCAGGTCTTCTACCTGGTGATGGCCGTGTACGGTTTCATGAAGTGGCGCACCGGGCTCGAGGAGCCGGACGCCGCGATTCGTCGCTGGGGCGCGCGCGAGCACGCCGTCGCCGTCGTCGCGGTGCTGGTGCTGACGCTCGTCACGGGCGCGCTCGAGGCGCAGTTCACCGACGCGCGCTTCCCGTACCTGGATGCCTTCACCACGTGGGGCAGCGTCGTCACCACGTGGATGGTCACGCGCCGAGTGCTCGAGAACTGGCTGTACTGGATCGTCGTCGACAGCGTGATGGTCTACGTGGCCTTCGCGTCCGGACTCGTCGCCACCGCCGGCCTGTTCTTCGTCTATCTCGGCATCGTCGTCGCCGGATACTTCGCCTGGCGCCGCCGCCTCGGAACCGTCACGGCCGATGCCGTCGCGACATGAGTGCTGTCATTCCCGAGTCGGCCCGGCCGGTCCTCGATCGGCATTTCGGCGCCGCCTGGCGCGACGCCACGGTCACTGAAGTCACGGGGACAGCCAACTTCGTCTGCCGTCTGCGCATCGGTCGCGAAGCGTTTGCGCTGCGCGTGCCGCGGATTTCCGACCGCGTCGCGCGGGTCGATCGGGCTTCCGAGCTGGCCGCGCAGCGCGCCGCCGCGGATGCCGGCCTGGCGCCCCAGGTCGTTGCCAGCGACGAACGCACCGGGGTCCTGGTCACCCGTTGGATGGCCGGGACTGTCTGGTCCCACGAACGGGCGTGTGAGGCCGAGGCGATCGTTGCAATCGCCAGCCTGTTCCGCAAGCTCCATGGCCTGCCGTCGGCCGGCGTGCGCCGCATCCGCCTCGAAAAGCTGATCGAGGACTACGCCGTGCAGCTTGCGGGCATGGGCGGCGAGGCCGCGGACGCGTGTCGCTCGCTGCGGCCCGTGGCCGATGCGCGTGTCGCGGCGGTGGGAGATGCGAAGCCCGTGCTCTGCCACAACGACGTTCATCATCGCAACGTCGTGCAGGCCGGCCACTTCGCCCGCAGCAACCTCTGCCTGCTCGATTGGGAGTATTCGGGTTACGGAGCGGCGGCGTTCGATCTGGCCGGATATGCCAGTTACCACGATCTGGACGACCGCGCCGCGTCGCTCCTGCTCGATTCCTACGCCGGTGGCGTGGCGTCGGCCACTTTCGCGCACTGGCGCTGGCTCTTCGACTATGTCCGCGCGCTGTGGGGAACCGTCACGGCGAGCACCGGCGGCGTCGGCGACCCACTGCCTGTTCTGCGGCGGCTGCTTTCGGCACACTAGCGGGATGGCAAAACTGAGGGTGGTCGACCGCGACGGCAAGGAGCACGTCGTGGACGCCCGGACTGGACTCAAGGTCATGGAGACCCTGCGCGAGCTCGAATACGGCGTCGCCGCCATCTGCGGCGGCATGTGTTCGTGTGCGACCTGCCACGTCTACGTGGACCCGGACTGGCTGCAGCGCCTGCCGCGCAAGCAGTCGGACGAGCAGGACCTGCTCTCCGAGCTGACACACACTCAGGAGAATTCGCGGCTGAGCTGCCAGGTGGAATTCACCGAGGCCCTCGACGGCCTGCGCGTCACGATCGCGCCGGACGAATAATGCGCGCGGCGAACAATCCCACCCTCGACGCATCATGAAACTGCCCGCCGCAATCGCCGGGCTGACGCCCTCGCTGACGGCGATCCGTCGCGACCTGCACCAGCACCCGGAGCTCGCCTTCGAAGAACGGCGCACGGCGGATATCGTGGTGCGCGAGCTCGAAGCCAGCGGCATCGAGGTGGCACGCGGCCTGGCGCGCACCGGAGTCGTGGGAACGCTGCGCGCGGGTTCCGGCGGGCGCGCGATCGGTCTGCGCGCCGACATGGATTGCCTGCCGCTCGCCGAGCTCAACGACTTCGCGCATCGCTCGTCCGCGGCGGGCTGCATGCACGCCTGCGGCCACGATGGCCATACCGCGATGCTGATCGGCGCGGCCCGCCATCTCGCGAAGACGCGCCGCTTCAACGGCACGGTGCACTTCATCTTCCAGCCGGGCGAGGAGATGGCGGGCGGCGGCAAGGTGATGGTGGAGGAGGGGCTGTTCACGCGCTTCCCGGTCGACGCCGTGTACGGCATGCACAACCTGCCGGGCCTGGCGGCCGGCCGCTTCGGCATGCGCGTGGGGCCGATCATGGCGGCGATCGACGAGTTCGATGTCACCGTCCGCGGCGACGGCGGCCATGCGGCGCTGCCTCACCGCGCGATAGATCCCGTGCTCGTGCAGGCGCACATCGTCACCGCCCTGCAGAGCATCGTCGCACGCCAGATCGATCCACTCGACAATGCGGTGCTGACCGTCACGCAGGTGCACGGCGGCGATGCCTACAACGTGATCCCGGAGTCAGTGGTGCTGCGCGGCACGGTGCGCAGCTTCAGGTCCGAAGTGAGCGAGCGGGTGGAGCAGGCGCTGCGGCACATCAGCGCCCAGGTGGCGTCCGCATTCGGCGCGCGCGTCGAAGTTGCCTACCGGAAACTCTATCCGGCCACCGTGAACACGGCGGCGGAAACGGCGAGCGCGGCGAGCGCGGCGGCGCGGGTCGTGGGCGATGCCAACGTTGCGACCGACGCCGCACCGTTGATGGCATCCGAGGACTTCGCGTACATGCTGCAGGCACGCCCGGGCGCCTACATCTTCATCGGCAACGGAGCGGGCGAGGGCTCGTGCATGCTCCACAACCCGCGCTACGACTTCAACGACGACGTGTTGCCGCTCGGTGTTGCGTACTGGACGTCGCTGGTCGAGCAGGAGCTCGCCTTTTCCTGAGGCAACACGCCTCTTGGCAGTTGTCACCGACTCGCCGCTTACAAACGACCGCGGTCTCTTGACAACATCGGCCACCCTCTCTAGAAAGTAGCGCCATCCGCTGTGCGACGAGAGAGGGAGACGGTGCGATGGAGCGACAACACCGTGTGCGCGCGGCGCGACCGTTCGACTTCGCGCAGGGGCTGGCCAGGAGACGCTGGCATCTCGTACCTCTTTTGCTGCTGACTTCGGGTCTCGCAGCCGCCGCGGTCACAATCTGGGTCGCTGAAAGCCACGGGACTCTCAAGGTCTCCGGGCTCGATGGGGCATTCCTGCTCGAGATTCCGGAAAGCCCCTACGGCAGCGGCGTGGTCGGTGTCGACGCGACCAGCGGCAACATCTGGACCTACGGTCAGCAGCGGCTACGCGCCTTTGATCGGGAAGGAGAAGAGTTCCTCGACGTCGCGTCGTCGGAGCTTCCGGATTGGGACCCCAACATCGACATGGCCGTCGATGGCGACGCCGGCAGGGTTTGGCTGCTTCTCGGCTCGGTCGTCTACTCGTACGACCTGCAGGGAATCCTGCAGGGATCGTTCGACTCGGGAAGCGCGTCGGAGCGCCTGACGCTCGATCGCTCTCGATCGATCCTCTGGATGGGCGGCGGCGCGCAGCTGCGCGCGTTCAACACGACCCTCCAGGAGGTGGAACTGGTCGACCTCGGTTCACTGCACGTTCGCTCGATCGAATGGGATAGCAACCGCGACGAGTTATGGGTAGCCGCTGGTGACCGGTTGCGCCGGTACGACGCGGACGGCGTGCAGGTTGCTGACATGCCCAATCCCGCTGGTAGTCTCACTTCATTGATGTCTCCGGACGGCGCCGGAGGGCTTTGGATCGCCGATTCAACCCAGGCATGGCGTGTCGATCCGACCGGCGGCGTCTCCGCGCCTTTCGCGCCATTCCCGGACTCCACTGTTCCGACCATCATCAGTCTGGTAGCGAGTCCCGTGGATCAGTCGCTGTGGGCTGCCAATGAAGACCACCTGCGTCACTTCGCCGTCAACGGCGCGGTCCTGCAGACGCTCGAGCTGATTCTCGAAGACAACGTGCAGCGCTACGTCGCGCACCTGAGCCTGTTCGCCGACCAGACACCGCCGACGCTGGCAATACTCGCGCCGCACGCCGGCAGCAGCCTGCGTGAGAGGCGCCCGCTGATCGATCTCGCGTATCTCGATCCCGGCTCTGGCGTTGATGCGAGCACGTTGGAGTTCACCCTGAACGGCAGCGCGCTCGCGGTTTCGTGCGAGTCGGCCGAAGACGGGGCCGAGTGTCGGCCGACGAGCGATCTGCCGGATGGGACCAAGAATCTGAGCGTGGTCGTCAGCGACCTGGAGGGTAACGGGTCCACACCGGCCACGCGCACTTTCACAATCGATACGGTCGCACCGGAGTTCGCGAACCTCGCGCCAGCTCAGGACGCGATAGTCGCCGCAGCGGCGCAAGCGATCACCGGCGCTGTCAGCGAGCCTGCTGTGGTCACGGTCAACGGGGCCCCGGTCAATCTGAATGGGGTTTCGTTCTCGGCAAGTGTCGTCCTGAGCGAGGGACCCAACTCCTTCGATCTCGTTGCGACGGACGCTGCCGGTAACGCGGGATCGGTCACGCGGCGCGTCACTCTCGACACGGTTCCGCCTGCACAGCCTGTGGCCACCTTGATCGCCGTCGGCAATCCGGTCAACGGTGTTGTTTCGGTTACCGGTGGCGCTGGGGCTGTAGAAGCCGCCGTCGGCGTCAGGATAGTGAACGTGCGCACGGGCGTCGTGGTAACTGTGCAGGCGACCGACAACGGTGCCTTCAGCGCTTCCATTGCCGCAATCCCTGGTGACGTTCTGCAGGTGCGTGCGATCGACGCCGCAGCGAATAGCAGCGCGCACGTGAGTGTGACGACCGGCGGTGGCGGAGGGGCTCTCGACGTGACGCTGTCGAGCCCAGTGCCGGGCACAACTGCCTCTCGAATCGCGGTGGTCACCGGCGCCGTATCCGGAAGCTCGGATGCAGGCGTCGCGGTGAACGGCCGCTCGGTTGCAACCTTCGCCGATAGCTCCGTGCTGCGCTTTTCGACGGCCGTCGACCTGTTGCCAGGCGCAAACGAAATTCAGGTGATTGCCAGAGATCCGGCCGGAAACACCGCGATGCGTGTTGTCACAGTCGCACGATCTGGTGAAGCACTCTTCGACGTCGAAGTCGCGCCGGCGTCCGGGGTCGCCCCGCTCAACGTAACCTTCCGAATACGTCAGTACAGCGAAGACGGGCCGGTGCGCGTAGAGCTCGACTACGAGGGCGACGGCTCCGTTGATCGGGACGTGCCTACAGACGAGCTCGAGTTCGCCTATTCGTATGCGCAAGCCGGCATTCTCAGTCCGGTGGTGTTCGTCACCACGGCAGATGGCCAGCGGCGCGCGTACTCGACCACCGTTGTCGTCGAATCCACGGCTCAGATCGACGCCAAGGTCCAAAACACATGGAGCGGTTTTCGAGGCGCCCTCGCCGCGGGGAACGCGGTGGGCGCGGCGAGTTACTTCTCGAGCCGCGCACGCGCGCGGTACGCCACATTCTTCAACGAGCAACAAGGCCAGCTGGCTGCGCTCGGTGCCGATCTCCCGACGCCGCAAGCGGTTGAAATTTCTGGAACGTATGCCGAGTACGCAATGGTGCGGGAGATCGGCGGCGTATCGCGCCTGTTCCTGGTCCAGTTCGTCCGCGATGCGGATGGCGTCTGGCGAATCGCCGGGATGTGAGCGACATGACACCGCAGCGACAGGTGGTTCGAATCATCGCAGACACGGCTGCGGCGCTGCTGCTGCTGATCAGCTCGGTCGTAATCGCGCAGAGCGGTGAGCCTCGTCCGGACGCGCCCGTTGTTCAGCAGGGGACGCAGTCATCGCGGCCTGCTGTGGCGAGCACGCGATCGGCTGAGGCCCCTTTCGGAGTTGAGGCAACGCCGGCGTCCGGGCTCCCGCCACTGAACGTGACCTTCCGGATCCTTCAGTACACCGAGGATGGACCGGTGCGCGTAGAGCTCGACTACGAGGGCAATGGCGCCATCGACCGCGATGTCGCTACGGACGAGCTCGAGTTCGGATACTTCTATTCACAGACCGGAACGTTCCGCCCCATGGTCTTTGTGACCTCGGCTGACGGCCGGCGACACTCACTCTCAGCCACGATCGTTATCGAGTCCGCGGCGCAAATCGACGCGAAGATCCGGGGTGTTTGGAACGACTTTCGTGCGGCGCTCGTTGCGGAGGACACGTCCGCCGCCGCCAGCTACTTCTCTGAAGTTGCACGCACGCGCTATGCCGCGCTGTTCAACCAGGAGCCGGACGAGCTCGCCGCCCTGGGTGCAGGCCTGCCCGAGCTGCAACAGGTCACGATCATGGCGAAATACGCTGAGTACTCGGCCGTCCGGGAGATCGACGGCGTCGCACGCCTCTTCCTGGTTCAGTTCGTCCGCGATCCGGATGGCATTTGGCGAATTGCAGGGATGTGAGGCTGCATGAAACGGAGACACATATTCCTTTGGATCGCGGCTACGGTCGCGGCTGCGCTGCTGGTGCTGAGCACAGTCACGATTGGACTTCCGGTCGGTGCGCGCATCATCGACGCGAGCACACGGCGCCCGGTGGAAGACGTAGTGGTCGTGGGCGCCTGGCAGGTGGAGGCCGGAACCTTGGCCGGCTCAGTTCCGGCCGGGGCGCTGTATGCAGCGGAGACAGTTACCGGCGCTGACGGGCGATTCTCGTTCCCACTGTGGGTGCGCCTGCATCGGCCGTTCTTCCCTCTTAGCTTCCGCGGATTGCACCACAGCCAGGATCCCGAGCTGCTCATCTACACGCGTGACCATGTGCCGCGCATTGTGGACAACGCGGCGGGTCGCCGCTCGGATTACGACACTAACCCCGCGTGTTGCGCACTTTTGGTGACCTCCTCGTGGTGGACCGGCAAGGACATCACGCTCGAGAAATGGGATCCGTCGCTTTCGGTCGTGCCTGATGTCGAGACGGTTGACGTATTCGAAGGCCGAGTCATCGAATCATTTCGTGGTGCAAACGGTCGGCTAACATGCGACATGCCGCGCGTCGCAGAGATGCTGCGTCGGCTCGACGCGGACCTCGGCGATATTTCGTTCTTGGCGGGCAATCACCACATCGTTCGCGCCTGCGGGCACGAGAAGCTTTTCAGCAGGGCGGGGGCAAACAGATGATCGCGCGCGTCGCAGGTCTGGCGATGGGCGGGTTGTTCGCCATTGCGGTCAATAGCTCGTTCGCCTACGAAATACCCACCCACCGGCAACTGTCGCGGATTGCCTATGATCGATCAGTGCTCGCGGACGGTACCAAGTTGGCCGCGTTCGGCGTCGCTGACAGTGTTAAGCAGGTACCGACGTCACGGGACGAGACCGGAACGACTCGCGATGCAATGGAGCTGGGTGCGCAGTACGAAGATGACGTGCTGCCTCTTCCACCGCGCCCCTTCAATCACTTTTTCGATCCGCAGAATGCGGGCCGGGGTCTGGACATTCCTCCATTGCCCGTGCAAGTTCCCTCGCCACGCTGGATGCTGGACGAAGACGGCACGCTCGACGCTTCTCAGCAATTCTCCGCACGCCGCGCGCGAACTTACCTGTATCAGGCGATTACGTCGCGTCAGCGCGCAGATCGGGTACGCTCTCTGGGCTTGACTCTTGAGTCAGTCGGCCGAGTGGTGCACCACCTCCAGGACATGGCGCAACCCGCCCACGTTCGCAATGATGCTCACTTCGCGCTGCCCGGGCTTCCCGTGCCGGACGTCTACGAACAATGGACCAACGGGCACTTGGCCGAACTGCCCCTGGTACCCGTCTATTCGGGTAACGGCGTGGACTTGCTGCGCTTTCCGGACTCGCGCAGTTTCTGGCAGAACGAAGGCACCGGCATCGCCGAGTTCACGAGCCGGAACTTTGTCAGCGACGACACCAACTTTAACGAAACCGGCGGCACGATCGGCACGCCGGCTGACTATCTTCTGCCCGCGGCACAACCCTGTGCCGGAACGGGATTGCTACGCGCGACGGACGTGCGGGATCCGACCCTTCTCGGCTCGAGCTGGCCAATCGTGGCGCAGGCCTGGTTTGTTGCTACCCCTGTCGAGGATCTGCTGCTGCCGTTGCCTGCGAGCGTGACGTGCAACGAGCGCACCAGCACCTATGCATACTTCGCGAGCCTGTCGGGTCTCGAAAGCGGACCGGTCTTTACCTACAACAGCTTCAACTTCCGTGCGGCCCACAGCTATCTGATACCTCGCGCCATCGCCTACAGCGTCGGCTACATCAACCATTTCTTCCGCGGCCGGATCGGCGTGGAAGCGGTCGCGCGTGAAGCCGACACCTATCGCTTGGTAATCCGCAACAGGTCGGCCGCGGGAGCGGCACTGAGGCGGGCGAGTGCGCCGAACGCGCCTGCGGAGTTCGAGGTCTGGTACCACGCACCCAATGACGAGCGGCTTGCCGCTGTGGTGTTCGAGGGCGCAAGCATCGCACCGGGTCCGGGCATTGCCGTCGACTCGGCGCATCAGATCAGGTTCTCGCTGCCGGCGGGCGCCATCGCCGGCGAGCAGGATTCGTTCACCGTCGTTTACCGTGGGGTGCTCGGCGCCGAGGACGGCGTCGCCGCGCAGACGTTCACCGTGGGTGACGCAGCGATCTCGGTGACACCGAACTACCTGCCCGCCGACGGTGTACCCGGAACCCGGTCGATCCGCTGGACTGGTGCCGACTGGCAAATTGCTGCTGCCAGCGTGCAGGCTGGCAACACCGACTGGCGCGGGCTGCGGCGCGAGGACGTAGTCACATGGGACGGTCCTGCATCACGTTACTTCTACTCCGCGGCGCAGAACGGCGGAATCAGCCCGCAGATCTACGCCGGCGGAAGTCTGTTGGCAGTCGCGCCGGGCAACGTTCTCGGCGCCGCGATCCGATACACGAACGGATACCGCGAGCTGCTGGCTGCGACTTACACGGCAGGCGCGCTGCGCGTGTACGGGCGCCGTTTCAGCCTTTCCTACCCGAACCACGATCCGTATCACGTCGCGAACAATCCGTTGGGCTGGCGGCTCTTGTATTCCGGCGTGCACGCCGTGCCGACGTCGCCCTTCTTCTTCAACGGCTCGGGGACAGAAGGCCAGGCCATGCTCGAAAATTTCCAGCGCGTAAAGGTGCGCTTGTTCGCGACTTCGGCCAGCGCGGTGCAACTCCCGATGTATGGGCAGGGTGCGAGGACGGTCACCGTTTCAACCACGAGAGTGCCGGTATTCAACCGGTTCAACTGCATGACCGGTGTGACCAGCAATGGGTCCACGCAGGAGACGGTGGGCTGGAACGTTCCCACAGTGATGTGCGCCGACTATCGTGGCGACCAGGAGGCCCTCTGCCAGGTGGATTCGGAGCCGAGCGCCACGGAAACCTGGAGCGGTACGATCGATTTGCCGGGAGGCGGTGACTACGACCAGCGTGTCACGAGGAACAAGACGCAGTCACTGCACAGGATGCTGCGCGCCGGAGAACTCGTGGTACCCCTGACAGGCACCAACAACATCACGAATGCCACTAGTCGGGAATGGTTCTTGTCGACGACCGACTTCGGCATAGACGACGATTCGACCCAGACGGGGCGTACGCACGACATTCGCATCCTGTACCTGGACGTACGCAACGGGCTTGCCGCCTACAGCGACAGGCACGAGACGTTCCGGTTGCAGATCAGCGATTCATACGACTTCGGGCCGGATGAGACAGGCTTCTTTCGAAGCTGGAGGGTTCGCACGACCTCCAACCTGCGTGCCCGCGAGAGCCGCATGATCGTCAGCATGAATGGCCAGCAGACTATACTCGGATCGGTAACCACCCCCCTCGAAGACTCAACCGTGACGACCCGCGGCAATTTCGAGTTCCAAGGGTGGGACTGCACACGGTTCGTAGACCCCACGAACAATACGAATACGACGACTACGCAATTCAACGACCTGGGGTTTGAATTTCCGCGCTATGTGCATCCTCGGGCGCTCGATGCGAACGTGTCACAGGGCTACGCCGTGGACGAAGCCGGGAATGTTGCCGCATCGAGCGCGATCTGGATCAGGCAACCGAACGATACGTTTGTCCGGACGGGAACATGGAACTTCCTGACCAACGGCACCTTGCCCGCGCTCCTGCCGGGAGCGGGGGCGGATCCCGCGTACTATCCGATCGGCGTCATTCGATAAGGAAGTTCGGCGCCCGAGCTACCCTTCGCCGGTGGGCTGCCACTACTTCTTCCCTTCCGTCTGCTTCTTTACCGCGTCGGCCGCGGCCTTGATCGCCTCGGGATCGCCGAGGAAGCGGCTCGACACGCGGTTGAGCTTGCGGTCGAGCTCGTAGACCAGCGGCACACCCGTCGGGATGTTGAATTCGACGATGGCCTCGTCGGACATGCCGTCCAGCATCTTCACCAGCGCGCGCAGGCTGTTGCCGTGCGCGACCACCAGCACGTTGCGACCGGCACGCAGCTCGGGCGCGAGACGACCTTCCCAGAACGGCATGACGCGCGCGAGCGTGTCCTTGAGCGACTCGGTGGCGGGCAGCTCGTCGTCGCGCAGGCCGCGGTAGCGCGCTTCGAAACGCGGGTGGCGCTTGTCGTCGCTATCCAGGGGCGGCGGCGGCATGTCGTAGCTGCGGCGCCAGACTTTGACCTGGTCCACGCCGTACTGCTCGACCGTCTGCATCTTGTTGAGGCCCTGCAGAGCGCCGTAGTGCCGTTCGTTGAGGCGCCAGCTGCGTTCCACGGGGATCCACATGAGGTCCATCTCGTCGAGCACGATCCACAGCGTGCGGATCGCGCGCTTGAGCACTGAAGTGAACGCGACGCTGAACGTGAGATGCTCCTTGATCAGCTCCTGGCCCGCCTGCAGCGCCTCGATGCGGCCGTGCGCGGTCAGGTCCACGTCCGTCCAGCCGGTGAAGAGATTCTCCAGGTTCCACGTGCTCTGCCCGTGGCGTACCAGAACCAGTTTGCCGCTCAAGCCTGCCCCTCCGCTTCGTGCGACGCATTATAGCCGTGCGGGACGGCCTCGGCGTTGACAGCGCCCGCGGCCGCGGCGGAAACTCGCGCACAGTGCGCATTGGGGCGCCACCTGTCCGCGGCAAGGGAGCTCGCTCCCACCCAACCGGTTCGCAGATACCGCGATCAACCTCTTTCCGGCCTTGACAGTGAGCGGACGCAAGGCACAACGGAAGGAAGGTCCCATGATTCGCAAGCTCACTGCGAACAGCAGTCTCGACACTCTCAGGAAGGAAGCGAAGCGCTGGCTCAAGGCCGTGCGCGCGGGCGAGGCCGATGCGCTGACAAGATTGCAGCGCACGCTGCCGCGCGCGGAAGGATCCGCCGGCCTGCGCGAGATTCAACAGGCGCTCGCGCGCGAGCACGGCCTGGAAAGCTGGGCGGCGCTCACGCTGCAGCTCGCCGACGCCGGGCTGGCCCGCCGTACGCACGCAGAACGCCTCGCGGAGTTTCTCGAACAAGCGATCGTCAACTACGGCATGGCGCCGCACGACGGCAAGTGGGAGGGCTCATATCCGGACGATCCGTCGCGTCGCGAATACGCTGCACGCATTCTCGCGCGGCATCCCGAGATCGTGCGCGACAGCCTGCATGCCGCAGCGATCGGTGGCGAGGTGGACGAGGTCAGGCGCCTGCTGGCGCGGGATCCGCGCGCCGCTTCCAGCACGGGAGGGCCGCGGCGCTGGGAGCCGCTGCTGTACATGGCGTACGCGCGGTTGCCGGTCGCGGCAAGCGTCGAGAACGCGGCGACGATCGCGACACTGCTGCTCGATCACGGAGCCGATCCGAACGTGCAGACCAGCGACGGCGAGAATCCGTTCACCGCGGTGACGGGGTTCATCGGCGAGGGAGAGCGCACGCCGGAACAAGCACCGCCTCATCCACGCGCCGGGGAGCTGGTCCGCCTGCTCATCGAGCGCGGGGCCAGCCCGTTCGACACGCAGGCCCTGTACAACACGTCTCTCTGGTTCGACAGCACGAAGTGGCTGGAGCTGCTTTACGGCTACGACGAGCGCGCCGGGCGGATCGGCCGGTGGAACGCGCCCGCGAGCGGCGGGCAGCGCTGGCTCGACTATCTGCTGGGCAACGCGGTGGAGCGCAATCACCTCGCGCGGATCGAATGGCTCCTGGCGCATGGCGCCAGTCCGCGCGCGCTCCACGCGTACACGAAGCGCAAGCTCTATACGGTCGCGGCGCTGCACGGTCACGCGAGGGCAGCGGAGCTGCTCGCCGACGCCGGCGCCGAGGTTGAGCAGCTTTCCGGGCGCGAAGCGTTCCAGGCTGCATGCCTGCGAGGGGACGCCGCGGTGGCGCGGGCACTCGCGGCGGAGAATCCCACGCATCTGCAGGATCCGGACGCGTTGCTCGCGGCGGCGACGGCGGGCAACGTCAGCGCCGTGGCGTTGCTGCTCGATCTCGGCGTTGCGCCGGATGGCGCCAATCACGGCGGCGAGCACGCGCTGCACGCCACCGCGTGGGCGGATTCCGTCCCGGTGGCCCGCCTCCTGATCGAGCGCGGCGCCCAGATCGACGCGCGCGACCGCAGGTACGATGCCACGCCGCTGGGTTGGGCGATTCATCTCGGCAAGCCGCAGGTGTGCGATTTCCTCAGCACGGTCAGCACGGACGTCTGCTCACTGACGAGGCTGGGCCGCATCGATCGCCTGCGGTCGGTCCTCGCGGCGCAACCCTCGCTGGCGCAGGAGGTACGGAACGATCGCACGCCGCTGTTCTGCCTGCCTGCGGACGAGGATCTTGCAACCGAAGTCGCCATGTTGCTTCTGGCGCTCGGCGTCGATCCCCGCATCCGCGATCGCCAGGGACGCACCGCGGCCGACGAGGCGGAACGCAACGGAATGGACGCACTGGCGCAGTTCCTGCGCGAAGGGTCCTAGGCGACGGCACGCTCCCGGTGCGCCTGTCGTCTGCGGCGCGCCTGTCGTTCGCGGGCGCGCCGGTCGTTCGCGGGCGCGCCGGTCGTCCGTGCCCGGTTTCGTGGTCGCTCCTTCAGCGGTCCCAGCGCACCCGCCGCTCGCGGCGGGTGCGCGCGAGGATCTCCTCGTTGATCGCGTGCCGGTCGCGCGCCGCGGGCGGGTGGTGCAGGTGCCAGGCGATGCCGGCGAACAGCAGCGTGCGACGCTGCACGCCGGCATGCCCGAGGCGGGCGGCGAGCTCCTTGTCCTCGGAGCCCCAGCCCGTCATCTTCTCGTTGTACCCGGCGACGCGTGCGAAATCGCCGCGCCAGTACGCAAGGTTGCAACCCTTGATCGCGATGAAACCGTTGGCGAGGCGCGAGACGGCGCGGCTCAGGTTCGGCAGGCGGGCGGCGTAGAGGCGGCGCAGTCCTCCGAGGCCGGGCGAGAACGGCGTCAGCGCGTGCGGTTGGCCGTCCATGAGTCTCTGGGTGAGGATTTCATCGGCCATGACGCGCGTGCCTTGCACGTAGCAGCCGTGCCGTGCAGCACGGCGATGATCGGCCACGAACTCCTCGTGCAGCACCATGTCGCCGTCGACCTGTACGACGTAGTCGGCAGTGGTGCGCGCGACCGCGAGGTTGCGGATGCGGCCGGCACGGAAGCCGTCGTGCTCGTGCCGCACGTGGACCACGGGGTAGGGCACGGAAGCCGCGAAGCGCTCGATCACGACGCGCGTCGTCTCGCCGGAACCGTCGTCCGCGATCAGCAGCTCATGCGGCTTCTCGCTCTGCCGCAGAACGCTCTGCAGAACGGTAGCGAGCGCATCCGGTCGCTCGTAAGTCGAGACGAGAAGTGCCGCAGTCAGCAAACCCGAATGCTCGCTCCCATCATTGTTCGGCGAGGCGACGCACGGCCTGCAACGCGACGGACAGCGTCGCGAAGTCGACGGCGCCGCTGCCCTTCATGTCGCTCACGGTGCGCAGGATGTAGTCGATGTGCAGAAGGCGTGTCGATAGCCAGCTTTCGAGCGCGCGCGCCGGGTCCCTGGCCTTGCGTCCGCCCAGGACGCGCGCCGTCAGGTTGCGCTGCAGGGAATAGAGGTTGTCGCGCAGCGTGCCGCGCGCCACCGCCTGCCAGTGTCCGTCGATCGCGAGCTCCTCGATGCGGTCGCGGATCCAGTCCAGGCTCAGCCGCTCGCCGAGCAGGAAGTACGTGCGCGCCGCGACCTCGACGTCCGTGTTCTGTGCCTGCGACACCTCGACGATGTCGAGCGCCGAGTGCATGGGCGTGAGCGCCGCGATGCGCGTCGCGATCTTCGGCGGCACCTTCTTCGCGGCTTGTTCCTCGACTGCTTCGCGGTAGCGCGAGAGGTCGCTGCCCGTGAGCACCGCCTCGAGACTGGCGGCGAGCGCAGCGATGCCGGGCGCCAGGCGGGACACGGACTTCTCGATATCCAGGTCCTCGGCGTGGCGGGCGAGGAACCAGTACGTCATGTGCCGCAGCAGCCGGCTGGTCTGGTACATCATCGAGTACTGCGTAGCCGCGCTCACCTTGTTGTCGAGCGCTTCGATGGCGAGCCACAGCTCGCGCATGTCGAAGACTTCGCGCGCGATCGTGTAGGCGCGCGCGATCGCGGCTGGGGCGGCGCCCGTGTCCTCTTGCGCGCGCAGTGCGAACACCGGGCCCATGCGGTTCACGAGGCTGTTGGTGGTCGCGGTGGTGACGATCTCGCGGCGCAGCCGATGACGCGAGAGGTCGCGCCCGTAGCGCTTGCGGATCGGGGCCGGAAAGTAGCGCTCGAGCTCCTTGGAGAGGTAGGGATCCTCGGGCACGTTCGAAGCGATGAGCTTGTTGTAGAGCGAGATCTTGCTGTACGCGAGCACGATCGCCAGCTCCGGCCGCGTCAGGCCGAGGTTGCGCTTGCGCCGCTCCTGCGCGTCTTCCTCGTTCGGCAGGAACTCGATCACGGGATCGAGCTCGCCGGCCTGCGCCAGCGCGCGCACCACGTGCATGTGCTCGCTGAACCGCTCTGCGGCATTCGCTTGCAGTGTGCTGATCGCCTGGCCCTGCAGGTAGTTGTTGCGCAGGACCAGCTCCGCCACTTCGTCCGTCATCGCCACCAGCAGTTTGTCGCGGTCGGCGCGTTTCAGGCGCGCGTTCTGCATCATCGGGTTGAGCAGGATCTTGATGTTGACCTCGAGGTCGGAGCAGTTCACGCCGGCGGAGTTGTCGATGAAATCCGTGTTGAGGCGTCCGCCGGTCTGTGCGTACTCCACGCGCCCGAGTTGCGAAAGGCCCAGGTTGCCGCCCTCGCCGATCACCTTCGCGCGCACCTCGTTGCCGTTCACGCGCAGCGCGTCATTGGCGCGGTCGCCGATGTCCGCGTGCGACTCGCGGCTGGATTTCACGTAGGTGCCGATGCCGCCGTTCCAGAGCAGGTCGACCTCCATCTTGAGAATGGCGCGAATCACTTCCTGCGGATTTGCGGAAGCGGCGCGCAGCCCGAGCACGGCCTGCGCCTGCGACGAAAGGGAGATCGATTTCGCCGAGCGCGCGAAGACGCCGCCGCCTTTGGAGATCAGCTTGCGGTCGTAGTCCTCCCACGACGAGCGCGGCAGGTCGAACAGGCGCTGGCGCTCCTTGAAAGTGCGCGCGGCGTTGGGCTCGGGGTCGATGAAGATGTGCTGGTGGTTGAACGCGGCGAGCAGGCGGATGTGCGGCGATTGCAGCATGCCGTTGCCGAACACGTCGCCGGCCATGTCGCCGACGCCG
>Ga0187894_10002115_pt1 | contig 24187 bp, 28 predicted proteins | sample GBC1701081metaG_FD_136650 | JGI IMG/M metagenome (GOLD analysis project Ga0187894, IMG submission 136650) | White microbial mat communities from a lava cave in the Kipuka Kanohina Cave System on the Island of Hawaii, USA - GBC170108-1 metaG ... | reverse complement strand
TTAAACGGCAAACTCGTCCTCAAAATCGCTCTCAACAAAAAAAGAAGAACCTGGTTCTCCGGCCTCTGGAACTACTCCAAAACCTTCGAGTTTCCCTTTGTTCTTTCTAACGCGTAATCTGGGATAAAAGAATTTATTCGACTGAATAATCAAAATCCAAAACCTTTCAAATGGACCAAGAAAGCTGAAGAAATACTGAAAAAAGTAAACCATTGTAAAGGTCTAATGGAGACAGCACACTAGCAGAAACCTGACCGTCAGGGAGGGCTAGACGCTCGCCGCAAAAAAGCCCTCCCTGACGCTCAGGCTTCTGCTTATGCCTAGGCGAATTGGATGATCGCGAAATTTGCTCCGCACGGATCGGTGCAAAGCCCGATGCGGCCGACGCCCGGCGCGTCGAAAGGCTCCTGCCGGATCGAGCCGCCGTTCACTTTTATCTTCACAGCGGTTTCGTCAGCGTCCGTGACCGCGATATACGCCGTCCAATGCGACGGTGGCGGGTTCTCGCCCCAACTTTCATCGATCGGCATGATGCCGCCGTGAGCGGTATTATTCAGATGAATTTCAGCATAGGTCATCGGCGTGATCTTGCTTTGCTCCAGAGTCCAACCGAACATGTCGCCGTAAAAGCTCTTCGCCTTCTCAAAATCTCTTGTTGCCAGCTCGCGCCAGCAGATCGTTCCCGGTTTTGGTTTTGAAAATTCAGCCATAAATTTGCTCCTTTGACCGGAGCGGCAAGCATCCACGCTTGCCAGCGCCCGTTTAAGCGGCGTGCGAAACTTTACAGAAAATCCTAAAGGTTCAAAACCGCTTTTTGTGATTGAACATTCATGGCAAGCAAGGATGCTTGCCACTCCAATCTATGCTCTCGTGAACTCGGTTTCGACGGCCCATTCTTCCTGGTCTTCGGGCGAGACGTTGAACATCAGATATTTGAATCCGTCGCCGGACGGCACGATTTCCGTCCGCCAGCCCCAATCGGGATGGCCTTCGACCTTGTATGTACCTTTCACATTTACGGCGCCGTTCTCGCCGCATGTTCCTTCGCAACTCATGATCACGTTCGCGGAATGCCAACTGTCCGTCCAGACGGCGTGCGCGTTCGAATTGCCGTCACCGTTAATAACGATAAAACCTTCCTTCGGTTTGCCCTCGTGTTCCCATGTGTATGCGATCTCAAGACACGTTCCGCCGGCGAGCGTCCTGACGGTTGCGGTCGAAGCCGATTCTTTTATCGGATCGGACTCCCAGGACAAATTCAAACGGTTGGTTCCTTTCCAATCGCCGACTAAATTCAAAAGTTTTTCGTGGACTGCCATATCGGTATTTTATTTTCGTGCTCTCGGCACCTTTGACGCACCGGGGATGCCGCTCCAATCACATCGCTTGTAGCGTGATCAGAGAAATATTTGCGCCGGTCGGGTCGGTTACGACGGCCATTCGTCCGACCTTTGGAATATCATAAGGCCCGAATACAACATTACCGCCCAGCTTGGCGGCCTGTGCAACCGATTCGTCAACGTTGTCCACCGAAACGTAAAGCGCTATATGCGCGGGCGGCATACGTCCGCCGAACATCTCCGGCTTCATTCCGTATAGCGCGCCGTCCGGGTAGCCATCGCCGCCGGATGAAAATTCGAGATATTCCATCTCGCCCTCGCTATTTTCGCTCTTGTTAAACTGCCATCCGAAAACGTTTTCGTAAAAAGGCCGGCACTTGGCAATATCCGTCGCGGCAATTTCCGACCAGCAAAATTCTCCATGACCCGGCATTTCGAGCGCCGTTCCCGCAGCTTTGTCACTCATACTTCGTTCCTCTTCTTGTCAAGATTTCGGACGGAAGCATAACACGAAGAGCCTTTGGTGTAAATTTACGACTGGAACGCAGGCTGCCAGCCTGCATGAGCGTCGCCCCGATGCGAGCCAGTTTTTCGTGCTCCGCACTCATTGCAGGCTGGCAGCCTGCGTTCCATTCGTGAGAAGGTTTAAGTTGCGGAGTGAGGAGTGTTGCTGCTTTGAGGGGCAAAGCCGGACGGTTTCCGCAACTCAAAAGATTGATCTGTGTGTGAGACAAACTATAGTCGTCTCTTTATCTAGGTAAACCGCCCGCTGCCGCAGGCGGTACAGAAATCGGTTATCGTTAACCGGCCCGACGCATCGGAACGACGGGGTTCGAGATGGCCAGCAGGTGATCGATCAGCGAAGACGCCGCACGCCGCGAAAGCTCGTTCACCTTGCATTTCATCACCGACATGCTCTCTTCATCCGGGTCGAGATCGTGCTCGCGGCAGATCGCGCGGATCATCCCGAGCTGCTTGGTCGTCACCATGTCCGAAAGCGTTTTTGCGACCGGATCGGACGGAAATTTCGCGACAATAGTCGCAGGAGGCGGCTCCGGTGTCTCATCGTTATCGAACGCGTCGAACTCTTTCTTGTAGAGCTCGCGTGCGATGCCGAATTTCACCGCGGCACGTTTCAGCGCGTCGTGCTCGGCTTTTTTAATACCCATCTCGCTGGTCGAGAGCCCGGTTCCGATGCCTTCTCGTGTAACGCCGTCGATCGTGATCGCGACCGTCACGGCAGCGATATCGCCAAACGTGCGAATATCCTTAACCATATGTGCCCAGTTCGGCGCGGTTTCGTCCAGGATGTCGGCGACCGTGTGCCATTCGATGTAATCCACAGTGCGGACATTGCCGTTACGGTCGCGCCAGCCTTCGCGCTGCCGCACGAGGCTAGGATCGACGTGTTCGCGAAGCTCGCGGAGCGTCGTGGAAAAATCCAGTACATTGGCCGATTGCTCGGCGCCGTTTGTTTGAACTTCTTTATTCTTTAATTCGGTGTTTTTCATTTTGTTCTCCTTCGTGACGAACGGTTCGGTCAATTATTCAAAAGCGGTTTGACAGCCTGTTTTCAAACCGGATAATCGACAACCGTTCTCTGTTCGCCGCGTTCAGGCTGCCCGCGACTCAGTTTTTGATTTTTCAAAATAGCTAGGACATTCACCCTTATACGTCCTATCTGTGAAACATCGTACCACAATAATTTATTAGTTGCAAGGGTGAAACGAGGTGTTGCATTTAAAATTTTTATGTGTTATGTTTTATTCATGAAATGCAAAGTGCAGCTATGACACTTAATTTTCATGGAGGCAAAAACCGATTATGGCATTCAAAAACAACAACAATTTTGTGAAGACTAACGAGCTTGGAAAGGCGATCAAACGCCGCCGAGAGGAGCTTGGCCTTAGCCTGCGCGACGTGGCGGACAAGACGGACGTTTCCGCCTCGACGCTTTCGCGCATTGAGAACGGCACCGGCAAGCCGGACGCCGACAATATCGCGCGGCTGACGGGTTGGCTGGATATGCCGATCGACCGCGTGATGAAAAAGGGCAAGGGCGACGTCGAGCCGGTTATCTATTACCCGCATGAAGCGACGCCTGAGATCGTAGAGGCTCACCTTCGCGCCGATAAAAACCTGTCGCCGGAGACCGCAAACGCCCTTTCCGAGCTATTCAGGGTCGCTTATAAGCAGTTCAGCAAACCAGGAAAGTAAAAAAGCGGCGAACTCGGCTGTAAATTAAGTCTTTATGGGCTTTAGAGGACATTTTTGTCGAAAAATATGGAAAACGCAATCACGTTATCGAATACACGGGTAGAGGCGGTAAATCCGGGCCGTTTCGTTATGGACACGACCTTTGTGCTGTTTTTTCTGGCGATGGACATCGGAGCGTCGGTCGGCTCCTTCGGGTTGGACGTTCTGCTTTCGGCCGTTACGCTGATAATGTTTGTAGTCTTGCCCTATTTCCTGCCGTTTTCCGGCAAAAAGCCCGATTTTGCGGGTTGGGCGATTGGCAGAGTATTTATCGCGATTTTAGCGATATTGGCTGGTTTGGCGGTTCAATCGGCGGCCGGAACGGTATTGCCGGAAGGCGTCCGCTACGTGCCGATGACGCTGCTCATCGGCTCAGCAATTTTATGCGCCGTTATACGCATTTATGCTATGCTAAAAGTTCGTTTGGCGGTTTAGGCAAAAGGCGTCGAACGTACACAAGTCCGCGGCCGTTTCGGGAACGGTCGCGGATTTTTATCGCACCACAGAAGGTTATAATATATGTTATAACCAGGAGAGATATATGACTGCGAAGTTAAAAATAACTACTGTTGGAAATTCTGCGGGTATTGTATTGTCGAAAGAAATTCTCAACAAATTGCATGTATCCAAAGGAGATACGCTTTTCGTGATGGAAACCCCTAAAGGGATTGAGCTAACAGCTTACGATCCCGCGGTGGCTCGGCAAATCGAGGTAGCGGAGCGTGTAATGCGCGAGGATCGCGACGCGTTGAGGAAGCTTGCCGAATGAATGAACCTGTTTGGATAATTCTTGAAGCGGTTTACGCGATTCACAAAGCTCAGATCGCCGAGCATGGCGGCTCAGACGGCGTGCGCGACAACGGGCTCTTATTGTCCGCGCTGGCAAGGCCGATAAATTTGTTTGCTTACGGCGATAACGTGGATATGGCCGCGCTTGCGGCAAGTTACGCTTTCGGCATCGCGAAGAATCATCCTTTTATCGATGGAAACAAACGAACCGCTCTGGTCGCGATGCGCACCTTTCTTGCGATGAACGGCTGCAATTTTGTCGCTTCGCCGGAAGAAAAATACACCACAATATTGCGGCTTGCGGAAGGCGATCTTGATGAGGATGAATTAGCCAACTGGATCAGACGCTGCATATCATGATTAGCCCTTATACGAACACGATTTCCTGCTTGGCAAGGGCCGAGTGGATAATATTGATCCGCTCAAAAAGCTCTGCAAACTGGCCAGGCGTGAGAGCCTGAGCGCCGTCGCACAGCGCTTCTTCGGGGCACGGGTGAACCTCGATTATCAGGCCGTCGGCTCCGGCGGCGATGCCGGCGCGGGCCATCGGCGCGACCATATAGTTGTGGCCGGTGCCGTGCGAGGGATCGACGATAATCGGCAGGTGCGATAGCCGCTGGACGGCCGGGATGATGGAGAGATCCATCATATTCCGCGCGTGGTCGGCGAAGGTGCGCACGCCGCGTTCGCACAGAACGACGTCGTAGTTTCCCTCAGCCATTATGTATTCGGCGGCGAGCAGAAATTCGTCGAGCGTGGCGGAGAGACCGCGTTTAAGCAGAATGGGTTTCCGCGTTTGTCCGGCGTATTTTAGCAGTGAAAAATTCTGCATATTTCGGGCGCCTATCTGGATGCAGTCACCGTATTTTTCGACAAGATCGATTCCGCGCTCATCCATCGCTTCGGTGACGATGTTCAGGCCAAACTGATCGCGAACGTCGGAAAGTATTTTCAGTCCGTCCTCGCCCATTCCTTGAAAAGCATATGGGGAAGTACGCGGTTTGAACGCGCCGCCGCGAAAAAATTTGGCGCCGCTATTCGCAACAGCTTCGGCAACTGTGAAAACCTGCTCGGCATTCTCGACCGCACATGGGCCGGCGATCATTGCCAACGATCCGTCGCCGATAAACGCATTACCGACCTTTATCGCCGATTTCTCAGGCCGCAGGTCTTTCGAGATCAGCTTGTAAGGCTTTGTGACGCGGATCACGTCCGCGACGCCCGACAGATTCTCGAAATTGGTCGGATCGATCGATCCTTTGTTGCCCGTGACGCCGATCGCCGTACGGTTCTCGCCCGGCATCGCGTGACCGCGAAAGCCGAGTTTTTCGACGACTTCAATCACACGGTCAATCTCGACCGCGCTCGCGCCCGGTTTCATTACAATCAACATAATTTCAGTAATGTGTCAGTAGCCCGCACGTAAGTAAGGGCTCAAGGTTGCCGCGAAGATCCCTTACGTACGTGCGGACTACTGACGAAAGTAAAACTTTAGGTTTCCGCAGGTCCTTTTGCAACCTGCGGCAAAAGACCGCGAACAAACTCGCGAACACGTTCGACCGCATTTCCATCCCTCATCGACCGCGCAATTTCAGCAACGATTGCCGAACCGACCACAGCAGCGTCCGCGTAATGCCACACCTCTTCGACCTGCCGACGGCTAGAGATTCCAAAGCCAACCGCAATCGGCAGATTCGTAAGATGCCTTGCACGCTTCACCAAAATCTCCGCCGAGTCGCTCGTTGTTTTCTGTGTGCCGGTCACTCCGGCACGCGAGACCGCATAAATAAATCCGCTCGCATTAGCAGCAATTTTTTCCAAACGTGCGTCACTGGTCGTCGGAGCGATCAAAGAGATCATATCGAGGTTACTTGCCCGTAACTCTGCGGCAATCTCGGCCGCTTCTTCGCCGACCGCGTCGGTGATCAAAATTCCGTCGACGCCCGCGCGGGCGGCTTCTGTCGCCAGCTTCTCAATGCCGTACCGATACAGCGGATTCAAATAGCTGAACAAAACAATCGGAACATCAGTTTTCTCGCGAATCGCCCGCACCATTTCGAGGATCTGTTTTAGCGTAACACCGTTTTCCAACGCCCGCTGAGACGACGCCTGAATCGTCGGCCCGTCCGCCATCGGGTCGGAAAACGGAACCCCAAGCTCTATAATATCCGCTCCGTTTTCCGCAAGGGCCAGCACGATCTCAACAGATAATTCAAGATTCGGATCGCCGGCCGTGACGAACGGAATAAAGCCCTTTCGACCGCTTGCCTTTAACGATTCAAATTTTGCAGCGATGTCACTCATAGAGTCCGCCAGACCACAAGACTTTTTACTTCAGTCAATAGGTGGCAGTTGATAGTTGACAGTTTGGGGCGTCACTATTAACTATCAACTGGCAACTATTAACTGAAGCTCAAAAAAGTTTTCGGCATCATCTTAAGACCTCGGCAACCGAATTCACGTCCTTATCGCCGCGCCCGGAAAGGTTTACGACGATGCTGGAATCACGGGGCATCTCACCGGCAATTTTTACAACTTGAGCGACCGCATGCGCGGATTCGAGCGCCGGAATGATGCCCTCGGTTTCAGACAATAGACGAAACGCTGTAAGAGCTTCGTCGTCTGAAGCCGAAACATATTCGACACGATCCGAATCATGCAAAAAGGCGTGCTCAGGCCCGATGGATGCGTAATCGAGCCCGGCAGACACCGAATGTGTCAATGCGATCTGCCCTTGCTCATCTTGCAGCAAATAGCTTTTCGTTCCCTGCAGTACGCCGACGCTTCCGCCGGACATAAAACGCGCGGCATGCTCACCGAGACGATCGCCAGTGCCGCCGGCCTCGACACCGATCATCCGCACTTTATTATCACCCAAAAACTCGTGAAACAGTCCGATCGAATTCGAACCGCCGCCGACGCAGGCGACGAGCAGATCGGGAAGGCAACCTTCCTTTTCAATGATCTGTTCACGCGTCTCGCGGCCGATCACACTCTGAAAATCGCGCACCATCAGCGGATACGGATGCGGCCCAAGTGCCGAGCCGAGCAAATAATACGTTGTCTCTACATTCGTCACCCAATCGCGAAGCGCTTCGTTGATCGCGTCCTTCAGCGTCCGCGAGCCCGAATCGACGCCGCGAACTTCCGCACCGAGCAGCCGCATCCGAAATACATTCAGTTCCTGCCGCCGCATGTCTTCGGTTCCCATGTAAACGACGCATTCCAGCCCGAAACGCGCGCAAACGGTTGCGGTCGCTACGCCGTGCTGCCCGGCGCCGGTTTCGGCGATAATCCGCTTTTTGCCCATCCGCCGCGCCAGCAAAATTTGCCCGATGCAGTTGTTAATCTTGTGCGCTCCGGTGTGATTTTAATCTTCGCGTTTCAAATAGATGCGCGCGCCGCCGAGCTTTTCCGTCAACCGTTCAGCAAAATAAAGCGGCGTCGGCCGGCCGACAAAATCTTTCAGCAACTGATCGAACTCTGCCCGAAACGTCTCATCGTCGCGATACTTGAAAAACGCTTCAGTCAACTCATCAAGCGGCGCAACCAGCGTTTCCGGCACATACCGCCCGCCGTATTCGCCCCAATATCCTTTTTCATTTGGTTCGTAGCTCGTCATGCACTCTTTGCGTTTCGAATAAAAGCTTCCAATTTCTTCGCATCCTTCTTACCAGGAGACGACTCGACACCGCTAGCGACATCCACTGCATAAGGACGCACGGCTCGTATCGCTTCTTGAACATTTTCCGGATTAAGACCGCCGGCCAGATAAACGTACGGATGTTTTGATGCAATAATTCTGGCCGTCGCCCAATCGGCTATTACCCCGGAGCCTCCGTACAGATTCGGAATACAAGCATCAAGCAAAATACCGTCGACAATATAGCCGTCGATCGAGTCGACAGAAAATTCTTCGGTGATTCTGAAAGCCTTGATCGGATTGGACCCAAACCGCGACCTGAAATCCTCAATGTAGGAAACCGATTCGTCTCCGTGCAGTTGAACAGTATCGATTCCCGCCTCGACGCTTGTCCTGAAAATATTTTCGCACGATTCATTCACAAAAACTCCGAACAATCCCACCGGGTGGCCAAGCTTCTCGATCACTTGTCTCGCCGCTTCCACGGCGATGTAACGCGGACTCTTCGGATAAAAATTAAAGCCCAAAAAGTCGGCGCCAAGATCGACCGCAAGGCGGGCGTCCTCCAAATTTGTGATGCCGCAAATCTTAACTTTCGTCACAGTTTTTTACTGAATTAATTAGTAATTATCAATTCATAATTAGTAATTAACTTTCGATTAATCTCCTTAACTCGTTTTCCAGATCGATGCTTCGCATCAGCGCCTCGCCGATCAGGAATCCGGAATAGCCGAGATCGCGGAGTTCGATCAAATCATTTTTCGTTTTCAGCCCGCTTTCAGAGATCACTACCGAATCATCGGGAGCATACTCGATCAATTCACGCGAGACGTCCAGCGATACGTTAAAGGTTTTTAGATCGCGGTTGTTTACGCCGATCAGCTTTGCGCCGATGGTCATGACGCGCTCAAGTTCATCAATAGTATGAACCTCGACCAACGCATCAAGGCCAAGTTCGTTTTCGGCGACGCAGTGGAGTTCGGCCAATAAATCGTCATTTAGCATTGCCGCCAAAAGCAGGATCGCATCGGCGCCTGCTTCGGCTGCCTCATAGATCTGATACTCGTCGAAGATAAAATCTTTTCGCAAGATCGGCAGATCGACCGCATTGCGAACCGCGCGCAGATCATCGAGCGACCCGCCGAAAAAATCTTCTTCGGTTAAAACGGAGATCGCGGCCGCACCACCGTTCTTATATGCACGGGCGACACTCGCCGGATCGGCCGAAGTATTTATCACGCCTTTTGACGGTGATGCTTTTTTGAATTCGGCGATGATATTTACCCGATCACGATTCTTAATAGCTGTTTGAAAACGACGAGGCTGAGCGGCCGAACGTTCTTCTTTTTCCCTTTTTTTAAGATGCGAAATATCGATGTTACGCTTCGCCTGCGCAACCCGAAGCCTTTTAGTCTCAATGATTTTGTCTAAAATTGTTTCGCTCATTAATTCGTAAATTCGATCAGTTTCGCGAGCTTTTCCCCAGCTGCTCCGTTCGATATTGATTCACGCGCCATCCGAAACGATGTCGCCAAATCCAGGTTGCTTGATGCAATGTGAATTGCTGCCGCGGCATTCACCGCGATCAGGTTGATAGCTGTTTCGTTCGCGCCATTTCCGCCCAACACGTCGCGAATCAATGCCGCGCTTTCATTGCAATCGGAAACAGTTACGCCGGTCAGGTCAGCAAACTCAATACAAAACTCCTGAGGCGATATCTCGAATGAACGCACCGAAGCACCGGATACCTCCGCGACCTTCGTTCGTCCGCTCAATGTAATTTCATCCAAACCATCACTGCCGTGGACGATCCATGATTTTTTCGTGCCGAGCCGGGCCAATACGTTCGCAGTTTTTTCAACGAGTCTTTCGCTCCACACGCCGATCACCTGATACGGCGCGTTTGCCGGATTGCAAAGCGGACCGAGGTTATTAAAGATCGTCGGAAAGCCCAGCTCACGACGCACCTTTGCGAGCGTGGGCGAGAGTCGATGAAAGTTCGGCGCGAACATGAAACAGATGCCGATCTTATCCAGACACTTGCGGGCCTGTGCCGCATCGACCGAGGGATTCACGCCCAGTGCCGACAACACGTCAGCGCTTCCTGAGTTGCTGGTCGCCGCCCGATTGCCGTGTTTTGCAACCGGGATGCCTGCACCGGCAATTACGAACGCAGCAGCGGTCGAAACATTAAACGTCTTTGCCTTGCTGCCGCCGGTGCCCACGGCGTCGATAAAGATCTCGTGCTTCGTTTCCACCCGGATACACCTTCGCCGCATAATCGAGGCGAGCAAGAATAGCTCGTTTTCGGTCGTGCCTTTTGCTTCCCAGGCTTTAAGAAGATCGGTTAAGATCTGCTCATCGGTTTCGGCGATCAGAGCGTCGAAAAACGGCTCAGCCTCAACCGATGGGAGCTCAATGCCGGCGCGGAAAATATCAATAGTTTTTTTCAGAATCAGGTTCGGCATATTTTTGATGTGAAATATGTGAAATCTCAAATCACAAATCACAAATCTCAAATCTCAAATCACAAATCTCAAATCTCAAATCTCAAATCTCAAATCTCAAATCTCATCTTCCGCGATCTCGACGGCTTTTATCATCGCGCGCGCCTTATTGACCGTTTCCTGATATTCATTCGTGGGAATCGAATCCGCGACTATTCCTGCACCAGCCTGGATTTTCGCGACGCCATTTTCCAGCACCAGCGTGCGGATGGCGATGCACGTGTCCATATTTCCCGCGTAATCGAAATAGCCGACGGCACCGGCGTAAACGCCACGCGGCGTCGGTTCGAGCTCTTTGATTAATTCAATCGCACGCACCTTCGGCGCGCCGGAAACAGTGCCGGCAGGGAAGCACGAAGCGAGAGCATCAAACCGATCAAGCCCGTCACGAAGCCGTGCCGACAGGTAACTGACAAGATGCTGCACGTGCGAATATTTTTCAACCGCCATCAAATTATCGACCTTCACGCTGCCGTATTCGGCGACCCGGCCAAGATCGTTTCGGCCGAGATCGACGAGCATCAGGTGCTCCGCCACTTCTTTGCGGTCGGCCCGCATTTCTTCGGCGAGATGTTCGTCTTTTTTGGACGTCTTTCCGCGCGGCCTCGTGCCGGCAATTGGCCGATATTCGAGATCTCTTCCGCGCAGCCGGACGAGCATTTCCGGCGACGCGCCAATGACTGACTTTTCGCCGATCCGCACTAAAAACGTGTATGGCGACGGATTCAGCGAGCGGATCGCTCGATAAATTGCGACCGGCGATGCGCTTGTCGGCTTACTAAAGCACTGCGAGATCACGACCTGGTAGGCGTCGCCGGCGTTAATAAGCTCGATCACCTCACGCACGGCGTCTTCAAATTCATCTTTTTTCCAATTTGATATCGTGGAGGTGGAGGCGACCTTCGAATCTTGGGCGGGAAGTTTAACCTCGCCGCGCTCCAGCATTTCCCGGGTTTTGCAATTTTGTTCGTTCGCCGAATTGAATCTTGCAGCCAACTCATCGGCATCCTTACATTCCTCGGTGAAAACGAGCGTTGTGATCTGGATCAACTGCTTTACATGGTCGAACGCGATGACCGAGCGAAAGAATAGAAATGTAGCTTCGTCGTCCCGCGCATTTTTATTTTTCAGACTCGGCTCGAACCACGACGAGCATCCGAAATTCATCACGCCGATCGCACCGCCGATGAAGCTGGGAAGTTCGCCGTCCTCGTGCACTTTGTATTTAGCAAAGTGATCTCGAAGAAATGCGATCATCGATGTGTCGATGATATGCGAGTCGGATTTATCACCGACAATGACGCGCTCATCATTACCGGTCGCGATAAAAATCGGATTCGCGCCAATGAACGAATACCGTGCAAGCGTTTCGCCGCCCTCGACCGATTCGAGCAAAAAAGAGTTCTCCGAATTTGAAGACAGCTTCAGATAGACCGCAAGCGGCGTCAGCAAGTCGGCAGGCAGCGTTTCGACCACCGGAATTACGTTTGCCGTTTTCGCTTTCTCTAAGAATCTGCCAAAGTCGTCCATAAGTAAAAGCCGGTACTACGGGCAGAAACGCGAGTGTGAACGAGTGTACACACGCTAAATTGAATGTGCACGTTACGTTGAGCGTGTACGTTCCCTGACGGTCCCGTTTCTGCCAAAAAAATGCCGCCCTGATTCGGAGCGGCATTTTTCGTGATCGATACTCCTGCGAAAGGAGCTAAAACTTCAAGAGTTTCTCTCGACCAAACCGGTAGCCGCACGCATGCGCACGCCAGAGCCAGACGAAAGCGTTTCGCCAGGCTGCGGATACATCAACGTGAGTGCGATCAAGCATTGCAATAACTTTGTAGCAGAAATATTTGCGGCATGTCAATCACATGCGTTCCGGCACTTCGATTCCCATCGTCTCAAGCGCGGCGGTCAGAGCGTTGCGTGATATGTCGGCAACGGCAACAAGCACTGCGCGTTTTACCGGATCGGTTTCCGGAATGATCCTGTGGTTGTGATAGAACAGATTGAAAGACTTTGCAAGATTGAACGTGTATTTTGCCAAAATCGCAGGTTCATTCTGCGCCTCAGCTTGCCGAAGCGTTTCTTCCAGACGCGACGCGAGCATCAGCATCGCCCAAATTTCGTCTCCGCCTTCGGACCGAAAAACACTGTCCGCCGATTCAGTATTCAAAATACTTTTTATCTTTTCAACCGATTCGCTGCGTTCTTCCAATTTGCGGAAGATCGAGTTCGCGCGGACTGCGGAATATTGACAGAAGCATCCCGTTTCCCCGTCGAACGACAACGCCTCTTTGAAATCGAAAACGATCACAGTCGTCCGCGTAAATTTCAAAAGAAAATACCGCAACGCGCCGACCGCGATCTGGTGGGCGATGCGTGTCTTCTCGTCGGCTGAAATGTCCGGATGACGCGATTCGACTTCGGCCAGCGCGTTTTCTTCCAGTCGATCCAAAAAGTCGTCGGCCTTCACGCCCAAACCTTTGCGGCCGCTCATTTCGATGAAGGTTTTCTTTTTATCTTCCTCGGAAAGCGGGAAGCCAAGCTCCCCTGCGGCTGCCGGCGAGAGTGCGACCATTTCGTACGAAAGATGCACACTCGCTTTTTCGCCTTTTTCCGGGTCGATGGCGGCAACGCCTTTCCGAACAATTTCCTGCGGGTAAGACTGGCGGGTGTCGATGACGTTGTAGATGATTTCGCCGTGACCGAACGACGGAGCGCGGACACTCTTGTCCGCATCGCCGGTTCCTCCGGCGATAAAGTCATTGCCTATCGACGTCTCCGAATCATCGGCGCCCGTTCGCGTCGAAGCGACGCTCATGCGGACAGGAGTGTCCGCGCTCCATTTATCCGTTCGCGTTGAAGCGACGCTCATGGGGACAAGAGTGTTCGCGCCCCCTTCGGCCGTCGTGATCCACACTTCTTTTCCGTCGTCGTATTTGAAGAACGGCCGGTAGTTAAAATCGAGGCCGAGGATGCCGAGCTTCCACATCTGGTAGGCGATGTCTTTGCCGGTATAAGTGACCGTTCCGTTCGAACGAACGAGAATCTTATCGGCCTCGTGCTCGTCGGTTCCCGAATGCGATTCGAACGGCATAACCCAGCAGCCTGCATTCTTGCCTTCGTTCTCGAAATGAATAACTCCTCGTTTTTTCATCTGCTCGAACGCCTTGTTCCAAAAATGAAGATGCAGAATTTCCGATTCGCGCGGAAGCAGGTCGTAACGGATCGAAAACCTCTCCATCGTTTTCAAAATGCACTCGACATTTCGCGTGGCGACATATTCGGCAAGCTCGGCGGTTGGATTGGTTCCTTCTTCGATCAGATGTAGAACCTCGGTCCGTCTTCCTTTAAGTTCCTCATTGGTTTGATAAGCCTCGCCGACTCTTGCATAGAGGTCCCAGCAGTAATAGTCGAAAGACTTGCCGGAATCCGTAATCTCTTTATCCAATTCCTTTATCGCGACCAGGTTCATGTTTTGCATGAACGTAAATCCGACCACTACATCCGCCACCTGGACACCGGTATTGTCGATGTAATTCTGGATTTCGACACGTTTTCCGTTCGCTTTCAGAATTCGCTGAAACGTATCGCCGAGCACAGAATTTCTGACGTGCCCGATGTGAGCGGCTTTGTTTGGGTTAACCGACGTATGCTCGACACACACCTTCGGAGCATCTTTCTGTGGCAATTTTTGCCGGATCGGATCGACCGTCAAATTGTCCGAGAGAAATTTGGAACGGCGATAAAAAACGTTAAGATAACCCGGCCCGGCGATCTCGATCCTATCGACAAAGTCGAACTGCTCGAGTTCGGATTTAAGCTCTTCGGCGATTGTGCGCGGATTTTGTTTTTCGCCGGTCGATTGCTTTATCAACTTGGCGAGCTCGAACGCGGCAGGGAAGGCAAGATCGCCAAGCTCCGTTCTCGGCGGAATTTCGGATGCGATCTGTTCGAGATCAATATTGAATTTCGAACGCGCGGCTTCGCGGAGCTTTTCGCGCAGGGCTTTTTGAATTTCGGTAATCGTCATTCTGTCTTTGCGTCCGCGAACGGATAAAAACTGAAATTATACGAGTTGGCAGCAACAGCGCGCAAAAGGCATTGGCTTGAGTCACAGGATAAACGGAAACAAAAAGCCACGATAATCCGCACTATCCGCCAAATCCGCGCTCGAAGTATTTGCAGTCAGCGAATAGCGGGTCGGTTTCAAACTTTTTCGTGAACTTTGTAGTTTGCTTTTGTGGCCTTTGTGTTGAGAGACGTTTTTGAACACAAAGAACGCTAAGATTTACACAAAGTTCACTAAGGAATTCGCACGCCCAAAAAAATTCGCTAATGTCAAAATAACCCACGACCAATCAGTACGCCAAATTCATTTTTCAGGAAAAAAACGCTAGACTTTAGCTTTTATGCGGACACTCTACTTCGATTGTTTTGCCGGCGCCAGCGGCAATATGATCCTCGGTGCTTTGATCGCCGCGGGCGTCGATGTTGAAGTTCTGAAGTTTGAGCTGCGAAAACTGAACGTCTCCAATTTCGAGCTGGAAGTGGAAACCATCGACCGATCGGGAATCTCATCGACACACGTTGCGGTTCGCGTTCCCGATGAGCAGGTTCACCGGCATCTTCAAACAATTGAAAAAATGATCGATGAATCGAATTTGTCAGAAAAGGTCAAACGGAATTCGAAGGCGATCTTCCGCAGGCTGGCCGAGGCCGAGGCAAAAGTTCACGGCATAGAGATCGAAAAAGTTCACTTTCACGAAGTCGGTGCTCTTGATGCGATAATCGACGTCGTCGGTTCGTGCATTGCGTTTGAATTACTCGGAATCGAGCGGTTCGTGTGCTCGAAGATTCACGTCGGCAGCGGCTTTGTTAAGACGGCGCATGGCAAGTTTCCGGTTCCGCCGCCGGCCGTTGCAGAATTACTAAAAGGAGTTCCGATTTATTCGACCGAGGTCGAGGGCGAGCTGATCACGCCGACCGGAGCGGCGATAATCTCCATGTTTTGTGATAGTTACGGTGCATTATCTGAGATGTCGGTTGAACAGACTGGCTATGGCGCCGGAACCCGAGCTTACCAAAGGTTTCCGAATGCGCTCCGCGTTTTTATTGGCGAGACCGTTCTCGACGGTCAAAAGAGCGCAACGCGGGCCGCGACCAGCGAACATCTCGTTTTACTTGAAACTAATATTGACGATCTCACCCCTCAACTTCTCGGATATTTTATGGACAAGGCGTTCGCGACCGGAGCTCTGGATTGTTGGTTCACCCCGGCACAGATGAAGAAGAATCGTCCCGGAACCGTGGTTTCGGTTTTGTGTGAACCGAAAAAAAGCGACGCTCTAACGGAATTAATGTTTCGCGAAACCACCACGATCGGCATTCGTGTTTCCACGGTTCTGCGCACCAGCGTCAGCCGCGACACGGAAACCCGTGAAACTCCGTTTGGCAACGTGACATTTAAGGTCTCTAAACTTGGCGAAACGGTGCTGAACGTAAAACCGGAATATGAAGACTTGCGTTCGATAGCGGAAAGCGAGGGCATTCCAATGAAAGACCTTGAACGCGAAATAGCTGCAGCGGCGAGTGGAGATCGATGAGGGCGATCCTTAGGAAAATCGCCGGACGCATCTCAAATTCGGCCCGAGAAAGCCGTGCAAAGCTTTTCCGCGATTTGTTTGACCTGAATAAAGGGACAAGCGTGCTTGACCTAGGCTCTCAGGATGGGAAACACGTCGCTAGAATCTTGCAGGGAACTGAAGTCGAACCGCAGAACGTGAGCGTCGCGGACCTGGACTTGACCACCCTTCAGGCGATTGAAAAGAAATTCGGATACAAACCGGTTCCAATCGGCGAAGACGGAAAATTGCCGCTCGACGACGGCTCGGTTGACATCGTCTTTTGCTCGTCGGTGATCGAACACGTTACCATCGATAAAGACGAAATCTGGAGCGTTACCGACGGAGAAGAGTTTCGAGGCCGTTCGTTTACGCGGCAGAAGGCGTTTGCAGACGAGATAAGGCGCGTTGGTCGCGGATATTTTGTGCAGACGCCGAACAGATATTTCCCTATCGAAAGCCATACATGGCTGCCGTTCGCAGGCTTTTTACCGCGAAGAATGTTGATCTCGGCGATCAAATTTGCGAACAGGTTTTGGGTATTTTATTCCGTGCCCGATTTCAATTTGCTCGATAAGAACGACCTGGCGAGGCTGTTTCCCGATGCGGAGCTTATCTTCGAGAAACGGTTCGGACTTATCAAATCGATAATGGCCGTAAAGACGGAGAAACATATTGGCAAGAAAACCGAAATTCGACCGCAAGAAAATAGCCGCCGGCGTCCGCATGATGCTTGAGGGCATGGGCGAAGACCCGGAACGCGAAGGCCTTAGAAAAACACCGGAGCGCGTGGCGGATTTTTATGCGGAATTGACTGAAGGCATGCGGCAGGACCCGAAGGCTCAGATGGTGCCGCTGCCGGGCGATTCGCACGACGAGATGGTTTTGGTCAAAGATATTTCCATCGCGTCGGTGTGCGAACATCATTTGGCGCCGTTCGTAGGGAAATGTCATATTGCATATATTCCTAAAGGCGGCCGGATTGTCGGGCTATCGAAACTAGCCCGCATCGCCGAGATTTTTTCGCGTCGGCTGCAGGTGCAGGAACGGCTGACTCAGGAAATCGCGAACACGCTTTTTGAAGGGCTAAAACCTCTAGGCGTGATGGTCGTGATCGAGGCTGAGCACACGTGCATGACGCTCCGCGGCGTGAAAAAGCCGGGAGCCGTTACGATAACATCGGCTGTGCTCGGTGGTTTCCGAAGCGATCCGCGAACACGTGCCGAAGCGATGGCGCTCATAAAAGGTTAAAGGCCGATAGCCTACACGTGTCAGTCGCTCGAAAGTGTCAGTAGCCCGCACGTAAGTAAGGGCTCGTCGCCGGACGAGGGCTTATCAAAAATACGAGGCGTGTAGGCTACACGAGCCCTTACTGACGTGCGGGCTACTGACACGTCACTTTAACTGTTGCTACTCAGACATTTTATGCATCACATAAACATGAAAAACTACCTTAGCTTCGTATTAGTTCTATCACTCTCCGTTTCGATCGTTTTCGGCCAGGATCTGAGCAAGAATTTTGACGCTGAGAAGTTGAAACAGCGTGTGGTTCGCTTGTCGGCTGACGAATTCGAAGGCCGCGGGCCGGGCAACGCCGGCGGCAAGCTCGCGACTCAGTACATTGCCGACCAGATGAAAGCCGCTGGCGTGAAGCCGGCCAACAAGGGCAGCTATTTCCAAAACGTAAAGCTCATCGGCGTAAAGGCCGATCCGAACACCAAACTCGAGATCACCGGCAAAGGCGGCGCGCAGTCTTATAACTTTGGTAACGAGTTCGTTGCCACAACCGGTGCCCAGACGGGTGAAGTATCTGTCGATGCGGATGTTGTCTTCGTTGGCTACGGCATCGACGCACCGCTTTACAAATGGAATGACTACAGCGGCTCGCCCGACCAGTACAAAGGCAAGGTGTTGATGATGGTGGTCAACGATCCGCCGGCGACCGAAGCCGAGCCGAATCTTTTCGGCGGAAAAGCTCTCACTTATTACGGCCGCTGGACCTATAAATATGAGGAAGCCGCTCGACGAGGCGCGGCAGGCGTAATTCTCATCCACACAACCGAGTCCGCCGGCTACGGCTGGAATGTCGTCCAAACCTCAAACGGAAACTGGCGTTACGAGATCGCCCGGAATGCGGGTGACACGACGCCTTTCTTGAAATATCGAGCATGGGCCACGTACGATGCGGCGAAGAAATTGCTCGCTCAGGGCAACTTGAATATCGACGAACTTATGGCCGCTGCAAAGATGCGCGGTTTCAAAAGTGTGAACACCGGCCTGAAAGCAAAATTGAATCTGAAAAGCGAATTTCAAACCTTTGAGTCGCCGAATGTGGTCGGCATGGTCGAGGGAAGCGATTCGAAGTTAAAAAATGAGTACGTCGTTTACACGGCGCACTGGGATCACCTCGGCATCGGAACTCCCGACGCGACCGGCGACAAGATTTACAACGGCGCTTACGATAACGCTTCCGGCGTCGCGACGGTTATCGGCATCGCCGAAGTTTTGGCAAAGATGCCGAAAAAGGAAAGGCCGAAACGTTCGTTCCTGTTTCTTTTTCCGACCGCCGAGGAGCAAGGACTTTTAGGCGCCGAGTATTTCGCGGCGAATCCGCTCGTGCCGCTGAACAAGATCGCGGCGAACGTAAATATTGACGGAGTGAATTTCTTCGGCAAGGTTTCCGATTTTATGCCGCTCGGAGCCGAACGCTCGTCGATTATGAACGTGATCCACGAGGTCGCAAAGGAACGAAATCTCGCGGTCGAATCAGACCAGCGTCCCGAGCAGGGCTTCTTCTTCCGCTCGGATCATTTTCCGTTCGCCAAGGTCGGCGTTCCGGCGGTTTCGCTGCAGCACGGCGATGCGTTTATTCAACCGCTCGGCAAGGAAGCGGCCGAGTTTCAGAAGGAATATAACGCAAAATATTACCATCAGGCTTCCGACGAATTTCAGGAATGGTGGGATATTTCCGCAATGATCCAGGAAGCCGAGCTCGGCCTCGCCATCGGAATGAAGCTCGCAAATTTGTCCCAGATGCCGCGTTACAACGACACGGACGAGTTTTCGGCGGCGGATAAGAAACGGTTTTAATGGGTTAGCTAACTATGTTGATATGATTAGCTAAGTTATAATATACTCCATTTTGGAGGCTCTTATGACAAAGGTAAATGTGCATGAGGCGAAAACCAACTTGAGCAAATTGATCGAAAAAGTGAAGAACGGCGAAGAGGTCGTGATCGCGAAGAACGGCGAACCCGAGGTAATGCTCGTGCCTTACGAAACAAAATCGAAAGACTGGTTCGGCATGGATGAAGGCAAAGCCTGGATCGCCGACGATTTTGACGAATGGCCGCCCGATATTTGGGAAGCCTTAACTGACCCGAAGATATTCCCTGATGAATCCGAAAACAAATGAATCTGCTGATCGATACGCACGTCTTCGCTTGGATTTTCATTGAACCACACCGGTTTTCCTCGAAAGCGAGGAAGTTTCTCGAAGACATTAAATCGAATCACTTCTTTTTCTCCGATGCCAGCGCTTGGGAAGCCTCGATAAAATTTGGATTGGGAAAATTGAAGCTTCCTGAAACGCCTGAAGTGTTTTTTCCCGATCGGGTCAGACGTGCCGGGTACAGCCATCTGCCGATCGACCTTAGCCACGTTACGAGGGTTTATTCTTTGCCTCGCCTGCACGGCGACCCATTCGACCGGTTGTTGATCTCGCAGGCGAAGGTCGAAGGGATGACCATCATTTCCGACGATCCTATGTTCGGACGTTACGGGGTCGATTCATTGCGTCTTCGCGATATTTCTTGATGCCGGAAACCTTTTACATAACAACGCCAATTTATTATGCGAATAGCCTACCGCATCTGGGGCATCTGTACACGACGATCGTTGCCGACGTGATCCACCGCTACAAACAGCAGCGCGGTTTCGACGTCTATTTTCTGACCGGAACGGACGAGCACGGGATCAATATTCAACGTGCCGCCGATAAGAATAATAGAACGCCGAAGGAGCAGGTCGATTTCATTTCGGGCGAATATAAAAGGATGTACGCCGATTTCGGGCTGGGTCCCGAAAACGGCGGATACGACATTTTCATGCGCACGACCGAGCCGTTTCATTACCAGGCGGTTCAGCACCTCTGGCGCGAAATTGCGAAAAACAAAACTCCGAAGGGAAACGACACGATTTACAAAGGCTTTTACGAAGGATGGTTTTGCGCACCGTGTGCTGCCTTTAAGACCGAAGACGAATATTACGCGCCCGAAGGTTCTGACACACCTTTTTGCCTTATTCACGAACGTGCGCTGGATAAAGTTTCGGAGGAAAGTTATTTCTTCCGCCTGTCCGATTACGACGAATTTCTGATCGAACTTATCGAAAGCGATTCGGGTTTGGTGCGCCCCGAAGCCCGACGAAACGAAGTGCTGTCATTCGTTCGCGGCGGCTTGCAGGACCTTTCGATCAGTCGTCAGAAAACTTCCGTTTCGTGGGGCGTTCCAGTGCCGGGCGATGAGAATCACGTGATGTATGTCTGGCTTGACGCGCTCTCAAATTACATTACGGCTCTCGGTTATGGCAATGAACGCGACGGAGCGGTCGGTTTTGAAAAATATTGGCCCGCTATGCATCTCGTCGGGAAGGACATATTGCGGTTTCATACCGTCTATTGGTTTTCGTTCCTGAAAGCAGCGAATTTGCCTTTGCCGAAGACGGTTTATGCTCACGGCATGTGGCTCGATGCCAATGGCCGGAAGATGGGTAAAACATTGGGCAACGTAATAGAAGTTGATGTATTACATGAGCATTTCCAGGTCGATGCCGTCCGCTATTTCGTGCTCCGCGAGATGGTTTTCGGTCAGGACGGAAAATTCGGATACGAAAACCTGATCGACCGCGCGAACGCAGATCTTGCAAGCGGTCTCGGCAATCTGGCTAGCCGGACGTTCTCAATGATTTCGAAATACCGCGACGGCCTGATTCCCGACGGCAGGATTTCCGAGGAAAATTACATTCACGCCCGTCGAGCGGGCATCGACCCGGACGGCGGCGAGATCGTTTCCGTGCTCGAACATGCTCGCGACGAATTTATTCGCCGCTTCGACAATTTTGAGTTCAGCCAAGGCCTCGAAACGCTCTGGACGGTGATCGCCCGCATCGACAAGATGATCTCGGACGCCAAGCCGTGGGAACTCGTCAAAGACGCGAAACAGGCCGAAACGCTGAACGCGGTTCTGTATCGAGCCTGCGAAACCATCCGCTGGCTCAGCGTATTGCTCCATTCCGTGATGCCCGAATCCGCCGGAAAAATCTACCGGCAACTCGGTTTGAACGATGACGTTTCGAAACTCGATCCGGCAAACCTGAAATGGGGCGAACTCCCGCCCGGCACCGTTATCGGCGAAACTGTGCCGGTTTTTCCGAGGATGGACAAAAGCAAAGTTATGAGCGAGATAAAGTCAGAACCGCCTGCAGTAGCGGGCGGTTCAACTGAACAATCACAGAGTGTTAGCAGGAATGAAGCTTTCAATAGTAACGTCCAACCACCCGCTACCGCAGGTGGTACCGACACGGACGACGATTTCATAACCATCGACGACTTCACGAAGGTCGAGCTTCGTGTCGGCGAAATAAAAGCTGCCGAACGCATCCCGAACGCAGATAAACTTCTGCGTTTTGAGATCGATCTTGGCGAAGAGAAGTCCAGACAAATCCTCGCCGGCCTGGCCGAATATTATGACCCCGAAAAACTGATCGGACGGAAAGTCGTCGTCGTCGCCAACCTAAAGCCCCGAAAAATGCGCGGCCTCGAATCCCAGGGAATGATCTGCGCCGCGTCGCTCGGCGAAGAAGACTCACCCGCAGTCGCGACGTTTTTAGAAGATGTTAAAATCGGAGCGAGGTTGAAATAATTAGAGGGGAAGGCGGCTTTGCCGCTCTATTTGCGGAAAAGCTGTGCTTTTCCGATAGTCGGCTCCTGAACCTTGCGGCTTCGCCGCCGCCCTATTACGATGTTTCAGATATCAAGAGACAACCCTTGCCTACTACTTGACCTCCGTTGCACACAATCGGCTGCCCATCTTCCGGAAAGATATGATCAAACAGGTGATCTGTGACGCTTTTAACGAAGCTCGCGTCTCCGGCGGCATATTGATCTTTGCGTATGTAATAATGCTCGACCATAGCACGTGCTTACCGACAATGCTCGTGACATGAAAGATGTATTGCGTTATATGAACGGCGTCTCGGCGAAGCGGCTGATCGATCACCTAAAGGAAAAAGGCTACGAAAATTCGCTTTCTAAACTACGCATACAGGAACGGGGGAAAAACCATAAACACTCAGTTTACGAGCATCACCCAAACGCTCTTCGGATCACGGGCGAGGATGCTTTTATGCAAAAGGTGAACTACATTCATCTCAATCCCGTCCGCGCCGGTTTGGTCGAACATCCTGATGACTATTTGTTTTCGAGCGCGCGACAGTGGCATCGTACGCCGATAGAAAATGAACCGCTGATAACCGACCATAAAGAACTTAAATGGCGTTCGGCGGCATAGCCGCAAGAACCTATGGATAGTTGCCGGAAAAGCAGAGCTTTTCCGCAAATAGACGGGCGAAGCCCGAAGAAGTCGGCAGATAATGTATCGTGATGAAACATTCGGATTTTTCGATTGGATTAGAATTCTATACCGGAGCGGCAAAGTGGCGTTGCACTGATGTAGGAACGCGAACGATTGTCGCGATTCGGATCGATCAGGTTACCGTTATTCATAGTGACGGAAAAGGCAATACAACCACTGAAGTAATTTCCGACGATGAATCCTGGTTTAACGGCCCGCCATATGCTGTCGCCGAAGATGTTCTTGACGAACACTCGATTGCAGGATGTCATGTGGAATCCGATCTATGTTTCGAGGAAGCTTGATGAGTACAGCGCGATCGACCATCATCGATTCACACTGCCACATAGACGGCGAGGCGTTTGATGCGGACCGGGATGAGGTTGTCGCACGGGCGAAAGAATCGGGCGTGGCGGCGATGTTGAATGTTGGGACGGGCGATCCGCATTCGGACGATTTTCAGAAGGCTGTCGCGGTCGCGGAGAAGTACGAAAATGTTTACGCAAGCGTCGGCGTTCATCCGCATGATGCAAAGCTGTACGACGATGCGGCGGAAGCACATTTGATAGAGTTGGCGAAATCGTCTGCAAAGGTTATTGCATGGGGCGAGATCGGGCTTGATTATTACTATGACCACAGCCCGCGTGACGTGCAGCGGGAAGTTTTTCGTAGACAGATCGGAACCGCAAAGAAACTAAACCTTCCGATTATTGTTCATAGCCGCGACGCAAACGATGATACGGTCGGGATATTGACGGAAGAGTTCAGACGGAGCGGGGACACTCCTGTCCCCATGAGCGTCGCTTCGACGCGAACGGGCGCCGATGATTCGGAGACGTCGAGAGGTAATGACTTTATCGCCGGAGGAACAGGCGATGCGGACAAGAGTGTCCGCGCTCCTTCCGGAATAATGCACTGTTTCGGCGGAACGCCGCAGATGGCCGAGGCTTTGATGAAGATTGGGTTTCTGATCTCGTTCGCCGGGAACGTAACTTTCAAAAAGGCTGAGAATCTCCGCGAAGCGGCTCGTGCAGTGCCGCTCAACAAGCTGCTCGTCGAGACCGATTGCCCGTTTCTCACGCCTGTTCCGTTTCGCGGCAAACGCAACGAGCCGAGTTATGTAGTTCATACCGCAAAATTTCTGGCAGATTTTTACGGTGTTGAATTCGAAATGCTCGCGGCGCAGACGACACAAAACTTCCTCGATTTTTTTGACCTGAAGATCTAACGCAAAGACGCCAAGATGCCAAGACGCAAAGGGCGGAAAAAATGCATCCTTTGATGTTAAAAAGACGGTTTCTCCTGACATTGAACTACAATCGATGTCGACAAAAACAGATCTTGTTCTTTGAAAAGGAGAAACCGTAATGACATTGTACATCGGAGTTGATTTTCATCC